>Ga0180436_10001228_pt1 | contig 25300 bp, 29 predicted proteins | sample SS_ome_2_FD_132434 | JGI IMG/M metagenome (GOLD analysis project Ga0180436, IMG submission 132434) | Hypersaline lake sediment archaeal communities from the Salton Sea, California, USA - SS_3_S_2 metaG | ecosystem: Environmental > Aquatic > Non-marine Saline and Alkaline > Hypersaline >... | reverse complement strand
TGACACATTACGTACCATTTCTAATATTCTTGTGTCAAGGATAACTGGAATTGATGAATGCTTTTTTGGGGGTTGGGTTTGAAGCCGGAAGTTGGTTGTAGCGGAATTATGGGGTTGAAAGCGGGGGTACATGGTTTTGGCTGCTTCTCTCCGGCCTTTTCGTCGTATCAACTCCACTGCAACCGTAAAAGGCCTTCGGCCTTCGACTACATTGCAAACCGTTCCACTGATACGGCGATAAAGGCCGGAGAGAAGCAGCCAAAACCAGGCAAACCCGCTTTCAACCCCATAAGTCCGCTGGTACCAGCGACCTGCTTCAAATTCAACCTCCCAAAAAAGCATTCATCAATTCCAGTTATCCTTGACACAAGAATATTAGAAATGGTACGTAATGTGTCATTGTACAAAATAGGTGATTCAACTAATGGAGTGATTCCATGCACCTAATGTATATCAGTACGGCAATCTCAGCATTTGAAGGAATTCATGCGGCACGCCCTCGCACTTGCACTGCTACTCTCCTTTTTCTGGCTGGTTAACTCCGGCCATTACACCCCGCTGTTGCTTTTTTTCATGGTGGCCTCCGTTTTTTTTGTGGTGTCATTGAGCCACTACATGGACGTCGTAGACGGCGAAGCGCAGCCGCTGAATATCACGTTCCGGCTGCCCGTCTACATAATCTGGCTGGCCAAGGAAGTTTTTGTGGCAAACATTGCCGTGGCCAAATGTGTATGGCAGGGGCCCGACTCGATCAGTCCGCGCACGATCCGGATCAACGCCAGCCAGAAAACCGACGTGGGCATCGTGATTTATGCCAATTCGATTACGTTGACGCCCGGAACGGTCAGTATCGATCTCGAAGACAATGAAATCGTCGTGCATGCGTTGAATGAAGAGTCGGAAAAAGATCTTCTCAGCGGTGAAATGGATCGCCGCGTCTGCAAAGTGGAAGGGTGATGTTTGCGGTAACGGCATTGACATTGCTGGTGGTGATGGCACTGGCGCTGGCCCGGGCGTTTCTCGGGCCGACGCTGTATGACCGTATCCTGGCGGTAAACAATTTCGGAACGAAGACGGTGCTGCTGATCGCGGTGATGGATTTTCTGGCCGGTCGTCCCGACTTTCTCGATATCGCGATTGTCTATGCGTTGATCAACTTCATCAGTATTATCGGTGTGCTGAGATTCTTCGAGTACGCCCAGCAGAAAACCGTGGAGCACGGCGAATGATCGAATTGCTGCTCGATATGCTCAGTTGGGTTCTTCTTCTCTCCGGCAGCTTCTTCTGCCTGACCGGGGGGATTGGACTGATGCGTTTCCCTGAATTTTTCTCCCGGATTCATGCCGCCAGTTTGACCGATACCCTCGGTGCCAGTCTCATTCTGATGGGATTGATGCTGCAGGCAGGCATTACGATAACCCTGGCCAAGCTGATCATGATCCTGATCCTCTCCCTCATAGCCGGCACGACGGCGAGTCACGCCATGGCCAAAGCGGCGCTGAAGAGCGGCATGTGTCCGCTCGATCAGGTCGACAGAAGCCAGCAGCCTGAAATCAAAGCGTACAAGGACAAGTCGTAGCGTGGAAACATTAATAGACATCGTCCTGCTGAGTTTTCTCGTACTTACCGCCCTGGCCGTCGCCAAAATGCACGATCTGTTTGCGGTCGTCATGCTCTCCGGTATTTACAGCCTGCTGTCCGCCAGCCTGTTTCTCGATCTCGACGCGGTGGACGTGGCCTTTACCGAGGCCTCGGTTGGCGCCGGTATCTCGACGCTGCTTTTCCTCGCCTCGCTGAAACTGGTCGGCCGCTATGAGAAGCGCACCCGTTACCGGCCCATGCTGGCGCTCGGCGTCGTTCTTGCGACCGGTACGCTGCTCATCTACGGAACCCTTGATATGCCGCACTTCGGGTCACCCGATACGCCGGTTCACCAGCACGTCGCACCGCGTTATCTCAATGATTCGATGGCGGAAATAGGGGTGCCCAATGTCGTTACCTCAGTGCTTGCCAGCTATCGCGGATACGATACGCTCGGCGAGACCCTGGTCATCTTTACGGCCGGTATCGGCGTCACCTCCCTGCTGCGGGTTTCCAGACGGACCAAGCGGGAAGAACAGCAGCGTGTACCGGCCGACATGCAGCAGCAGATTATTCTGCGCGTGGTGGCCAAATGGATGCTGCCGTTGATCATGGTTTTTGCCCTGTACGTGCAGTTTCACGGAGATTACGGGCCCGGGGGCGGGTTCCAGGCAGGCGTAATTTTTGCCGCCGGCGTCATTTTATACACGATGCTGTACGGCTTGAGTACGACCCAGAAAGTGTTCCCGCGAAAAATGCTGGAGCTTTTTGCAGCCCTGGGCGTCTTGCTTTACGGCGGTGTTGGCATCACCTGCCTGCTGCTCGGCGGCAATTTTCTCGATTATAATGTACTGCGGCACGACCCGGTGCACGGGCAGCATCTCGGCATTCTGCTGGTCGAGCTCGGGGTCGGTATCACGGTGGCGTCGGTGATGATCATGATTTTCTTCAAATTCACGTGGCGTACCGTCAAGCATAAGTATTTTGTCAAATGAACCTGATTGGGCTCTATAACTACTGGATCGTGGTAACGTTGATGATGATCGGTTTCTACGTCGTTATCGCCCACGAGAACCTGATTAAAAAGCTGGTCGGTCTCTCTATTTTCCAGACCTCGGTGTTTTTCTTTTATATCAGCACCGGCAAGATTCACGGTGCCACGGCGCCGATTCTTGACCCCAAGTACGACCTCTATTCGAACCCGCTTCCCCATGTCCTGATCCTGACTGCTATCGTGGTCGGGATCGCTACCACGGCACTGGGCCTGGCCCTGGTGGTCCGTATCCAGGAGTCTTACGGATCAATCGAGGAATATGAGATCCAGAGTCAGGATACCCAGGACCAGATGGAGAGCCAGCTTGAAGCGTACGGGTTCAGAAAGAAACATGACCTCAGCATCCAGAATCTAGACGAGTGATCGAACATTTACCCATACTGCAGGTTGTTGTCCCGCTGCTGGGTGCCCCTCTCTGCGTGATTATCCGCCAGGCGAGGGTGGTCGGCCTTTTTGCCTTGCTGATCAGCGTAATCACATTTCTGATCAGCTGCAGCCAGTTGCAGCAGGTCCTGCAGCACGGCACGATTATCTATGAACTCGGTGGCTGGGCGGCTCCGTGGGGTATCGAATACCGCATTGACTACCTGAACAGCTACCTGCTGCTGATCGTATCGGCGATGGGCGCCATCGTGCTGGTGGCATCCCAGAGCAGTATCGTGAAGGAACTGCCGCGCACCCGGCATATGCTCTTTTATACGTCGTACCTGCTCTGCCTGACCGGGCTGCTCGGCATTCTCTCCACCGGCGATGCGTTCAATATTTTCGTATTCCTGGAGATTTCCTCCCTGTCGTCCTATACCCTGATCGCACTCGGCAACGACCGCAGGGCGCTGACCGCGTCCTACCAGTACCTGATCATGGGGACGATCGGCGCGACGTTTATCATCATCGGCGTCGGCCTGATGTACATGATGACCGGAACCCTGAATATGTACGACCTTGCCGAACGGCTGCCGGAAGTGCATCATTCGCGCACGGTGCTCAGTGCCATCGGCTTTTTTATCGTCGGTGTCTGCCTGAAGCTGGCCCTGTTCCCGCTGCACCTGTGGCTGCCTAATGCGTATGCGTTTGCGCCGTCGATGGCGACCGCATTTCTGGCGGCGACCTCGACGAAGGTGGCGGTCTACATACTGATTCGGTTCATTTTCTCTGTCGTCGGGGCGGAGTTCGTCGACACCGTGCTGCCGCTGCCCGAGATATTTATCGTTCTTGGGATAGCGGGGGTGTTCGCGACGTCGATTTCGGCTATTTACCAGCTCAATATCAAGCGTCTGTTTGCCTATTCCAGCGTGGCGCAGATCGGCTATATGATTGTCGGTATCGCCATCGGTACCCCGCTCGGCTTGACCGCAACGCTGCTGCACCTGTTCAATCATGCCCTGATGAAGGCGGCGCTGTTCCTGGCGATCGGCGGGGTCGTGTATCGGGTCGGCAGTGCCCAGCTCAGCCATTTTGCCGGCCTTGGCAAGCAGATGCCGTGGGCGATGGGGGCCATCGTCGCCGGCGGGCTGAGTTTGATCGGTGTACCGCTGACCGTCGGCTTCGTTTCCAAATGGTATCTGGTGCTGGCCCTGCTTGAAAAAGGCTGGTGGCCGCTCACGATCCTTGTCCTGATCAGTTCGCTGCTGGCGGTGATCTATGTATGGCGCATTGTCGAATGGGTCTATTTCACCCCGCCGCGGATCATTATCGATGATGTCCAGGATGCACCGATCAGTCAGCTGATCCCGATCTGGATCCTCGTATTCGCGAACATCTACTTCGGGATCGATACGTCCTTGACCGTCGGCATCAGCCAGAAAGCGGCCGCCGTGCTGTTCAGTATCGGAGGGGCGTTCTGATGAACCTGCCGGCCGAGTACCTGATGATCCTGACGATGCTGGTACCGCTTGCGGCGGTATTCGGCATCGCGGCAGCCGACCGCTACCCGAACCTGCGCGAAGGGGTGACGCTCTGCGCGAGCCTGATTCTCATTTTTCTTGTTACAAAGCTCTATTCACTGACCACGGGCGGGACCGAAGTCAGCTGGACCGGTATCGAGATTTTTCCGGAGATAGCGATCTATTTCCGGATCGAGCCGCTGGGGATGATCTTCTCTTTGATCGCGTCCTTTCTATGGCTGATAACATCGATTTATTCGATCGGTTACATGCGCGGTCACGAGGAGCAGAACCAGACCCGTTTCTATATCTGTTTTGCGATTGCGATTTCATCGGTGATGGGGATTTCCTACGCCGGCAACCTTTTCACTCTTTTTATTTTCTATGAAGTCCTGACCCTGTCCACCTATCCGCTGGTCACACATGCCGGCACCGACAAGGCCAAACGCGGGGGCCGGGTTTATCTCGGGATTCTCCTGAGCACCTCCATACTCTTTCTGCTGCTCGGCATCATCGGCACCTGGTATGCTGCCGGAAGCCTGGATTTTGTGGCGGGCGGCGTTTTTGACGACGGCCAGACCCTGGCGGCGGCGGTGCTGCTGCCGCTGTTCATTTTCGGTATCGGTAAAGCAGCGATCATGCCGTTTCACCGGTGGCTGCCAGCGGCAATGGTCGCACCGACGCCGGTCAGTGCATTGCTGCATGCGGTTGCGGTGGTAAAGGCGGGTGTTTTCTCCGTGTTGAAGGTGTGTTCCTACACGTTCGGTTTTGATATGCTGCGGCAGCTGCCGACGACCGAGTTCCTGATCTATCTCGCCGGTGCGTCGGTGATCATCGCGTCCCTGGTGGCGATGAGGCAGGACAACCTCAAGGCCAGACTCGCATACTCGACGGTCAGCCAGCTCAGCTATATTACCGTCGGCGCTTTGCTTGCCAACGAGGCCGGGGCGCTGGGCGGGGCGATGCACATCGGCATGCACGCATTCGGCAAGATCACGCTGTTCTTCTGCGCCGGGGCGATCATGGTCGCGTCCCACAAAACGGAAATTTCGGACATGCGCGGACTGGGACGGAAAATGCCGATTACGATGGGGGCATTCTTTGTCGGGGCGCTGTCCATTATCGGGTTGCCCCCCTGTGGCGGAACCTGGAGCAAATGGTTTCTGATGATCGGCACGATCGATGCTGAGAAATGGATTCTGATGGCGGTGCTGAAGGCCAGTTCGCTGCTGAACATCGCCTATCTGCTGCCGATTCCGCTCAAGGGCTTCCTGTATGAATCGCCGGATGACACCGATTTGCACGACGGGATCCAGGAGGCGCCCCTGCCGATTTTAATTGCCCTGACGGTAACCACATTCGGCTGTCTCGTTTTGTTCTTCTATCCGCAGCCGCTGTACGAACTTGCCAATTCTTTTGTGGAGGCGACGGGATACCATGCACGATGAGAAACAGTATCTATTCGACAATCCCCGCAATGTGAAGGCGGTTCTGTACCTGCTCTATATCAGCTGCGGCCTGCTGCTGTTGATCGATTTCGTGATCCACCGCCACGTCGCCAACCACTGGGAGAAGCTGCTTGGTTTCTACTGTATTTACGGGTTCATCGGCTGCAGCGCGATCGTCATCGGGTCAAAATGGCTGCGGGCGATGGTTGAACGGGAAGAGGATTATTACACCCGCGAGGAATTGACGGACGAAACGACGCCACCACCGGAGGAGAGTCATGTGGAGCAGTAGCGTACCGGCCTTTATCCCGTTTTTCCTGGCGGCGGCACTGGCGCTTGTCACCCGCGGACGCATTCGCTCGGTATTGATGCTTGCCGTGGTTACGCTGAGCGGCCTGCACCTGTGGTTTATCGACGGGGAGGTGCTGGTGACGATGCCGTTCCTGGACTATGAGCTGATTCCGTACCGGGTCGACGATCTCAGTGTCGTGTTCGGCTACGTGTTCCACATAGCCGCATTTATTTCCATTCTGTTTGCGCTCCATGTAAAAGATACGATGCAGCATGTGGTGGGACTGCTCTATGCAGGCAGTGCCGTCGGCGCATTGTTCGCGGGCGACCTGCTTACCGTATTCGTATTCTGGGAACTGCTTGCGGTGACGTCGGTTTTTCTCGTCTGGGCGCAGCGGACCGAGCGCGCGTATCAGTCGGGGATGCGTTACCTGATAATCCAGGTCATGTCCGGGGTTATCCTGCTGGCGGGAGTATTGATCCACTTCAGGGATACCGGTTCGCTGGAGTTCAGTTTCATCGGCATCGAGAGCCTCGGCGGCTGCCTGATCCTGCTCGCTTTCGGTATCAAGGCCGCGTTTCCACTGCTGCATACGTGGCTGACCGATGCATACCCCGAAGCAACGCCGACCGGCACTGTCTTTCTCAGCGCTTTTACGACCAAAACGGCGATCTACATGCTGGCCCGGGGATATCCGGGTACCGAGATGCTGATTTACATCGGTGCCGTTATGGCGACCTTTCCGATTTTCTATGCGGTGATTCAGAACGACTTGAGAAGGGTACTGTCCTACAGCCTGATCAACCAGCTCGGGTTCATGGTCTGCGGCATCGGTATCGGCACGGCGCTGGCGGTCAACGGTGCGGTGGCCCATGCATTTGTGCACATCATCTACAAGAGCCTGCTGTTCATGTCGATGGGGGCGGTTCTGTACATGACCGGCAAGATAAAAGCAACCGACATCGGCGGTCTTTACAAGACGATGCCGATTACGGCCATCCTCTGCATCATCGGAGCCGCGTCGATCTCGGCGTTTCCTTTATTCAGCGGATTCGTCGCCAAATCGATGATCATGGCTGCAGCGATCAAGGAAGGGCATCAGGTGATCTGGCTCGTTCTTCTGCTTGCATCCGCAGGCGTTCTGAAACATGCGGGCATCCAGATCCCGTATTTCGCTTTCTTTGCCCACGATTCAGGCATCAGGACTTCGGAGCCGCCCAGGAACATGCTGCTGGCGATGACCATAGCCGCCGTGCTGTGCCTGGCCTTCGGGATGTACCCGAAAATGCTGTATCGCCTGCTGCCGTTCGCAACCGAGTTCACCCCGTATGACCTCAGCCACGTGGTGACGCAGACGCAACTGCTGTTTTTTGCGATGCTTGCTTTCGTATGGCTGAACCTGCAGGGGGTATACCCGGCCGAGCGGGTAGCGACAAACCTCGATGCGGAGTGGTTATACCGACGCTTCCTGCGCCGTGTTGTGGAAAAGTTCGGTGCCTGGATCAGGTTCTCAGACAGTGGAATGCGGGAACGGGCCGAAGAAAATATTGCCCGGTTCACCGCCTACCTGGCGCAGCGGCACTATCCGACCGGTAAAGGGGCGGTGATCCGGCCCACCGGCAACATGGTCATGTATATCGCGATCCTGCTCGCGGCGTATCTCTGGTTATTGTTGAGTTTTCCCCAGCATTGATCCTGCTATCTATAAAAAGCAGGCTGAATTTGGCACGTGTTGGGGAAGGAATCGGGATTGATTGGCTTCGGCTGCTGCTCTCCGGCCTTTATCTCCGTATCAGTTCCACGACAACCGTCAAAATCGACTACATTGCCAAGCGTTCCACTGATACGGCGGGCCTCCGTGATGCAGCCAAAGCCAATCGACCCCGATTCCGTCGTATCTTTCCAATTTTTCAACTTTTCTCCGGGGACAGTATAATTAATTTCAACTGCAATTAAGTATACTGTCCCCAGGCGTAAATCTTAATAAAGCCTATATAGTTCAATCGTTTCTGAATTGAATTTCCGTTAAACGGGCTGGCTCGGTCCGGCTCTTGATCAGATCGACGATGAACGGGTCCGGGTGGTACAGGATTTGTGGAGGTTCGGGGCAGGGGAGCTGCAGTTCGGGGCTGAACGGCGTTTTGTCGAGGTTGCGGTTGTAGGCCTCGACCATTAAACGCTCGAGATTGACTGTGTCTTCGATGTTGTAGGCGAGCAGGGTTTCCAGGGCCTGTTTGCTGCCGGTCCGTTCGTATTCCCGCCACAGCAGTACCGCGAAACTGCCGTCGATACCGTCGAGACTGCCGCGATTGATGCCGAGCTGCCGCTCGCATTTTTTCAGTCCTCCCTTGAAGCCCATGCGGGACAATACATAGCGTAAATCGAGATGGGCCTGGTCAAGAGTAATTCTGAAAAAGTGCTCAATAACAGGTATATCGAACGATAATCCGTTAAACGACACGAACATGCTGGTCTCGTTCACATCGTCGACGAAATCATCGATATTTTCCCCGTTGACGTATGTCTTCACCAGGTTGCCGTCGTACAACGAAATGGTGGTGATGTCGCATCCGGGGCCGAGTCCGGTGGTTTCGATATCGATGTAGCCGATGCGGTCCCTGAAATGGGGGTAGATGCGCCAGCGATCCCCATGTTTCAGGCGTTTGATGAAAAACAACGGATCGTCGTCAAGCGCCTGCAGCGACTGCTCAAGGACTGATACAATCTGGTGTTCGCTGACCCGTGGCACGATGTTCGGGCAGGAGAGAAGATCGGTCCATGTGTGGATACCGCGGTCCCAGAGTTTCTGTTCGCCGGTCCGGCCGATCCCGTGGATGTGACAGAAAGTGTGTTCGAGCATGGAAAATTGTTGGTGGAGGGCTGACAATCAGTCGAATGAGGTTATCTTGCGGCGGTGCTGTTTGCGCTCGCTCTGGCGCTGTTTACGTTTCCGTCTTTTTTCGCGCGCGGCCCTGGTCGGTCGGGTCGGCACCCGTTTTTTACGTTTGGCCAGGGCCCCGGACACCATCAGGCGCAACCGCTGCAGCGCGTCTTCCTTGTTCTGTTCGAGGCTCTTGTAGCGCTGGGCCTTGATGATGATGCAGCCCTCTTCATTGAGCCGTGAGTCGCTTATTTGCAGCAGCCGCTGTTTTACGGATTCGGGGAGCGACGAGTTGACGACGTCGAAGCGGAGATGAACCGCGGAAGCCACTTTGTTGACATGCTGCCCGCCCGGGCCCGATGCGTGAATCTGCCTGATCTGGATTTCGTTGTCCGGGAGTTCTATGGATTCGGTCAGGTAAATCATCGGGATGCCCGGACGCTTAGTCCTGCGGTTCCTCCAGGTATTGCTTGTCGATGCGCAGAACCTTCAGCGTGTTGGTGGTGCCGACGGTGTTCAGCGGCAGACCGGCGGTGATGACCACCCGTTCACCGAGGTCGATGAGCTTTTCACGGAGTGCCTTGCCGGCCATGTAGCGAATCTGCTCGTCGAGGCTGTCGGACTTCTCGCAGGAGCGGGGGATGACCCCCCTCACCAGCTGCAGCTTCCGCAGGGTTGCAGCATTGGAGCTGAAGGCGAGGATCGGTGTTTGAGGACGGTAGCGTGCAACCCGGAGCGCGGTGGAGCCCGATGAGGTCGCGGTGATGATCGCCGCAGCCGACAGGTCGGCCGCGGTTGCACACGAGGCATAGGAAATGGCGTCGGTTATCACCGGTCTTCTGAATCGGAGTCCGTCGGCAAGGATGGCTTCGTAGTCCAGCGCTTTCTCGCTGATCCGGGCATTGCGCGCAAGAAACCGTACCGCTTCAAGCGGATAGCTTCCGACGGCGGTTTCTCCGGACAGCATAACCGCATCGGTGCCGTCGAAAATGGCGTTGGTTACATCGCTTGCTTCCGCCCGGGTCGGCGTCGCTGACGTAATCATCGATTCGAGCATCTGGGTGGCGGTAATGACCGGTTTGCCGACAATGTTGGCGGCGCGGATGATTCTCTTCTGGATTACCGGAACTTCTTCGGCCGGCATCTCCACCCCCAGATCTCCCCGGGCGACCATCAGGCCGTCCGCTACCTTGAGGATTTTATCGAGGTTGTCGACTCCCTGCCGGCTCTCGATCTTGGCGATAATCCACTGGTTGCCGCCGGCCTCGTGAATGATCTGCCTGATATACTTGACATCCTCGGCTTTCCTGACAAACGAAGCGGCAATGAAGTCGACATCATGCTTCACGCCGAACCTGATATCGTCGCGGTCCTGCGGCGTTACGGAAGGCAGGTTGACCGCGATATCGGGCAGGCTGACCCGTTTGTGCGACCTCAGTAAACCGCCGATAAGGACTTCGGCGGAAACGGCAACAGCGGATACCTCGACGACCTTGAGGCGCAATTTGCCGTCGTCGAGCAGGATATAATCACCGACGGACACGTCCTGGTTTATGCCGTCGTACGTAACCGGCGTTGCATCCGGAAGCGACGGGTGATTCGAGAAAACGACCGTCTCCCCGACATCGAGAAACCGGCCGGAGCCAAGCTCTCCGACGCGTATCTCCGGACCGCGGGTATCCAGCAGAATTCCGGTTCTGCGTCCGGATTTCTCACGGGCCCTCTTGATCGTGTCGATTGCTGCTGCATGGCTCTCCCGGCTGCCGTGGGAAAGATTGATGCGGACGACGTCCATGCCTTCCGTGATCAGACTGGCGACGCTGTCAACCGTATCGCAGCTCGGTCCGATGGTACCGATTATCTTCGTTTTATTTCTTTTGTACATACTTTTACGTGCTGATATGGGGGTAAATCAAGATGGTGCGGCGTAAACAGGAACCTCTTATAATACCATATTATCTGGAAAAGGTTAGATTCTTGTTTAACCTTTGATTACGGCCAGGGGACGCAGGATGTCAACGACGTCGATAAGATCTTTCTGGTTGTCGATTACCTCTTCGATATTCTTGTAGGCTCCCGGCGCTTCATCCAGGTCTTTTTTCCCCCGCAGGCTGTGCAGGATCCCCTCACGCTCCAGGCGGCTGCGTTCGGTAGTGAGATCCAGCTGCCGCTGCGCCTGTTTGCGGCCCATTTTCCGACCGGCGCCATGCGAACAGGAGCTGAAGCTGTCCGGATTCGATTTTCCCTGGACGATAAAGCTCACGTTGCCCTGGGAACCGGGGATGATCCCGGTATCCGAGGCTTGAGCTCTGGTGGCGCCTTTGCGGTGAACGTATACCCGTTTGCCGAAATGCAGTTCTGCAGCGGCGTAGTTGTGGGCGATGTTGATCGGCTGGGCAAACGTGATGTCGGGCAGCTGTTCGAGAAACGCGTGTTCCACCTGTTTCTGCATCCGGGCCCGGTTGGCCTCGGCAAATGATACGCAATAGGTCATTTCCCGATAGTACGACTGGCCGGTGTCGTCATCCATCGGCAGGTAGGCGAGCTGCCAGGATGGGGGCACCGGGTTTTTCCAGTTCCTGTTCAGGCTTATGGCCAGTTTGTTGTAATGATTGGCGACCCGGTAGCCGATATTACGACTGCCGGAGTGGATCATGAACCAGATCGAATCGTCGGTACCCTGCTGAATTTCGATGAAGTGATTGCCCCCACCCAGGGTCCCGAGCTGGGTGCGGGCGTTGTCGTATTCCGATGAGACGATCGGGAGAGATTCGGTTTCCAGCGGCGGCATGAAATCATGAGGCAGCTTTTTTTTATGATGCTTGAATCCGAGCGGTACCGATTTGCGGATGGACTGCATGATCGATTTCAGTGTCCTTGTATCGATATGCGCGGCCGATGTTTTGACGCCGCACATCCCGCAGCCGATGTCGACGCCGACCGCATTGGGGATGATCACGTCATCGGCCGCGAGGATGCCGCCGATGGGCATGCCGAATCCAAAATGGGCGTCCGGCATGACTGCTATGTGGTGGAATGCGAACGGCAGGTTGGCCAGGTTTTTGGCCTGCTGCAGTGCTCCTTCCTCCATATCGTCGAGCCAGAGCTTGATCGGGATGGTTTCGCTGTCGATTATTTTTTTCATGTCCGCAGGCAAGATGAAAGAAAACCCCGTTATAAGGACGTTTAATACACGGTAAACAGTGCCGGTCTTCGTGTAAATGTATAGACGATCTTGAAATATTTGGATTTTCGCCCGAAATCAGGGCGTGTCAGCACACACGAGCAGGAGATGTTTACGCAGCCATCATGAATATGTCGACGAACACTGACCATTTGCACCGCGGCGTCAGGGCGAAAAGACAATGTGTTAAGGCCGTCTTTAAAATGCAGGAAGCGCATTAAATTCGACGATACGGCTGTCGGCCGGATGGTTGAACGACAGATAGGTTGCATGCAGGTACATCGTGTCACCGTCCCGGCCGGAGCCGTACAAGGCGTCGCCGACAATCGGGGCGGCGAGTCCGAGCGGGTGGGCGCTGTGTACGCGCAGCTGATGGGTACGGCCGGTCAGCGGGGTGAATTCTATCCGGGTTCCGCGTTCGTGATCGGCGATCCATTTCCACAGCGTGACCGCCTCCTTGCCGTTTATCGGGTCGTAGATCTGGTAGGGGCGATTATCGGGGTCGAGACGGAACGGGAGCCTGATTGCCCCCGAGGTTTCGCTGATGCTGCCTGATACGACGGCCTCATAGCGTTTGCTTACCCGGCGGTTTTGAAACTGGGCACTAAGGTTGCGGTGGGCGGCGGCGCTGAACGCCAGGACCATGAGCCCCGATGTCAGCATGTCGAGCCGATGCACTGCCGGCTGCTCGATCATTTCAGGAAACATCTTCCGGACTCGCGCGGCAACGCAGTCCTGTTTGTCGAGGCCGCGCCCGGGGACGGAAAGCAGTCCGCCGGGTTTGTTGACGACCAGGATCCAGGCGTCCCGATATATAATTTCAAGAGCCATCGATCCTTTCAGGAGCCGCAGAGCAGATAGCCCAGCAGCGGTTCGCACTTGTCCGTGCAGGGTGGATAAAAGTGTTTATGCAGCCTGGTGTGTGAGCGGTTGGCGCGGCCGAAATAGAATTCAGCCAGCGAAACCGGACGAAGTCGTCTCGAGGCTGCATGGTTGAGCAGCTTCGGGGCACAGCAGTCCCCGATTCCCGTCGGTTTCGCGCGGGTGGTGCCGGCCGCGTCATCCAGGCTCGCCTTTTGACCGTGAAAATTGTTGAGAACGTACAGCCCGTGAATATCTGCCATCAGACGGCGGCAGCGGCGGGTCCGGTCGGTTTTCAGCCGGGTCACGATTCCCGGTTCCGATTCTTTCTCGATACGTGCGGTTAATTTTTTGATCTGTTTTTCTTCCGGGTTGTTGAGCCGGTGAAACTGCTCGACGTCAAACAGCGGCGGAGCCCACCCGGGAACCTGCCAGCGGCCGCTGTACTGCCCGGAAAATGCGTAGAGCCACACGATTTTTCCGTTTCGCTCGAGGCATTCGAGCACACCAAGCATTTTTCCCCGGGAATCCCCGAACAACGGGGCAGTCGACAAGTCCGGATCATCGGCCTGATCGGGGTGCAGCGCAATCGATCCGGTTTCCTCGAGACATCCCATCAAGCGCTGCGCCTCGTTGAATGCGTTGCCGGTCGGCAGCGTGTGTGTCGTACGGCAGCGGCGGCAGAAACCGGAGGCCCTGGGCGGTCGGTCAAAGGCGACAGCGACGGTGCTCATGGTTAATTCAGGTGGTTTCTTTTGACATGGTTGAGTAACATGATAATCTGCGCATGAATATAGGCGAGTTCGCCTGCAAAAAAAACAGTAATTATCAGGTTTCCAGCATGAATGAATCCCCTTTTGCAGCGCTTGACCCGGAAACGATATTGACGGCCGTGGAAGCGGCGACCGGCAGGCGGCTGCTCAATGTGTGCCGTCCCCACGCGAGTTACATCAATCGGGTCTATGAACTGCAGGATGAAGGGGGCGAATTCCTCGTTGCCAAATTCTACCGGCCCGGCAGATGGAGCAGGGCTGCACTCGAAGACGAGTTGCGTTTTGTCAGCGATTGCGGTGCGGCCGAGCTGCCGGTTATTCAGCCGATGGAGCAGCGCAACGGGGCTCTGCTCGGCGCCTGCAAAGAAATCAGTTTTGCGGTGTTTCCGCGAATGGGCGGGAGGCTGGTTGACGAATACACGGACGAGCAGTGGCTTGAACTGGGACGTCTTCTGGGCAGGCTGCACAGGGTTGGCAGAAGCGGTGATGCGCCTCATCGCAACCGGCTGCATCCGCATTACACGACCCGCCTGCAGATCGACTACCTGGCGGCGGGCGATTTGATCCCGCTGGATCTGACTTCCGAATTCCGCACGGTTTCATCAGAGTTGATGGATCTGATCGAACCGCTGTTTGCAACGGTCGACATGATCCGGCTGCACGGCGACTGCCATAACGGAAATCTGATTTACCGTCCCGGCGAGTCGTTCTATATCATTGATTTCGATGATATGGTGATCGGCCCGCCGATCCAGGATTTGTGGATGCTGCTGCCCGGCTACCTGGAGGATTCCCGGGTTGAACTGGCGCTGCTGCTTGAAGGCTATGAGACGTTCAATACGTTTGACCGGTCGACGCTGATGCTGATGGAGCCGCTGCGGGCCATGCGCTTTATTCACTACATCAGCTGGTGCGCACACCAGTATGTCGAGGACGGGGTGACCCGCATCAACGAGGATTTTGGTTCGTATGCATACTGGCGGCAGGAAATCGATGACCTCAGAGACCAGATTGCGGTGATCAGGGACAGCGTCGCGTGGTAATCACATCCACAGCCGGGAAATCCGTTGAAAAAAACCGAGGTTGAATTTGCGCCCGATTTTGACCATCTCCCGGTAATTGATTTCAAATCGATCCTGCAGGTCGTTCAACAGCAGCGGATCGGGCTCGATGAAAGGGGACAGGATGTCGCCGCGTCCTGCCAGGAAAATCACGTTGCCGCGGTTGGGGACCGGCAGTTCCAGTATCGAGTCGAAATGCATGCCGATTTCCTCGCTGACCTGCTCCATCCTGATCCGGTCGCCGCTCCACATGTTGATACTGACGATGCCGGTGACTGCCAGGTGGTGGAGGCACAGCTCGAAAAAATCCCGATTGTAGATTTCGTCAGCCATCCCCAGCGCGTCGAACGCATCGACCAGGATCAGGTCGTAGTCGAATTCGTCGGTCCGCTTTTCGAGAAATTCGAATCCGCTGCAGCAGTGGATGCGCACTGAATCAGCATCAGGCAGATGGAAGTATGTGCGGGCCAGGTCTATTACGGTCTGGGCGTTGTCAATGCCGTCGATCGATGCGTCCGGAAAGTGATGGTGAAAAAAGCGCAGCATCGAGCCGGCGCCGATGCCGATCAGCAGGATGCGCCGCGGTTCATCCTCGATAACCAGGGGGGCGGTCATGTACCTGGTATAAGAAAGGGCGAGCCGCTGCGGCGCCGACTTGAACATCGCGGACTGAAGCGAATTGCCGCCGAAAAAGAGCGAACGCCGGTCGCCGGAGTCGACTACTTCGACCAGTTGATGGCGCCAGTGGGTGCGGTGGATGATCTGCTTTGACATAATAGTTTCGTGGAGAATGCTGATATATACCTGATGGCGGAGGCTGCTGTCAAAACTTCGAGGCGCCTGCGCTTTTCAGCGTATTGCCGTTGCCGCAGGTTTCTGGCATATTCGATGGGAAAATGGATACGCAGCAGGCTGGACAAAAGATGCTGAGAAAAATCATATCCGGAGGTCAGACCGGAGCTGACCGGGGCGCGCTGGACGGGGCGATTTACTGCAATTTTCCGCATGGCGGCGCGGTGCCGGCCGGGCGTCTGACCGAGGACGGGAGGCTGCCGTTGAGTTATGGGATGGTAGAACTGACTTCTGCCCGGTACGCAGACCGCACTGAAAAAAATGTTGTCGACGGCGATGCTACGCTGATTGTTTCCCACGGGCCGCTTACCGGTGGATCCGCGTTGACGATGATCATTGCCGGGAGGCTGGACAGACCCTGTCTGCACATTGATTTCAGCACGATCAAAGCCGCAGATGCTGCCGTCAAAGTTTCCGCGTGGCTTGACAAACACCGCGTCGGCGTGCTCAATGTCGCCGGTCCAAGGGCGAGCTCGGACCCCGAAATATATGCGTGTGCGCGAACCCTCGTCATTGATCTGATCAGGATGGTGCCATGAATACCGATTCCGCAATGCTGCCCGTTATCGTCAAGGACCTGTGTGTTTCCTGCGGCGCGTGTGTCCAGGTCTGCCCGGACCGCATCATTGCACTCGATGCTTCCGGCTTGGCGGCACTGGCTCCAGTTGACGGATGCATGCAGTGCGGTCATTGTCATGCCGTCTGCCCGGAGGAGGCGATCAGGGTCCCGTTTCTCGACACCGATTTTACGCTGAGTGCGGTTTTAAGCCCGGTGGCAGGGCGATCCGGGCCGGTTGCTGCAGCACCATTGATGGAACTGTTGAGTATGCGCCGCTCCTGCCGCCGTTTTACCACAGCCTCAGTCCCGAAACCGATACTTGAAGATCTGGTTCGCGCCGGGACCACGGCCCCCTCCGCCACCAACTGCCAGTCCTGGCAGTTTCATGTTTTACCCGAGCGTCCCCACGTGATTGCCCTCGGTGCCGCCACCGCCAATTATTACCGGAAACTGAACGCCAGGGCGGCGCGTCCGTGGCTCAGGTTCGTCCTGCGCATGGCCGGGGTCCGGACGCTCCAGTATTACTACGACAACTACTACGAGACGATCCGGCTCGGACTGGAAGCATGGGACAATGATGGCACGGATCGGCTGTTTCACGGGGCGACGGCGGCGCTGGTCGTTACCGCCGACTGCAGGGCGAGCTGTCCGTGCGAAGATGCGCTGATGGCCAGCCAGAACATATTGCTGATGGCCGAGACGATGGGACTGGGAACCTGTATGATCGGGTTTGTCGTGGAAGCGGCAAAGAGAGATCCGGCAATCGGTGCACTGCTGGACCTTGCAGATTATCAGAAAATTTATAGTGTTATCGGCATAGGATACCCCGATGTCGAGTTTGAACGTGCAGCCGGGCGTAAGCCGGTTCAACCGCGAATCGTGCGGCCGGGCGATTCATGAGGTTTCAAAGAAAGTCTGCGATATGCTTAAAGTTAGGCTGTTTTCATTCGGTTTCAAGCACGGGCTGCCGGCGAATATATCGTATCTGTTCGATGCCCGGTTCCTCCCCAACCCGTATTGGGAGGAGAACCTGCGCCACTTGTCGGGCCGGGATCCCGAAATCGCTTCGTATGTCGTCGGCAGCGAGCAGGGAACGCAATTTCTGGTGCTGCTTGAACCACTCCTGTCATTTATTGTTGGTCAGATAATAAATGCCGGCAAAACCGACGTGCATATCGGGGTCGGCTGTACTGGTGGCAGGCATCGGTCGGTGGCCGTCGTGGAGGCGCTCGGCAGTATCCTGGCAGGGCGCGGCGATATCGAGCTGACCGTGTTCCACCGGGATATCGAAAAGCACGACGCTTAGTCAGCAGGGTTCCTGCTGGGCCCGGCGCCCCGTTACGCGCGGTCTTTTTTCAGCAGATCATGGGCGGTGACCAGCATTGCCTGCAGTTGTTCCGCGGAAAGATGCTCGGGCAACGGTATCTGGGAAAAATCAAGTGTTCCAGCCCGCTCCGCATCGTTGCCGGGAACCCAGTTCGAGCCGTGGTTGAGCATAGAGTAACGTTCCTTGCCGTACGTCTTCATATCCCACGCCTCGAAGAGGTTGGCGAGCCAGAGGACCATGCGGATGTTTATGTTTCCGGGAGTCCTGTCCCAGGTCGGCAATGACTCCCAGAGATGATCGGGGCGTTCAAACCCTGTTTCTGCGCACATGATATCGCGCAGGCGCCGCTCGACACGATTGAATGTTTCGCGGTCATCATGTTCAAGCCATGACAGTACGTTCAGGTGCTCGTCGAAATGATGCGGTTCGGACGCACCGATGCCGATCGTGCAGACACCCGGATTGTCGAGACAGTACAGGTCATTGAACAGCATCGGTGAAAACGGGCTGCACAGCTCCTGCAGCTTCTCAGAAGGTGAATGCAGGTGTCCGCCTTTGTCGGACGGGCTGATAATGAATATGCCGATATCCCGGGATGCTGCATATTCAATGGCTGTGCGGTTCTGGTCTAATATGTAGTACCAGTGGATATTGGCGTAATCGAATCCGCCGTAATCGGCGCAGGAGAGCGCGTCGAGCAGGACATCGAGCGGTGCGTGGCTGGACAGGCCGACGTGGTCAACCAGCCCTTCGTCCTGCAGTTTACGGGCGGCTTCAAGGCAGCCGTTTTTCCGGCAGCAGTACCACAACGACCGGTGGTCGTTGATTCCGTGCAGGCCGAGCAGATCGACGCGTTTTACCCGGAGACGCTCGAGCGACGTTCTTACCTTCGCGGTAAATTCATCCGCATCTGCACTGGGAACAACTTTGGTCTGGAGGATAAAATCGTCGCGTTTCAGTTCCGGCAGAATCCGGCCGAGCTGCTGTTCCGAAGTGCCGTATCCATGAGCAGTTTCGAAGTGATTGATGCCGCTGTCGAGCGCGGCGGCAATGATTTTTTTCAGGTTCTGCTGCGACTGATCGGTGACCTCTGCGGCAGGAATATCCTGCCAGCTCTGCATACTGCGCATGCAGCCGAAGCTGATCACCGGCATGGCCAGGTCGGTTTTACCGAAACGTCGATATAGCATTGGCGTGGAAATGATTGTAAATAGTTACATGTCCCAGGATTTTGCGCATACCGTGGTTGCCTGCGGCTGCCGTGAATCGCTGGTTACCAGTAAAACTCAAGCGAACCTTGAACGTCATGTCCTGCATGACGCAACACGAGGACCATGCGATGGAAGTTATTACCGTTCCGTGTCTGTATGATAATTATGCGTATCTCGTCGTCAATGGTGAGGCGGGTGAAGCGGCCGTCGTCGATCTTCCCGAGGCGTGGCCGGTCATGCGCGCCGTGGCTGAGCATGAGCTGAAATTGACGGCGGTGCTCTGTACCCATCACCACCACGATCATATCGGCGGGTTGGACGATCTGCTGGATGAATACGGTGAGCTGCCCGTGTACGGTTTTCACCAGGATCGAACGCGCATTCCGTATCTCAGCGAGCTGCTCGACGACAACGATATCTTCCAGGTGTGCGGTTTCGACATGCAGATGCTGCACACCCCGGGCCATACGTCAGCCAGTGTGGTGTTTCAAGCAGGCAACCACCTGTTTGTCGGAGATACGCTGTTCGGGGCCGGCTGTGGCAGGCTGTTTGAAGGAACTCCCGAGCAGATGGTGTCCTCACTTGACCGTATTACCGGCTGTCCCACGGACAGCCTGGTTTACTTCGGACACGAATATACCGAATTGAATCTGCGCTTCGCCGCCGAAGTGGACCCGCTTAACCCGGCAGTCAGAGAGCGGCAGAAACGTGTTGCCGATGTGCGCGCACAGAGGCGCCCATCAGCGCCATCACGGCTTGCAGATGAACTGGCCACGAACCCGTTTTTGCGGATTGAGGACGCTTCGCTTATCGAGCACCTGAAAGCCGATACAGCGGTGCCTGACGACCGCATTTCGGTATTTGCCGCATTGCGGGAAAAGCGGAATCATTTCTCATGAACCGGATTTTCACCAATCGCATATTGACCTTGCCTGCAGAATGGGCTAGATGTCTGTGCTCAACCACTATCTGACCAACGATACAGGAGGAGAGATGCCATGAAGAAACTGTTGATGATTCTCTGCGCAGCAACCGTCATGCTGGCGACATCGGCGCTTGCCGGGCCGTCGGTGATCTCGGTAAACCAGTTTGTAGAACATCCGGCGCTCGATGCGGTCTTGAAAGGAATCCAGGATTACCTGAAGGACAACAGCGTCGATGCGGAATTCAAAGTACATAACGCGCAGGCCAATATGGGCACCGCAACGCAGATCGGCCAGCAGATGATCGGTGAAAAAAGCGATCTGCTCATCGCCATTGCCACACCTTCGGCCCAGGCCACCGCCCAGGCGCTGAGCAAGGCCCCGGCCGACATGAAGCGGCCGTTTCTGTTCACGGCGGTTACCGATCCGGTTGCGGCCGGACTGGTAGAGGCATTCGATAAACCGAGCGAGTATATCACCGGTGTCTCGGATCTGCTGCCGGTTGAGAAGCACCTGGAGATGATAACCACCTATAAACCGGGAATCAAAAAACTCGCGATTCTCTACAACGCGGGTGAAGCCAATTCCAAAGCGGTGGTCGCCACGGTAAAAGAGCTGAGCTCCACCTTCGGCTTTGAAGTAGTTGAAGCGACCGCACCGAAAACCGCCGATGTTTACGCTGCGGCCAAGAGTCTGGTGGGCCGCTGCGACGCGGTATTCATTCCCACGGACAACACGATCGTGGCGGCGCTGGAGTCGGTGATCAAGGTCGGTACGCAGAATAAACTGCCGATCTTCTGCGCCGATGTTGATTCGGTTGCCCGCGGTGCGGTTGCGGCAATGGGATTTGACTACTACAAGCACGGCTACCAGACTGGGGCGATGGTCCAGAAAATCCTGGGCGGCACGTCGCCGAAGTCCCTGCCGGTCGAGTTTCAGGAGGAACTGCAACTGCACATAAACCTGAAATCTGCCGCTGCTATGGGTGCACCGGCACCGGAAGCGCTGCTTAAAACGGCCTCTAAAATTTACGAATAACGCAGCTCTACCGTTCCGGCCGTATGACGATTTATGCAGCACTGGGAGCCCTCGAGCAGGGGCTCGTGTACGGAATCATGGTCATCGGGGTCTACCTGACCTTCCGTATCCTGGATTTTCCCGACCTGACGGTTGACGGCAGCCTGCCGCTGGGGGCTTCCATCTCGGCGGTTGCCATCACGTCGGGCATGAATCCATACCTGTCCCTGATTTTTGCGCTGCTCGGCGGATTCATTGCCGGGACGGTAACGGCGATCTTGAATACCAAATTCAAGATTCTGCACCTGCTCGCCTCTATCCTGACGATGATCGCGCTGTATTCGATCAACATCAGGATCATGGGCGGCCCCAACATTGCGCTGCTCGGTGCCGACACCGTTTTTGATCCGATCATTGCCCTGGGCGTCGCTCCGCATTTGGCCAGCGTCTTGGTGTTTGCGCTGTTTGCGGTGCTGGTGATGGCCTCGGTCATCTGGTTCCTGAAAACGGAATTCGGTCAGGCCGTGCTTGCCACCGGAGATAATCCGCAGATGATCATCAGCCAGGGCGTCAATACGCATCTGATCATCATCGTCGGCGTCGGGCTGTCTAACGGACTCGTCGCGCTGAGCGGCGCCCTGGTTGCGCAGAACCAGGGGGCGGCCGATGTGGGCATGGGTATCGGCACAATCATCGCCGGCCTGGCTTCGGTTATCGTCGGGGAGACGGTTTTCGGGTCAAACTCGATCGCCCGGGCAATCATTGCCGCCGTGCTCGGCTCGGTCGTGTACCGCCTGGCTATCGCTCTGGCACTGGGACTCGAATTCGGCGGATTCGCCTTCAGCCCCAGTGATCTCAACCTGATCACTGCCCTGCTCGTCATTACCGCGTTGATTACGCCGAAAATAAAAGCGAGGTTGATTGCGCGATGATCGTTCTCGACCGGTGCACCAAATATTTTCATCGCGGCAGCGTCAACGAGGTCCTGGCCTTAAACGACCTCAGCCTGGAAATCAAAGACGGTGATTTCATAACCGTTATCGGTTCCAACGGTGCCGGTAAATCAACCCTTCTCAATGCGCTTGCCGGTTCCTTTATACTCGACAACGGCTCAATAGCGATTCACGATCAAAACGTCACCAACTGGCCCGAATACAGGCGGGCAAAACTGATTGCCCGGGTCTTCCAGGACCCCCTGCTCGGCACCTGTCCGTCGGCGACCATCGAACAGAATATGGCCCTGGCGCTGAGGCGCGGCAAAACACGCGGACTTGGCAACTGGATTAAAGCGGGGGAGCGGGAGCGGTTTCGTGAAGATCTGAGTACGATCGGCCTGGGCCTTGAAGACCGGCTGCAGGACAGCGTCGGCCTGCTTTCCGGCGGCCAGCGGCAGGCCCTGACGATGCTGATGGCGACGCTGGTTCGTCCGGAGGTCCTCCTGCTTGACGAACATATCGCCGCACTCGATCCGAAGACGGCCGGCCAGATTCTGATGCTGACCAGGGAAATTGTATCGGAACAGAGCCTGACGACGCTGATGATCACCCACAACATGAAGCACGCGATCGAGTTCGGCAACCGGCTCATCATGCTTCACCAGGGCAGGATAATCCTCGATGTTGACGGCGACGCGAAAACAACGCTGACCGTCGACGATCTGCTCCAGCAGTTCTACCGCGTCCAGGGTGAGGAACTCGCCAACGATTCGATGCTGCTGACCTGAGTTCCGCGTTACCTCACTGCAGCAGCGAATCCCAGTCCAGTGTTTGATACGTGTTGTGCAGCAGATGATCGTCTTCGACGATGTCAAGCTGCAGGTTGGCAAAGGTGGCCTCCGCTGCAGGCACAACGACAGCGGGCGGGGTGACGTCGTCGTGTTTGCCGATGATGACCAGCGCCTCGGTCGGGATTTTCTGTTCGGGGACGCGATATTCCGGAAAATTCAAGGCGGGAGCCAGCAGCACGAGACGCCTGACTACGGCAGGGTTTTGCAGTGCCAGCAGGGTGCCCATCAACCCTCCAAAACTTGAGCCGACGGCAACCAGATCGGTGTGCCCGGCAAGGAGCCGGCTAAGCTGAGCCATCCGATTCTGCAGTGTTCCAGCGAAATCCGGTCGCAGCATATCCGGATATCGTTTTGAAAAATAGGTGCCTTTCGTGCCCGACCCTGATGAGTCGAGGCCGTGGAGAAAAATCCTGGTGATCATGGCTAAAAGTGCTCCTGAACCGATTTCAGATGGCAAAGGCTGCCTGGAAAAAATCGCGTTCGCATTCCATCGCATAACGATATGTTTCGGCAACCAGCGGATTGCCGGGGTCCGCATATTTATCGAGTAGACCTTCCAGCAACCGGGCTAATCCTTCGATTTCCGCACTGCTGTAGGTTTCGATCCAGTCCGTGTATGCGTGGGCCGACGGTTTTTTTCCGGCGAGTTCCCGGCCCAGCCATGCATAGAGGCGCATGCACGGGGTCAGGGCGGTAACGATCAAACCGGCGTCATATCCCCACGCCGCAGCCATCACAAAATCCGTATACCGCCTGGTGGCCGCTGCCGGTTCTACATCGGTCAGGTGGACGCCCCATTCCGCGGCATATTTTTCGTGGAGCTTCAACTCATCCAGCACCCCTTCGGCGAGCTTGTGAAGCTTGATGAAATCTTCCCAGTCGGAAGCCTTTGCCGCGGCAATGACATACGCCCGGGCAAAGGTTTTCAGGAAAAAAGCATCCTGGCCTAGATAATATGAGAAATTGGCTTTCCGGAGCGAGCCGTCCAGAATCCCCTGCACAAACGGGTTATTTAGAGAGGCAAGGGCCAATACTCGATTTTCCTCCCATAGACGTGCGGATAAGGACATCGTTGGTTCTCCTGATGAATTTGATGCGGTCGTAAGATGAGCAAGTATCGCACAAAAGCCTGTTTGCTGCTCACGTAAACAGCTCTGCTGGATCTTGTAAATAAAAAAAGGGGAAGGGCCGACTGCGCCCTTCCCCTGTTGAGGAGGAAATGAGATGTAGGGTGGTTTAGTTGATGGTTATCTGCTTCGGCTTCTGTTCTTCAGGCTTGTCCACTTTAAGGACAAGAACTCCGTCTTTGTAGGTTGCGTCGATCAGGTCTTCGGTTGCGTCGAACGGCAGTTTGAAGGACCGCTCGAATTTACCGAAACGGCGCTCTCTGCGGTACCGGCCGTTCTCTTTCGACTCTTCTTCGCTTTTGTGCTCACCGGCGATGGTCAGCAGGCGGCCTTTGACGTCGACTTTGATATTCTCCTTCTCGATCCCGGGCAGCTCTGCTTCAAAGACGAGCTTGTCATCTTTTTCATAGATGTCCACCGCCATGTGCACGGAACTTCCCGATGCTTCTGCAAACATCGAATTGACCGGGGCAAAAAAATCATCGAATACGCTGGTTCTCCGGTACGGTTTGATTCCAAATCTCGGGCTGCAGGTTGTCAGATGCATGATTAATCTCCCTATGTTGTGTTTTTTGTGTTTTTGGGTTTACGTCTGTGCTTTAGATGGTAATAATGGAAAATATCATGTCAAGAAAAAGAATGTTACTTTTTTTATAAAAATTTTAAAGTAATTCAAATGTCGTGTAATTAAGGAGTTGACAATGCGAAATCAAAAAGGATCACTTGAATTCGTGATGGTTTCTGAAACCTACACTGCGGACTTGCGAGGCCGACAATCAGTTCGAACCACATTCAAGCTGCCGCCCAGATCCATCGATGCGCTGAGTCTGCTTGCCGGGCAGTTGGGGATAAAACAGAAGTCCATCTTCGATCACCTGGTCGATGATACCCGGGCCCTGCGGGCGCTGGCGCAGGAAATCGAAAACCGTGAAAAGGTGGAAGAAAACCGCATTGCGAAGACGTACGTCATTTCCAGGAAGACATTGGAAAATCTCGAACAGGTATGCAAGCGCTACCAGACCCCGCGGGATGCACTGGTTGAATTCTCCATCGAACGGATCATGCCGCTGATCCAGGAAGAGAAGAAGAAGCACGAAAACCGGAAGAAGCTGCAGCAGAAACTTGACCAGCTCCTGCAAGACAGCAAGGACCTGCTGGGAGAGTCAGATGACGTGCTCGAACGCGAAGACCCGGTATTCGAGCAGGTTTACCAGATTGCCCGAGCGGTGCAGTCCGGCCATGATGCGATACACGATATTATCGAGAAGGGGCGGCGGCTTGAGGAGTTTTGATTAGCCTGATATTGCAAGTTTCCGGTAAGGCCGGAGAGCAGCAGTCAAAACTATTTACTCCCGCCTCCTTTCCCGGAATTTCAATATATTTTCTTTCAAGTCTAACAGCAGTCTTTCTGTTTCATTTATTATCGTTTACAATTGAAGCCGAACTTTATCTGGATAATCTTCTGGTATTCTGGTAATAC
>Ga0180436_10001225_pt1 | contig 25317 bp, 17 predicted proteins | sample SS_ome_2_FD_132434 | JGI IMG/M metagenome (GOLD analysis project Ga0180436, IMG submission 132434) | Hypersaline lake sediment archaeal communities from the Salton Sea, California, USA - SS_3_S_2 metaG | ecosystem: Environmental > Aquatic > Non-marine Saline and Alkaline > Hypersaline >... | reverse complement strand
GGCCTGGTGGTCCGTTCCCCGGAGTTCAAGGCACTGGACGAATCCGATCCCTGCATAGTGGCCGGCGACTTCAACGATCTGCGAAAGCGACTGGCGCCGATGCTCACCGAGATCCTCGGCTTCGACTGCGCCACCAATCGCCGGAAGGGCTATCAGAACGCCCGACTGACCTACCCTTCCTTCTCCCCCACCAGCGGGCTGGACAAGATCTTCTGCCGCGGGATGAACGTGGTCAGGGGCCGAACGTGCCGCGCGCGGCTGGTAAAAGTGGCCAGCGACCACCTCCCGGTGATGGCGGATCTGAGGCTATAGGAGCGGATCATGAGAGGCGCACTCCAACTCGTATCGCTGCTGCGCTCCCAGTGGGCCTCGCCGGAACGGGTCCGCCGGCGGCAGGACGAAGCGCTGCGCCGGCTGGTGCGCCACGCCTTCGATACCGTCCCCTACTACCGCGACCTGTTCCGCGATGCCGGGCTCGACCCTGCCGAGGTCCGCGGCGTGGCCGACCTGGAGAAGATCCCCCTGACCACGAAGCGGGACTTGCAGGAGCAGTCCCCCGAGCGGTTGATCTCCAGCACGGCCGACCCGCGTCGGCTGAAGAGCAGCCGCACCAGCGGGGCCACCGGTGAACCGCTGGAAATCCGCTTCGGCCCGGCGGACCGCTCGGCGATGAACGCCTCCTTCCTCCGCGCCCACCTGGGGCGCACGCTGAAACCCCGGCACCGGCTGCTCTACTTCGAGGCGCGGGAACAGCAGGGCGTGCGGCAGTGGTACGAACGGCTGGGGATCTTCCGCCGCCGGGTGCTGGCCACCGGCGATCCGCCCGAGGCCTGGATCGAGCAGACCCGGGCCTGGCAGCCGCACCTGCTGCAGGGCTACGCCCTGACGTTGAAGCTCTTCGCCCGGGCGGTGCGGAAACAGGGGATCACCGACCTGCACATCCCGCTCATCGCCAGCACCTCGGGCACCCTCGACGCCCCGGGCCGGGAGCTGCTGGCCACCACCTTCGGCGCCGAGGTGGTGGACGTCTACGCCTCCGAGGAGGCCGGGTCGGTGATCGCCTGGGAGTGCCCGGTCTGCCCCGGCTACCACGTCAGCGCCGACACGGTGATCCTCGAGTCGCTGAAGAACGGTGCGCCCCGGCCGCCGGGGCTGGAGGGCGAGCTCTACATCACCAACCTGACCAGCTACGCCATGCCCTTCATCCGCTACCAGCAGGGGGACGTGGGCACGCTTTCTCCAGAACGCCCCACCTGCGGCCGGGGCCTGCCGCTGCTGCGGGAGATCCGCGGGCGCAGCGGCGACTACGTGGTACTGCCCGGCGGCGAGGTGCTCTCCCCGCACCCCTTCTTCCTCATCCTCGACCACGCCGACGGCGTTGGCGAGTGGAAGCTGGTGCAGCAGGACCTGCACCACGTGGAAGTGCAGGTGCGGGCCGCCGGCGGGATGGCGCCGCCGGACCTGGACGGGATTACCGCTGCGCTGCAGCGGCTGCTGGGCGATGAGGTGCACGTTCAGGTCGCACTGGCGGACAGCGTGCGACGCTCCCCGGAGCAGAAACTGCGCTCGGTGGTCTCCCGACTGGCCCTGCCCGGTGAAGCAGCGGCAGGAGAACAGGCGGAAGGGCCGGATCTTTTCGGCCGCCGCCAGCTGGACGAGCTCCAGCCGCTGAGCCTCGACCGCACCATGCCCGGGCCGGACGACGCAAGGCGGATCCTCCAGCGCTGTGCCGGAGGGGAAGTGCCGGCCCTGGCGGAGGTCAACCTGCTGCTCAACGGCATCCACTCCCCCGACTTCGACGAGCTGAAGCGGCTGGTGCTGGAGACATCCACTGTCCTGCGGCAGTCGACCTTCGGTGACGCGGTGGTGCCCATGGCCCCGGTGGAGGCCTCCAACGCCTGCGCCAGCAACTGCGGTTTCTGCGGCTGGCGCTCGTCGAACTTCGCCATGCCGCGGATGCAGATTTCCGCCGACCTGATCATGGAGCAGGTGCGCTACCTCGTGGGCAAGGGCATCCACTACATCGAGTTCGTGGGCGGCGACGACTTCCGCTTCGTGCGCACCCTGCTGCCCGAGCTGGTGCAGCGGACCCGGAAACTGGGCGATTCGCTGGGCCTGCAGCTGAAGGTCTGTTTCTGCACCATGGCCATGACCGGGGCCCAGTACCGCGAGCTGAAGGAACTGGGCGCAGACGCGATGATCGTCTGGCAGGAGACCTACGACCGGCGCTGCTACGAGCGGCAGATCATCTCCGGGCCCAAGGCCTGGGGTATCGATGACCAGTGGAAGATCCTCACCGGCGGCGACGGCTTCGCCTTCCGCCTCGGCGCCCAGGAGCGGGCACTCAAGGCCGGCCTGGAAGTGGCCCTGGGCACGATCCTCGGCCTCAACGACAACCTCAACTTCGAGGTATTGGCCACCATCTCCCACGCTCGCCGGCTGATGGAGCGCTTCCCGGTGACGCCGCAGTCGCCGCTGGTCATCGGCATGCCCACCTGGAACGAGATCACCACCCCGGCCACGGACAACCGTCCCGCCGGGCGCACCCGGATCAACCCCTTCTTCTCCTACATCGCCGCGCTCTACTTCCTCGCCCTGCCCGGGGGCCGGGCCTGGGTCTTCCCCAATTGCCGGGTGGGCATCGACGAACAGGTGGAAGCGGTGCGGGCCGCCGGCGTGTTCACCTCCACCGAGGTCAAGCTCGGCCCGGGCGGCTACCTGCCCGCCCTGCTCGCCGAGCGACGGGCAAAGGGCGAGGACACGGTGGAACTGGAGCGGGTGATCGAGGCCGAACTGGGGATGTCTGCCGTCGACCTCGGCGCCTTTGACCGGGACCTGTCGATCAAGGAGCAGTTCGTGCACCATTACCATTCCCACGACACCTACCGCGAGCGGATGGAACGGGCCGGCCTGCGGCTGCTCGCCTCGTCCACCCTCTGAGGTCGCCATGGCCGGGATCCTGATCACCAACGCCTACAGCGCCCGCAACAAGGGCGACGCCGCCATCATCGAGGCCATGGTGCGGGACCTGCGGAGGCGACCGTCGTTCGCGGATGCGGAGATCACCATCTCCTCGGCCGCCGGCCCGGACGAAGAAGGCTACCCCGAAGCGGTGATCCACTCCTTCACCTCGCTGAAGAACGGGCTGGCGAAGAGCCCCCTGCTGCAGCAACTGGGCTTCCTGCTGCTCATCTACCCCCAGACCCTGCTCTGGGTCGCCGGCCGCCGCTTTCTCGGCCTCGACCTGCCGGTCTGGTCCCGGCTGCGTGGCCTGCTGCGGGCCTATGACGCCGCCGACCTGGTGCTGGCCGCCGGCGGGGGCTACCTCTACACCCGCACCCCCTGGCGAGGCAGCATCATCCTGCTCTCGGTGATCTACGGCTACCACTGCGCGGCGCTGCTGGGCAAGCCGGTCTACCTCTATTCCCAGTCGGTGGGCCCCTTTGCCGGCCGCTTTCAGCAGTGGCTGGTGCGCCGTTCGCTCTGCGGCGTGCGCCTGGTCTTCGCCCGGGAGGAGCAGACCCGGCGGCGGCTGGACCGCCTGGCCACCGGGTGGAAGATGCCGGCGGTGCACAGCGCCGCGGACGCGGCTTTCCTGCTCGACGATGCGACGGCACCGTGCGGCCTCCCCCCGCGAACGGACGACTCGCTCCGCGTGGGGCTCACCGTCCGGCGCTGGTTCCCGGACGGGGACGCGCAGGCGGACTACGAGGAGCAGGTGGCCCGATTCGTCCGGCAGCTGGCCGAGGAAGCGAACGCCGAGATCTGGTTTCTGCCCCAGGTGACCTACGGCGCCGCTGGCGACGACGACCGGCGGGCGGCGCGCCGGGTCCGGACCGCCGCCGGGGATTCCCCGCGCCTGCACCTCGTGGAGCAGGAACTGTCGCCGTCCGAAATCAGGGGCTTCTGCGGCGCCATGGACCTCTTCGTCGGCACGCGGATGCACTCGAACATCTTCGCCCTCACCGTGGGCGTGCCGGCCCTGGCCGTGGGGTACCAGCCCAAGACCGCGGGCATCATGGCCCAACTGGGGCTCGAGCGTTTCGTGCTGCCCATCGAACAACTCACCGCCGAAGGCCTCCGTGAACGCTTCAACCAGCTGCTGGACGAGCGTGATGAGGTCGCCGCCGCCCTGCAAACGGGTATCCCCCTCCTGCGGGAGAACGCCCGCCGTGCCGCCCGGCTCATCGAAGAGGACTTCTCTCTCCTCGGCCGGCGTGATTGACCGTGGACAAGCGCCGCCGCTCCCCGCCCGGTATAATCATCAGTGAGATGAATCGCCCACCCACCCGACCAGAGGTTGCGATGCGCCGTTCGATCACTCGACTCGCCTGCACGCTTTCCCTGTTCCTCGTTGTGGCCACTCCCCGTCCGGCCCTTTCGGCAAAGAATGACCCCGGCCCATTACCCGTGCCGGCCTATGACCAGCTGCGCGAGTACCGCTTCAGTGAACCGATGACCCTCGGAGATGATCAATCCTCCGTCGGGCTGGAGGGGATTGCCGGGCTGGAACTCATCTCGGGGACGGTGCGGCTTGGCGAGCCGATCAACGGCGTGATCACCGGCCTGATCTTCGAGGGCCGCGGCCTGCTCCGCACCCGGCTCCGCGATCCGGTGGAGCAGGAGCAGCTGGACCGTTTCAGCGGCGAGTCGGAGGGCGGCCTGCTCGAGGAACCGTTCACCGAAATGGTCGTACGGACCACAAACCCGGGGATCGAGGACTACACCGAACACGGGACACCCACCGGGTATGCGCCGAATCGCCTGGCCCGGGAGCGGTTCGAACGCTGGCTCAAGCTGGCCGCGGTGGATATCGACGCGCGGCTGGCCGCCGGCCTGCTCAATGCGGAGGACGAATACGTCTGGATCGAGATCAGGACCGATCGTTTCGGCTGGCTGACCTTCGAGCTGGATGGCCTGCGCCGGGAGGAAGAGCGGCTGGAGAAACTCTGGAGCAAGTGGGGCTACCGCGAGATCTGGGTCAGTCTCGATCGTGACGAAGACGGCAGGCCGGCGGCCCACCCGGTTGACATCACACACCTGGCCATCGAGGCCGACCTGCGGAAGTGCGCCCTCTTCGACCGGCCCGACTACGCGGAGTTCGAGGCGGCGGTGACGTTCGAGCCGCGGACCGACGGCTGCCGGGCCTTCACCTTCCAGCTGCCGCCGCTGGCCGAGCTGGGCGGCGTGCAGACCACTGACGGGGACCAGCTCCCCTTCATACGCGACCGCATCGGCAAGCGCTTCGCCTCCCTGGACCGCAAGCTGTCCACCAATACGCTCACCGTGGTCTTCGACGAGCCGGTGCCCGCCGGCGAAGAGCGGACCTTCGTCGCCTCCTACCGGATGAAGATCCTCAACTACCTCTCCGGCCGCTCCTGGTACCCGGCCAACCCCGAGGAGCACAACGACCGCCACACCGTGCGCCTCACCGTGCAGACGAAGGAAAAACACCGCGTGCGGGCGGTGGGCCGGCTGGAGGAGGAGACCGTGGCGGACAAGACGCGCCGCTCGGTCTGGGCCTTGGAAACCCCGGTGCGCCAGTACGGGTTCACCGTGGGCAAGCGCTTCCGCGAAGAGACGGTGGCGCTGGAGGGCGTCCCGCCGGTGACCGCCTTCGGCCTGGCCAGCGACGACATGATGGCCACCGTGGCCCGGGACGTGGCCGAGAGCCTCGCCTTCTACCAGGCGTATCTCGAGACGACGATTCCCTCCGAATCGCTGCTGGTGACCTGGATCAACAGCGGCCACGGCCAGTCCTTCCCCGGGTTCCTGCACCTGCCGCGGCACATCTTCCGCGAGGAACGGGCCGGCGCCTCGGCGCTCTTCCGGGCCCACGAAGCCGCGCACCAGCTGTGGGGCCAGGTGGTGGGCTGGAAGGGCTACCGCGACCAGTGGCTCAGCGAGGCCTTTGCCGAGTATTCGGCGATGCTCTTTGTCGAAGCCACCCGCCCGGACGAGGAGTATTACGCAGAGATCATCAGGGTCTATGCCAACGAATGTCTCGGTTCCCTCGAGGGGGGCATGAGCCGCTTCGCCCGGCCCTGGAATATCCACGCCGTGCGCCGGGAGCGCGAGCACCTCGGCCCGGTGGGCGTGGGCCACCGCGCCTCCTCGTTCAAGATCCCGGCCGGCTACCTCATCCAGGCCTACCACAAGGGGCCGCTGGTGCTGCACATGCTGCGGGTGATGCTGCGCGAGGAGACCGGGGGCGACGAGCTCTTCCGCCGCCTGCTCTCCGAATTCCTGCACGAGCATGCCGGGAGTGCAGCCTCCACCGCTGATTTCCGGGCAAAACTGGAACAGCTCACCGGCCGGGACTGGTCCTGGTTCTTCCACCAGTGGGTGGAGGGGACCCACATCCCCGAGTACCGCTGGCGCCATGAGCTGAATCGCCCTGAAAACGGGGCCTGGCGTCTCGACGTGCAGGTGGATCAACCCGACGCGCCGCAGGGTTTCCGCATGCCGGTGCCACTGCTCGCCGAGTACGATGACGGAACGTCCGAAACGCTGGTTCTCGACGTGGACAGGCCACAAAACCGCTTCTCGTTCAGCTTGACCAAACGCCCCCGCCGACTTACCCTCAATCAAGGCTACGCCGTACTGGCCCGGGTGATTGGCCACTGATCCGTCTTCCACGCCACCGTCCAACGGATTCGAGTCAACGCCGAGCCGGAATGGGCCGATAAAAAAACTGTACACAGAAAAATAAAATCCATCCGCTTCCGGGGAATGGTATGAAAACCGCAATCGTCACGCCGACATACAACGAGGCGGACAACATCGAACGGTTGATCGGCGAGATCCTTACCGCCCATCCCGCGTTCACCGTCATCGTGGTGGATGACAACTCGCCCGACGGCACGGGGAAGATCGCCGAGCGGCTGGCGGGGAACGACCCGCGAATCCGGGTGATCCACCGGCCGCGGAAGGCAGGACTGGGCCGGGCCTACATCGCCGGGTTCAAGGAGGCCCTGGCTTTGGGCGCCGAACTGATCTTCGAGATGGACGCGGACTTCTCCCACCACCCGAGATACATCCCCGCCATGCTCGAGGCCATCGTGCACACCGACGTGGCGTTGGGCAGCCGCTTCGTCGAGGGCGTACGGGTGGAGGGATGGCCGTTCCGCCGCCTGCTGCTGAGCAAGCTGGCCAACATGTATGTCTCCTACCTCATGGTCCAGCCGGTGTGGGACTTCACCGCCGGGTTCCGCTGCTACCACCGCCGGGTACTGGAGGCCATCGACCTGGATGCCGTGCGCTCCGACGGGTACGCCTTCCAGATCGAGATGACCTGTCTCACGTTCAGGCACGGGTTTCGTATCCGCGAAGTGCCGATCCTCTTCCGTGAGCGGGAGCACGGGTACTCGAAGATCTCCCGCAGGGTGGTGCGCGAAGCCTTCTGGATGGCCATCCGCTGCCGTGCCCCGCTGCGCGAGATCATCGGGCACCTGCCCTACCTGTTCAAGGACTACCGGGATTTCGTCTGGGAGCGGACGCGCCGGGACAGCACGACATGATCGACATCTCGATCGGCATCATGGCCTACAACGAGGCGGCGAACATCGGGCGCCTGCTCGAACAGGTGCGGGGGCAGCAGCCGGCGGGCGCAACCATTGTCGAGATTATCGTCGTGGCCTCGGGCTGCACCGACGACACCGCCGCCATCGTAGCCGGCCACGCCGCCCGGGACCCGCGGGTGACGCTGCTGCTCCAGGAGCACCGGGAGGGCAAGGCCTCGGCGATCAACCTCTTTCTGGCCCGCGCGTCCGGTGAGGTGCTGGTGCTGGAAAGCGGGGACACCGTGCCCGATGACGGGGCGATCGAACATCTGGTGGCCCCCTTCACCGACCCGCGGGTGGGGATGACCGGCGCCCGCCCCGTCCCGGTGGACCCGCCGGACCACTTCACCGGGCACTGCACGCAGCTGCTCTGGAACCTGCACCACGCCATCGCCCTGGAGACGCCGAAGCTGGGCGAGCTGGTGGCCTTCCGCCGCGTGGTTCGCGAGATCCCCGCCGACACGGCGGTGGACGAGGCGAGCATCGAGGCCCTGGTGCGGGCGGCGGGCCTCGACCTGCGCTACGTGCCGGAAGCGGTGGTGCGCAACAAGGGGCCGGAAACCGTGGCCGACCTGGTGCGCCAGCGGCGGCGCATTGCCGCCGGCCACCGGCACCTCGCGGGCCGCGGCTACCGCGTGAGCACCGGCAGCCCCTGGCGGGCCCTCAAGGCCCTGGCCGCTACCGGCGACTGGCGCGGGCCCCGCCGTTTCACCTGGACCGTCGGGGCCGTGCTGCTCGAGGGCTGGTCCAGGCTGCTGGGGGCCTGGGACCTCTCGGTGCGCCGCCGCAACCCGGTGGTCTGGGACACCGCCGTATCGACGAAGAGGCTTGACTGACCGATGCTCGAACTGGCCGCCGCCATCCCGCTGAACAGGCTCTTCCGCCGATTCGGCCGGCCCCGCCGCCTGCCGATCAACCTCACCTTCAGCGTGACCTGGGACTGCAACGCCCGCTGCCGGACCTGCAACGTCCACCGCCAGCGAGCCGAAAACCTCACCGCCGACGAGTGGGGCCGCGTGTTCGAAGGCCTGGGGCACAGCCCGTTCTGGGCCACGTTCAGCGGCGGGGAGCCCTTTTTGCGGCGTGACCTGCCGGAAATCGCCATCGACCTCCACCGCCGCTGCCGGCCGAAGGTGATCAACATTCCCTCCAACGGCCTGCTCACCGAGCGGGTGCGGGACGGGGCGGCCCGGGTGATCGAGGCCTGCCCCGGCGCCCGGCTCGTGATCAACCTCTCGGTGGACGAGATCGGCGAGCGTCACGACGAGCTGCGGGGAGTGCCGGGGAACTACGAGCGGGTGATGAAGACCTTCCAGGCGCTCAAAGCGCTCTCCTCCGACAACCTCACCGTGGGCTTCCACACCGTGATCTCGCGATTCAACGTGGAGCGGGTGCCGGAGATCCACCGCACCCTCGAGGCCCTGGGGCCCGACTCGCTGATCAGCGAGATCGCCGAGGAGCGGGTGGAGCTGGACACCGTGGGCAAGGAGATCACGCCTTCGGCCGAAGCCTACGCCCGGGCCGCGGACTTTCTCGTCGGCGAGTTGAAGGCGCACCGCCGCCGCGGCGCGGGCCGCGTGGCGCGGGCCTTCCGCATGGAATACTACCGGCAGGCGGCGCAGCTGCTGGCCCGGCCGCAGGAGATCATCCCCTGCTACGCCGGTGTCGCTTCGGGCCAGGTGGCGCCCGACGGCACGGTCTGGGCCTGTTGCGTGAAGGCCGAACCGCTGGGCCGCCTGCGCGACGTCGACTATGATTTCCGCCGGGTCTGGTTCTCGCCGGCGGCGGACGCCGTGCGGCGGGAGACGGCGCACAGCAGGTGCTGCTGCCCGCTGGCCAATGCGGCGTACACCAACATGCTCCACCACCCGGGATCGCTCTTCCGGGCGGCACTGAACTGGCTGCGGTGAGCGATGGCTGAACGGAACGACAGTGTGCTCGTCACCGGGGCCGCCGGTTTCATCGGCGGCCATGCCGTGCGAACCCTTGCCGGCGGTCCCCGGCGCGGCGAAGTGATCGCACTGGTGCGACCGGGAACGTCAGCAGCACGGCTCGAGCCGCTGCGGCGCGCCGGAGCGACGGTGAGCGAGGTGGAGCTCGCCGACCGGGAAGCCATGGCGGAGGCCTTCCGCCGGCACCGGCCCGACCGGGTGCTCCACCTGGCCGCGGTGCGCGGCAGCGGCCGGGGCAGCGCCCGGGACTACCAGCGGGTCAACGTGGAGGGCACTGAGGTGCTGCTCGAGGCCGCCGCCCGCCACGGGGCCGCCCGTTTCGTCTTCTGCAGCTCGGTGGGCGTGCACGGCACGATCCCCGCCGACCAGCCGGCCGGGCCCCATGCCCCGTTGAACGGCGACAGCAAGTACCACCGCTCCAAGATCCGTGCCGAGGAAGCGGTGGACCGCTTCCACCGGCAGGGCCTGGACACCTGCACCGTGCGGCCAACCATCACCTACGGGCCCGGGGACGACGGTTTTCCGGCAACACTGGTCAGGCTGGTGCGCTCCCGCCGGCTACCCACACCGGACCCGCGGGTCATGGTCCACCTGCTCGACGTGGAGGCGCTCTGCCGGCTCTTCGCCATCCTCATCGAGACCGGACACCCCGGCGGGCGGAAGATCATCGCCGCCGACCGTGACGCCGTCCCGCTCCTCGCACTGGTCGACGAGATCCACCGCCGGCATTGCGGCCGCGACTACCCGCGCTTCCCGGCCCTGCCCCGCGGCGCGACCCGGCTGCTCTCGTGGTTTCTTGGTATAGTAGGCGCAGACACCTGGCGCACCCGGGTCCGGCTGATCAGCGAGAGCTGGCGCTACCGGCCCGGCGCCGCGGACGGGGGCCCGGACTATGCCGCCCCCGACACGCTCTCGACTTTTCCGGAAAGCATGTGCCGATGACCGATCCCCAGGCAGCAGCCGTTGCCCCGCCACCACGGCCCCGCCGGGCCGCCCTGCTCTGCTGGCTGCTCTTCAGCGCCTGCTACTGGACCGGCGCCCTGCACAAACCGTTCACGACCCACGATTTCTATTCCTGGGTCTACGCCGAACGGTGCACCGTCACCGAGATCCTGACCCTCGAAGACACCGGGATCGGCCATCCGCCGCTCTACCACCTGGCACAGAAAATGGTCCAGTGGGCCGTGCCCTGGGGCCACCCCGCGAACGTCCGGCTGGCCAACTACGTCTTCGGCTCACTCTTCGCGGCCCTGCTCGCCGTCTTCCTCTCCCGGCGGCCGGGGATGCTGCTCTTCAGCTGCGGTATCGCCATGTCGGCCACCACGCTCGACACCTTCATGATCTGCCGCATGTGGGGGCTGGTCAGCCTGGTCTCGCTGCTCACCGTGATCGTCGGAAGACGACTGCAGCACCGGTTCAGCGCCGGGGGCCTGGCGGCGCTGCTCGCCCTGCTGGCTGTCGGGTTCACGGCCGACTACTCGTTCGTGCTCCTGCTGCCCTTCGCCGCCATTGCCTGCCTGCCTCACGGCCGGTGGGGCAACCGCCTGGCCCACCTCGTGCCGGCCGGCGCGCTGATCATCCTGCTTTTCTTCCGCTGGCATCACACGATGAAGCTCGGCAGCCTGCTCGACGGGCTCTCACTTCTTTTCTACGACGTCTTCCAGGTCTGCACCACCGGTTCGCTGCTGCTCTTCAACTTCTGGTTCGAGGAGACGCTGTTCGCGGCCCTGGCCGTCTTCCTGGCCTGCCTGGGCCGGGACATCGGCCGCGGCGCAGCGGCACGGTGGGCCGGCCTCGCCGCCCTGGCCTTCTTCTTCGTCAGCGGCACGCTGGTCCGCACCGGGCTGCTCCGGGTCCGCTTCGCCTGGGTCCCGCTGTTCGCCTGCCTGCTCTTCGCCGTGTGGCACCGGCGCCGCTACCCCTTCTTCGACCACCGGGACGCCGGCGACCACTGCCTGGCCGGCCTGGTCTGCGGCCTGGCCCCGCTGCTGGCGGTGAACCAGCACTTCTGGACCGGGCTGGTGCAGATCCGTTTCCTGCTCGTCCTCTTTCCGCTGCTCCTCGTCTATCTCGCGCGGCGCCTGCCGCCGCAGGCCCTGCGGGGCATGGCCGTGCTCATGATCTGCTCCGGCCTGATCTACACCGCGTCGAGCGGTGTGTTCCTCTACTACCCGCCGGCCACCGTGGCCGGGCCCGGCCCGGTGGTTTTCGCCGACGTCTACTCCTGGGCCAACCAGTATTTCCACACCGATCCCGCGCACCGCCACCAGCCCTGGATCATCGACCCGAGCAACTTCGAGACCAGCTGCCGGGTCTGCCGGATGGGGGCCGACCGCGTGCCCTGGGAACAGTTCGAGGAGGTGCGCGTGGTGGGGCCGGCCAACAGGGACCCGCGGGAGGCCGTGCCCGGCCACTTCAGGCTCATCGACCGCGAGGTGCACCTGGCGGCGCTGGACGGCCTGCAGTTCGCCCTGCTGCACCCGATCTACTCGCAGCGCTACACGATCAGCCGCTTCCAACGGGCCGAACCGGCGAAGGAGGCGCCCTGAGCCATGCCCTTCATCGACAGCAGCTGGCCCGAGTATTTCCGCACCCGCCACGAGGGGCTGGGCACGACCTACGAACGATTCATCCTCCAGCGGCATTTCGTCACGCTCCAGGATGAGCTGCGTGTCGAATCGGTGCTCGAGGCGCCGGCCTTCGGCATGACCGGCGTCTCGGGGATCAACAGCCTCTGGTGGGCGGCGCAGGACGTGCCGGTGACCGTGCTCGACCACGATGCGCAACGGCTGGGGCTGGCCCGAAAGGTGTGGGGTGAACTGGGCCTCGGGGCCGAGTTCGTGGAATCGCCGCAGGGCTACGGAACGCTGCCCTTCGATGACGGGCGGTTCGACCTCGGCTGGAACTTCGCCGCCATCTGGTACGTGGACCGGCTGGAACTGTTCCTCGCCGAGCTGTCCCGGGTCTGCCGGCGGGCGATCCTGGTCTGCGTGCCCAACCGGGGCAACCCGCTCTTCCGGCTGCGGGCCCGGCGGCTGCGGGCGGCCCACGGGCTGAAGACCGAACACGTCGATCCGCGGGGAATCATCCGCCGGCTCGGCACCCTCGGCTGGCGACTGGAACGCCGGCGGCTCTTCGACGCACCGCCCTGGCCTGACATCGCGATGAACAAGGAGGACCTCCTCGGCCCGCTGGCCGGCAAGGGGCCCTCCCGGCCGCTCTGTATTCTCGACCACTATTCCGGGGCCGCCCCGGGGATGGAGAAGGAGGTCCTGCGCTTCGACCTGCTGGAGGGCCTGCCCCGCTGGCTGCTGCGCTTCTGGGCCCACCACGAATACCTGCTCTTTTACGCCGGCGACGGCAGGAACGGAGGGCGGCACCGGTGATCTCCATCGTCATCCCCTCATACAATGCCGAGGAGACCATCGGCCCCTGCCTCGACGCCCTGGCCGCCCAGCGGGCCGGGACCGATCGCGAGATCATCGTCGTGGACAGTTCCCGGGACCGCACGCCGGAGATCGTCTCGGACCGCCACCCCGGCGTACGGCTCGTCCGGCGTGACCGGCGCACCGACGCCGGGGCCGCGCGCACCATCGGCACCACCGAAGCCGCCGGCGACACGGTGGCCTTCATCGACGCCGACTGCATTGCCGAGCCGGGCTGGCTCTCGTCCATCGACGCCGCCCGGCGCGGAGGCCACCAGGCCGTGGGCGGCGCGATCATCTGCGCCAACCCCCTCAATGAGCCGGCGGCCTGGGCCGGCTACCTGGCCGAGTTCCGCGAATTCATTCCCGAGCGGCCGCGTGGGCTGGTGGACCACCTGCCCACGGCCAACATCGCCTATCACCGTTCACTGCTCGAGCGGTTCGGCCCGTTTCCCGGCGAGTTCTATCCCCAGGAAGACCTGGTCTTCAACCGGCGGCTGCGTGACGGCGGTCAGCGAATCCTCTTCGACCCCGCCATGCGCGTGCGCCACCGGCACCGGCCGGCCATCGGCGATTTCCTGCGGCACCAGCGGCGCATCGGCCGGGCCACTGCCGCCGTGCTCCAGCGCTTCGGCGGTCCCGGCGCCGCCATCGCCCGTCGGCCGTTTCTCGCCCTGCTCGCCGCCCCGCTGCTGCCCCCGCTCAAGTTTGCGCGCACCGCCGCCGTATTCATTCGGTACCGGCGCGGGAGGGCTTTGCGCCCGGTCCTGGCCTGGCCGCTGCTGGCCCTGGGCCTCGGCTGGTGGTACCGCGGGTTTTTCGAAGGGTCAAACGAACCTCACCGGAGAGGAGAGTACTGATCATGGAATCGATGAACGACGCCCTGCGCGAGAACATCGGCTACGTCGACGGCCACCTCCGGGAGTACCTGGCCAATGACCGGCTGCTGCTCGACCGGCTTTACGAATCGGTGAACTACACCCTCTTTTCCGGGGGCAAACGGCTCCGCCCGCTCTTCTGTTTTCTCACCGGCGAACTGTTCGGCGTGCCGCGCGAGCGCCTGGTTTCGCTGGCCTGCGCGCTGGAGATGATTCACACCGCCTCGCTGATCATGGACGACCTGCCCCACATGGACGGGGCCGAACAGCGGCGGGGCCAGCCGGCGAACCACCTCGTCTTCGGACAGGACGTGGCGGCGCTGGCCAGCATCGGTCTGCTCACCCGGGCCTACGAAGTGGTGCTCGCGGACCCGCAGCTCGGACCGGAGCTGAAAACGGCCATCGTTGAGCGGCTGGCCCGGGCCGTGGGGATGAGCGGCATGGTGGGCGGTCAGTTTGCCGACCTCTACTTCGACGCCAGCGAAAGCAAGGCCGCGGCACTGGCCTTCATCCACGAACTGAAGACCGCCTCGCTCTTCGTCGCCTCGGGGGTCACCGCGGCGATGGTGGGCCTTGCCGGGGAGGAGGACCTCGCCGCCCTGGCCACCTTCGCCCGCAGCTTCGGCGTCGGCTTCCAGATCCTCGACGACCTCTCCGACCGTGCAGAGGACGGCGGGGACGTGGAGAGCGCGGCCAACTACGTCACCATCCACGGCCCGGAAGCGGCACGACAGGCCGCCCGGGACAGCCTGAACAGGGCCCGGGAAGCGCTGGACCACTTTGCCGGAAAGAACGGAAAACTGCTGGCCCTCTGCCGCCTGCTGGGCCGTGACCAGTGGCCCGAATCGGGATCGGGAGAGGGGAGCCGGGCCTGAAGCGATGAAAGAGCCGTGCGACGGCGTCCGCTCCCCCGGGGCGCCGGGACATTTCGAGTGGTGGTATTTCGACTTCCCCGCCGGGGCCGACGGCCTGGCGCGGATCGAGTGGCACGCCCCGCTGTTCAACCTGCGGGACGGCAACGGCGTGCTGGTCCTCCGCTGCTACGAACGCGGTGAGGGGCCGCGGTCGCCGCTGGTCCGCGGGGCCCGCTTCCCTCTCTCCCGGGTGACCATGGACCGTGAGCGCTGCGCCATCCGCTTCCCCGGCGGCAGCATCCTCGAAGAGGAGGATCGCTACCGCATCGCCATCGACATCCCGGCGTTCACCGCCGACCTGTCGCTGGCCCGGGAGCTGCCCCCGCCGCCACGGCCCGACGGAGCGATCCTCAACAGCGGCGATGGACGGGAAACCTTCAGCTGGTGCGTCCCCCTGCCCCGGGCCCGGGCAGGGGGAGCGCTGGCCATCGACGGCCGGACCATCCCGGTGGACGGCATCGGCTACCACGACCACAACTGGGGCAACCTGCGGCTGGGCCGGTGGATTCGCCGCTGGACCTGGCTGCGCGTGCCGTTCCACGACCTGACCCTGATCTTTGCCCGCATCGATCGACGTGACGGCGAGCCGCCGCTGGATCGGCTGGTGGCCCTCGACAAGCAGGGTCAACCCGTGAACGGCCCGCCGGCGGAGGCCGTCTTCGGTGACGAGCGAACGAGCGCCTGCGGCCAGCTTCGCTACCCCGCATCGATCGACCTTCGTTTCGGTGGGAATGCGTACCGGGTGCATCTGGAAGCGGAGGAGGCCTTCACCGTGGCGGAGGAGCCGCTGGGCGCGTTGGGAATCCCCCTGCTGGACAATGCCTGGGCCCGGGCCTGGTATGCCGGGGGGCGGCGGTTCTTCCCCCTGGCCCTGCGGCGCCGGGCCGGCCGCCTGCTCTACCTCCAGGCCGTGACACGAGCACGCCTGACCGGACCGGGGAGCCTCGCCGAAGAAACGCCGGGCGTGCTGGAGGTGTTCCACTGTGAACCGTGAAGCAGCGTCATTCCTGGAATACGACGCGGCATGTGAGGCCCGCCCGGAAGAAGTGGGCGGCAAGGCCCGCCGGCTGGCCCTGGCCCACCGGGCCGGCATCGAGGTGCCTGACGGGGTTGTGCTGCCCATCCCCATCACGGCGGCGCTCCCCGGGCAGGAGGCCGGCGGCCCGCTCTTCGGGGCGCTGGCCGACCGCTTCAGCGACGCGGAGCTGCTGGTGGTCCGCTCCTCCGCCCCGGGGGAGGACGACACGGAGCGCTCCTGGGCCGGACAGTTCAACTCGATGGCCTGCCGCAACGATCCGGCCGCCATTTTCGATACCTGCCGCCGCTGCCTCTCCTCCCTCGATTCCGCGGCCGCCGCCGCCTATGCCGGGGCCGCCGGGGAGGGGGCGCAAACCGGCATGGCCCTGCTCGTCCAGCGCCTGGTGCCCGCCGATGCCGCCGGGGTCTGCTTCACCCCCGGCGGCGGGCCCGCAATCGAATACCTGGTGAACGCGGTGCACGGCCTGGGGTCGGCACTCACCGATGACGAGACCGTGGCGGACCACTGCCGCGTGGACCTCTCCACCGGCCGGGTCACCCGCGGCGACGAGGGACGTCAGCGGGACTGGCGGCCGCCGGCCTCACCCTGGTCCCTCACGGCCCTGCCTCCCGGGCTGACCGGCCGGCCGGCGCTGGACGACCACGGGGCACGGCAGGTGGCCGAGCTGGCCCGCCGGGCCGCCCACCTGCTGGGGTGCCGCGCCGACGTGGAGTGGGCCCTGGCCCACGGCCGGCCCTGGCTGCTGCAGGCCCGCCCGGTCACCCCCGGCACCGAACCGACGCCGTTCACCAGCTGGACCCGTGACAACGCCGCGGACGTGATCCCCGGCAAGGTCACACCGCTCACCTGGTCCCTGCTCGGACCGGCGGTCAACCTCGGCTTCCGCCAGGCGCTCCGGAAGCTGCGCCCGGGGCACCCCCCGGAAGCGCTCTTCGCCCTCATCGACCACCGGGCCTGGTTCAACATGAGCGCCTACACCCGGCTGTCCGGGGGGGACCTCTCGCCCGGAGGCGTCCTGGCGCTGGGGCTCGGTTACCTGCGGCTGCTCCTGCGCCACCGTGTCGAGACCGTCCGTGCCGAGCGCCTCTTCCCCGCCCGCCTGGCCGCGGCCCGCACCGCTCCGCCCGCCGAGGCCCTCGGCTCGGTGCGGCGCCTGCTTGACCACACCATGACCATGCACGTGCGCACCACCGTGCTGATGGACTTCGGGCTGACCCTGCTGCGGGCGTTGCTGGGGAAGCGCACGGGGAGGGAGGAGGCGGAGGAACTGACCCGGCAGCTGATGGCCGGTGCCGGGCCGCTGGCCAGCCGTGCCGCCACCGACGCCCTGGAGCGGCTGGCCGAAACCATACGCCGGGACGAGGCCGTCCGCCAGCGCATCGCGGAAAGCGAGCCGGCCGAAGCGCTGCGGCTGCTGGGTGCCGCCGGCCCGGACGTGAGCGGCCCCTGGTCCGCATTTCTCCACGACCATGGTCACGGCGCCCTGGAGGAGTTCGAACTGCGCCACCCGCGCTGGCGCGAGGCGCCGGAGTTCCCGGTGCGCATGCTCCAGGCGAGGCTGGAGCGGACCGCAGGGGATCACCGCGGCGATGAACCCGGCACCGGGGAGGGTGTGGCCGTCGCCCTCGAACGACTCGCCGAACGGCTCCCCGGGCCGGCCGTTCCGCCGGCGGGGATGCTGGTACGCCACCTGCGCCGCTGCGCCGTGCTCCGCGAATCGTCCAAACAACTGCTGGTGCGCCTCGTGGATGCCGCCCGGGGCACCTTTCTCGCCATCGCCGACGGTGCCGGCCTCTCCCCGGCGGACCTGGTCTTCTTCCTCACCGTGGACGAGGCCGCCCGCATCGGCCGCCCGCAGGCGCGGGAGGCACTGGCGGCAACAGCCCGGGAGCGCCTCGACCGGTGGCGACACGCCGGGGAACAGCCGAACTGGGCCGAGATCCGCGAGTACCCGGACGGGCGCCGGGTGCGCATCCCCCGGCCCGCGGGCAGCGGCCCGGTGCTTCAAGGGCTGGCACAGAGCAGCGGTCGCCACCGGGGCACGGCGAGGCTGGTTCTCGACCCGGCCGCGGGGCAACGCTTCGACCGGGGGGACGTGCTGGTGGCCCGGTCCGTCAACCCGGCCTGGACGCCGCTGATCACCCTGGCTGGCGCAGTGGTCACCGATATGGGAAACTACCTTTCACACGGCGCCATCATCGCCCGCGAGCTGGCCATCCCGGCGGTGGGCAACCTCTACGAAGCCACCACCCGGATCACCGACGGCCAAGCGGTGGAGGTTGATGGGGACCAGGGCCTGGTGCGCCTGCTGCGGGACGAACCATGACGACGAGCCGCGACGTGATCATCCTCTGCCGTGATCGGCGACCCACCGTGGGCGTGGACCGTCGCACGATCGAGGGGCTCCTCGTCTGGGGCAGCCACCTGAAGAACCGCTGGCTGGTGCGAGACCCTTCCGGTTCCGCCTCCACGGCGCGGATCAAATCGAAGATCGAAAACAACGTCACCCGCCCGGAATGGATGGGGGGCAACCGCTTCGGTCTCTTCGACCTGCTCAACTACCTGCTGAACGACCGGCGCTATGTCCACGAACCCGGCTCCGATGCCCGCTTCTTCGACCCGCTGGGCATCCCCACCGGCACATCGATCCACCTCTACGACCACCTGCGCAAGGGCGGTTTCAATCCGATCAACGTGGAGAACCTGGCGCCCAACCGGCGGGAGATGGAGAAGCACCTGCGGGGCGATCCGCTGGCCGTGGTCATCTCGGCCACCTTTTTCATCGATGCCGGCCCCATGGCCCGGATCATCGGCGCGATCCGCGCGGTGAATCGTGAGGTGCCGGTGATCATCGGCGGCAGCGCCCTGCTCACCCGGTTGACGCCGGAACGACGGCTCACCGCCGACTACGAAGACCTGCTCGACGAGCGGGGTTTCGCCATCCTCGAGGACCCGGGCCTCGAGCGCCTCAATGCCCTGCTCGACATCCTGGCCGCGGGAGGCGACCCCGGGGCGGTGCCCAACACGGCCCGCCGCGAGGGGGGGCGGGTGGCCTACAACCCGGGCCCCTGCGGCGAGGCCGACGTGGAGACGACCTTCCCCGACTGGCCGGCGGTGGCCGACATCACCGGCGGCGTGGCCTTTGTCCGCGCCAGCCAGGGCTGCGCGTTCCGCTGCAAGTTCTGCACCTTCCCCAGCGCCAACGTCAAGCCGCGGCACCGCTCCACGGAGAGCATCCGCCGCGAGCTGCGCGCGGTCCACGATGCCGGCATCCGCCACTTCTCCTTCACCGACGACCACTTCTCGGTGAGCCCGCGGCGGGTGGAGGAGATCTGCCGCATGATGATCGAGGAGCGCTTCGGCTTCACCTGGTACGCCGGCATCCGCGCCTCCTCGATCACCGCGGAGAACGCCGCGCTGCTCGAAGAGGCGGGCTGCAAGGTGCTCTCGGTGGGGCTGGAAAGCGGCGACGACCGAATGCTCAAGCTGATGAACAAGGGCACCACCGCCGCGGGCAATATGCGCTGCCTGGAGATCCTCGACCGCCACCGCATCCTGGCCCACGGCAGCTTCATCATCGGCTTCCCCGGAGAAACCGTGGAATCGGTGGAGCGGACGGTGCGCTGGATCAACGACTCGCCGCTGAAGCTCTACAAGGTCTGGCTCTTCTACCTCCTGCCCGGATCGATCATCCACGACGAGCAGGAGAAGCACGACATCACTTTCTTCGGCGGGTCGTACGGCCACTGCCTCTGGCGCACGCCGACCTTCGACGCCCTGCAGGGATCGGAACTGCTCAAGGACGTCATCCTGCGCGTTGAGCGGGCGGCGCTGCTTTACAACTACTCGCCGATGTACGGGTTCTTCCCCTTCTTTCTCCGCGGCTACAGCGCGGAACAGGTGGTGGACTTCTGCCGCCTGCGCACGGCGCTGGTGAAGAACGAGCTGGGCACCCGCTCGCCGTTCCGCCGCCTCGGCCGGCGTCGCTCGCTGCTGCGCCGGCTGGAAGGCATGCTCGCCGAGGGTCCGGCGGAGGCCGGCCGATGAGCGGCGCGGCGGCCGGGGGAAGGGTCACGCTGGTCTCCTTCTACCCCGGGTTTTTCGGGCTCAACCTGCGCCAGATCAGCGCCTGCCTGCGCGAGGCCGGTTTCGAGGTCGACGTGCTGCACCTCGGCTACGCCACCTGGCGCCGGGGCAGCCGGGCGCCCTCGCTGGTGGCCTTTCCCGAGCCGGCGGCGCTGTTGGCGCAGCTGCTGCCCCGGCTGGAGGGCTCCCGCTACGTGGGGATCTCGCTCACGGCCAGCGAGTTCGGGCCGGCCCGGGCCTTCTCCGACGAGCTGCGGCGCCGCAGCGACCTTCCGGTGGTCTGGGGCGGGCCGCACCCCACCGCCGCGGCGGAGCGTTGCGCCCCGCACGCCGACTGGATCTGCGTCGGCGAGGGGGAGCACGCCGCGGTGGAGCTGGCGCACCGTCTCGGCAACGGGGACCCGACGGACGACGTGCCCAACCTGGCCCGGCTGGAAAAGGGAAGGCTGGTGCGCAACCCGCCGGCGCCCCTGGTGGAGGACCTGGACCGCCTGCCGCTCTTCGACACCAGGCTCTACGACCAGCACGTCTATCTCGAGGGCCGGCTGGAACGGCTGACCCCGGAGCTGCTCGAGGACCTGGACCGCATCTACCTCCGCCCGGTGCCCGAGCGGGTGATCTACATCACCAGCCTGACCCGCGGCTGCCCGCACCGCTGCACCTACTGCAACAACTCCTACCTCCGCCGGATCTACGAGGGGCAGCGCTATTTCCGCCGCCGCTCCCTGGACCACCTCTTCGCCGAGATCCGCCGCGCGGTGGAAGACATCGGCATCATCGGGGCGGTCTTCCTCGCCGACGACAACATCACGGCCCTGCCGAAGCGCGAGCTGAGGGCCTTTGCCGAACGCTGGGTGGACGAGGTGGGCCTGCCCTTCGGCACCAGCGGCAGCCCCACCACGGTGACCGAGGAGAAGGTGGGGATCCTCGCCCGCACCGGCCTGCTCTACAAGTTCGGCCTGGGAGTGGAGTCGGCCAGCGAGCGAACGCTGCGGCGCTACCGCCGGCACCACGGCGCGAACAAGATCCGCCAGGCGGTGGAGGCCATCGAAGCGCACCGGTCACACTTCTACGCCGAACACCGCCGGCCCCTGATCAACTACCAGTTCCTCTTCGACAACCCCTACGAATCGGCCGACGACGTGCGCACCACGCTGAAGTTCATCGCCGGGCTGCCCGAGCGGGACAGCGTCACCGCCTTTCACCTGGTGGTCTACCCCGGCTCGGAGCTGTACCGCCAGGCCGAGCGGGACGGGCTGCTCGGCGATGACGAGGGCATCTGGCAGGAGACCTACGTCGACCTCGACGCCACCCTGGTCAAGTTCTGGCTCGCGCTCTTCCGGCGCGGGGCGCCGCGCCTGCTGCTCAGGCTGCTCGCCTGGCGGCCGGTCTTCGCCCTCTTCGACCGCCCGCTCTTCCGCCGGCTCTACCGCCGTCTGCTCCCGGAGTACGCGCCGCGCCCCGCCACCGGCCACCAGGGAGGGGCCGGCTGATGCGCCTGCTCTTCCTCCCCAGCGACATGGGCGGCGGGTTCGGCCACGTGGGCCGCTGCCTGGCCCTGGCCGACGCGGCCCGGCGCCGCGGCCACCACGGCGCCTTCGTGCTTCACCACCCGAAACGACGCCGGGCCGTGGAGCGCCGCTTTCCCGTCAGCTTCGTCCCGGCGCACGGCCGACTCACCGGGCTGGCCCTGCGCCTGCAAGCGCTCCGCCGCCAGGGGCGAAAACCGCTGTTCACCACCTTCACCGGGCTCGACTACCAGGCGCCGCGGGACGGCCTCTGGAGCCCGACGCACGTGGAGCGACGGCTTGATCGCTACCGTCGCATCGTGGACCGTGAGCGGCCCGACCTGCTGGTGGGCGACACGAACCTCGTGGTTCGGCTGCTCGGCGCGGCCGCCGGCCTGCCCGTGGTGCAGCTGGTGCGCTTCGCCTCGCACCCCGACACGGCACGGATGATCTGGTGGGGCGATCCCCCGGCGGGCCTCGAGCCACCGGGCACGCCTGCGCTTTTCGGGCCGACGCTGCAGCGCCTGGGCCTCCCCGGAATCCGCCGCGCCGAGGAGCTGCTGCGCGGCGACCTGCACCTGGTGCCCAGCCTGCCCGTCATCGAACCGGTTCCGCCCGCAACGGACACGGCCCACGTGGGCGCCCTGGCCGACCCGGGGGGACTGGGCGAGCTGCCCCGGGAGCTGGCCGGCCTGCCTGCCGATCGCCCGCTGGTCTACGCCACGCTGGGGGGCGGCGCCGACATGGTGGGCCGTGCGGAGCCGGCCCGGCGGCTGGTGGAGGCCTGCGCCGGCCGGGACCTGGACCTGGTGCTCTCCACCGGCGGTGCGGTGACGACAGCGGATTTCGGCCCCCTGCCGGACAACGTGCACCTGGTCCGCTGGGCGCCGGGCCGCACCCTGATCGGCCTGGCCCGGGTCGTGGTCTTTCACGGCGGGTACGGAACGATGATGGAAGTGCTCTCCGCCGGCAAACCGTCCCTGGCCATCCCCTTCCAGAGCGAGCAGGAGGGCAACGCCCGAAGGCTGGAACAGCTGGGCTGCGGCCTGCGCCTCGAACCGGCTGCCGGTGCACCGCGGCTCGCCGAAACCCGCTGGCCCCTGGGCCGCTACAGCTGGCACGAGCAGTACGACTGCGGGGTCACCGCCGAACAGATCGGCGAGGCCCTCCACCGGCTGCTCAATGAGGAGACCTTCGCCCGCCGCGCCGAATCCCTCCGCGATGACCTCTCCCGCTGCCCCGGCCCCGACGGCGCCCTGGACCTCATCGAACGCCTCTAACGGGGACGTACTTGCGTTTATGCAATTAAGGGGCGTAAACCCTTTAATTCCTGCCAGGAAATTTGGGGACGTACTTGCGTTTATGCGTTTCTGTCCAAAATGCCTAAACGCAAGCACGCCCCAAAAATCTAATCGGAATCTACCGGCCGAAGAGCGCTTTCCAGGGCCAGCGCCAGTCGGCGCCGCCGAGCACCAATCGCCAGACGAGGAACGCGGCGAGGAGCAGCGTGCAGACCGGCTGGTGGAGGGCCAGCATCAGCAGCAGCCAGAACGGGGCGACGAGGTTGGGGAAGGTCTGGTGCAGCAGCGTGGAAGCGGAACGCCCGGCACCGTAATAGGGATCGGCCAGACCGCCCCGCCGGCGAAAGACAACGGTCTCGATCAACGAGGCGATGAGCAGCACGAGGTAGACCGCCAGCAGGGGCCAGCCAAGCCGCGGGCTGGCCGGCAAGCCGAAGGCGACGATGAGCGCCACCAGGCCCAGCGCCGCCTTGTCCAGCAGCAGCATCGTCGCGTAGAGACGATCCAGCGCCGTGTTACCCATCCGCGCCCCGAGGGTCGCGGTGCTCGTCCCCCGGTCGCGCTCGCGGTCGCAGCGCTGGTGGGCCGCTTCCAGGGCCGCCCCGCTGGCCGTGGCCGCCAGGGCGAAGACGAACATCTCCCACCCGCGAAAGCGACCCATGGCGGCAAAGGCGAGGAACACGGGCAGGGTCCACTGGGCCAGGGCCGAGATGCCCAGCCCCCAGGCCCCCCGCTCCTTGAGCCGCACGGGCGGCAGGGAATAGCCAAGGGCGGAGAGGGTCCAGAGGGCCCAGAGCGGCACGAACCAGGGGCGGCCGGCAAAGGGCAGACCGCTGATCAGGGCGACGAGCAGCAGGGCCCCGAAGAACAGCCCGCCGGCGGCGGCGGAAAGGCCGTCGAAGGCATTGGTCTTGCCCTGGGCCCGGTCGATCCGCCGGTCGCCCAGGTCGTTGGCCACGTACCCCAGGGCCGAGTGGGCCGCCGCGTAAATGAGAAAGAGGACGAACTCCAGTGCATAGGGGCGCCCCCAATTCCCCCCGGCCAGGCCGATGAAGGCCAGCACGGTGCAGAGCACCGGGATCTTTCCGGGGCCCCAGTCGCTGAAACGGAGCCGGGCGGCGAGTCTGGAGAGGGAATCGGTCATGGTCCCATTCTCCCGACCCGGCCGCCGCCCGTCAAGGGACACAATGGGAATTCACCCCAACGCCACTTGAACGGTTTCACCCGTCTTCGCAAGAGGATGAGCGACGGTTGTGTCGCAACAGCGGAAGTGGTGCTACAATTCAGGAAGTTTCATAAACGGTCCAGTTCAAGTGAGACCAAGGCTGCCAAGACCGGCCCGGGAGGCAAGGAATGTCCAGTTCATACCAATACTCGTCGATCCGTCTGCTCACCGGCATCATCGCCCTCGCCGCCATGACCATGCTGCCGGCGATGCCCGGCTTCGCCTCCGAAGGCCCCCCCTGCTGCCCCTGCGCCGGGGCCACGGTGGCCGACCCGCTGGCCGCGGCACAGGCGCTGACCGAGGCGGGCCTGCTGGGCGAGGAATCGGCGACCTACATCCGCTGGACGGTTCGGCCCGGCGATGCGGGCGCGGCCGAGGGGGCGGCCGCCTTGAGCGCTGCCGGGGCGAGGCCCTGGATGATGCTCGTCTTCGACACCCCGGCGCCGGCATCACAGAACACGGCAGCCCTGGGCGCGGAAATCGAATCCTTCGTCGGCATGGTCCGCGGGGCGCCGCGGGACGGACACTACCAGGTCGTCTGGCAGCCCTCCGCCGGCACGGCCACCACCGAGGAATACGCCTACCTGCTCAAACAGGCCTCGGTGGCCATCGCCGGCGCCGATCCGGGCGCACGGATCATCACCGCACCGCTGGCCGCCAGCCCGGACGCCCTTCGCGAGCTGTATCAATGGGAGGTCACTTCCTACATCCACGGCGTGGCGCTGGAACCATCCCCCGCCGAGGCCCTGGAGTCCTGCCAGATCGCGCTGGTCGACCTCGACCCCGGCCTGCCGATGATCGTGGACCAGCTCCCCATGCCGTCGCAACCCGAACTGGCCGTGGCCCGGGCCGCGGAACAAGCCGCGGCCGGGGCAGCGCTGACCTTCATCGACTTCACCGGCGCCACCGGCGCAGACCTTCGTCCACTGCTCGTGCTGGCCCGCGAATTCAGCGGCGAATTGTCCCACGACCCCTACTCCGAGCCGCAGGGCGGTGCCGGCGGCTGGGCCTTTGTCCGCGCCGAGGACCTGGGATTGCGGCTGGTCATCGAAACCACCCCCGGAAACGGGCCGGCGGTAATCGAACTGAACCAGGGCGGCCTGTTCCAGCCCGAGCTGGTGGATCTGGCCAACGGCGAAATCAAGCCCATCTCCCGCTTCCGCAACCTCGGCAGCGGCTACCGCATCACCGTGGAGGATCCTGCACCGGCACTGCTCGTCCGGATCAGCCGTCTCGGCGCCGCCGACCTCGGCGGCATCGAGGAGGAGATCACCCTCACCGGCGAGCGCCAGATGCCGGTGGCCGAGATCCTGCGCCGGCTGCAGGTCTTCGAGGACGACCAGGCCCGCCGCCTTCAGCGCTACGCTGCAGTGCAGACCGAGTATCTCCGCTTCACCGTGCCCTCCGGCGGCGCCTTTGAGGTGACG
>Ga0180436_10001224_pt1 | contig 25336 bp, 19 predicted proteins | sample SS_ome_2_FD_132434 | JGI IMG/M metagenome (GOLD analysis project Ga0180436, IMG submission 132434) | Hypersaline lake sediment archaeal communities from the Salton Sea, California, USA - SS_3_S_2 metaG | ecosystem: Environmental > Aquatic > Non-marine Saline and Alkaline > Hypersaline >... | reverse complement strand
CTGCTTTTCATCAATGATTTTTGGGTCTGTACGGTCGCTTGCGCTCGACCGGTTCGAGAGGTTTTTTGGCAAACGTGAGCGGGTTGTAGCCGAACAGTTCGGTAACGCTGATACTCATCTCCCGGCTGGGTTTGACGGTAAAATCCTTATTGATTTCGACATCCACTTCACCTTCTCCGGCAAAGTGCAGGGTGATCGAAAACGGGCAGGCCCCGTGGTGGTTGAAAAGGATTTCCTTGAGCTCCTCCAGCCGCAGTCTGCTGATCGTATCGGCTTTGAGGCGGGCATGGACCCCGTCGGTATATTTCTGCCTGGCTTCGGGCAGCAGGTCGATTTCCTCGGCAACGATTTTGATGCCCTGTTCGCCTTTCTGAATCGTGCCCCTGACGATAATCGGGTCCGGGCTGCTCAGGAGCTGGTAGCAGTCGGCATATGCCTCTGGGAATACCAGGACTTCGACGGTTTCCAGAACGTCTTCGACCGTCACGAACGCCATCGGTTCTCCGCGTTTGCTCTTGAGCTGCCGGACTGCGCGGATCAGGCCGCCGATACGAACCGGCTGGCCGTCGTTGAAGTTGACCAGGTTCGTAATATCGGAGTCGGTGATGGTCCTGATTTCGCTTGTCGCGTCTTCGAGCGGATGCCCGGTGATGTAGAATCCAACCGTTTCTTTTTCGTACAGGAGCTTCTCCCGGTCTTCCCACTCATCCATTTCCGGCAGGAGTATCTCGGACACGGACACGGCGGTGGCATCGCTGCCGAGGGAGAGCAGGGACATCTGTCCGCTCATCCGGTCGCGATGGTGCGCCTTGGCCTGGTCCATCGCCTTGGGAAGAATCGAATACAGCTGCGAGCGCTTGCAGCCGAGGGAATCGAAAGAGCCCGATTTGATCAGGCTTTCGATGACCCGGTTGTTGACGCTGGCGGAATGGACCCGGTTGCAGAAATCGACCAGAGAGGTGAATTTGCCGTTGTCTTCACGTTCCTTGATGATATTGGCCAGGGCTGATTCGCCGACGTTTTTCACGGCGGCGAGACCGAACCTGATGCGGTCGTCGTGAACACTGAAATCCTGGACGCTTTCATTGATGTCAGGGGGCAGGACTTCGATATGGTATTCACGGCACTCGTTTATATACGTGACGACCTTGTCCGTATTGGTCATGTCGCACGACAGCAGGGCGGCCATGAACTGGGCCGGGTAATGGGCTTTAAGGTAGGCGGTCTGGTATGCGATCAGCGCATAGGCGGCGGAGTGGGATTTGTTGAATCCGTATCCCGCGAATTTGGCCATCAGGTCGAAAATGTATTCGGCTTTCTTTTCGTCTATCTGGTTTTCGCGGGCGCCGTTCATGAACTTGATCTTCTCTTCTTCCATGACCTCGGGGATCTTTTTCCCCATCGCCCGTCTCAGGATATCGGCGTCGCCAAGCGAGTAATTTGCCAGGACGTTCGCGATTTTCATGACCTGCTCCTGGTACACGATTACGCCGTATGTCTCCTCCAGGATCGGCTTGAGCTGCGGCAGCGGGTATTGAACCTCCTGCAGTCCGTGCTTGGTGTTGACAAAATCATCGACCATGCCGGAGTCGAGGGGGCCCGGCCGGTACAGCGCAACCAGGGCGATCAGGTCGCTGAACTGCTCGGGCGCCATTTTGACCAGCAGTTCCCGCATGCCGCTGCTTTCCAGCTGAAAGATTCCCAGCGCGCTGCCGCTGCAGAGCAGTTTGAAGGTTTTCTGGTCGGCCATGTCAATGGCGGCTATGTCGAGGTCGTTCCCGCAGTCGCTCCTGATATGCCCGAGTGCTTTATTGATGACCGTCAGCGTTTTCAGACCGAGGAAGTCGAATTTAATGAGGCCGGTCATCTCGGTATGTTTCATGTCATACTGGGTGATGGTCTCGTTTTCCTTGCCCCTGCAGACCGGCAGGTATTCGGTGATCGGCCGCGGGGAAACGACGACTCCGGCGGCGTGGGTAGAGGTGTGCCGGGCGAGGCCTTCAAGCGTTCGGGAGACGCGCAGCAGCTCATCGATACGCGGGTCCAGATCGGCGGCCTCAAGCAGCTTCGGTTCCTGGTTGATCGCCTTTTCGATGGTCATCTTCAGTTCTTCCGGAACGAGCTTGGCGATTTTATCTACATCGCCGAACGGAATGTCCAGGGCCCGGCCCACATCGCGGATGACGCCGCGTGCCTTCATCGAACCGTACGTGATGATCTGGGCGACATGGTCGCTGCCGCCGTATTTATCACGGACGTAATCGAGCACCTCGCCCCGGCGTTCCATACAGAAATCGATGTCGAAGTCGGGCATCGACTTGCGTTCGATGTTGAGAAACCGCTCAAAAATCAGCCCATACGGAATCGGGTCGATATCGGTGATCGCCATGCAGTAGGCGGCCAGGCTGCCGGCACCCGAGCCCCGTCCCGGTCCGACCGGAATATCGTGGTCTTTTGCCCAGTTGATGAAATCGGCGACAATCAGGAAATAGCCGGGAAAGCCCATTTCGTTGATGACCCCGATCTCCATTTCCAGCCGTTGCCGATACTGCTGTTCCTTTTCGGGCGGGAGCGGCCCCTGTTTGCGCATGGCCGCGAACCGTTCCTTGAGGCCTTCATGACAGGCGCGGGAAAACATCGATTCGAGCGTGTCGCCTTCCGGTATCGGGAAATTGGGAAAGTGGTAATCGCCGAATTCGATTTCGAGGTTGCATCGATTGGCGACTTCGACCGTATTGGATAATGCTTCAGGGCAGGAGCTGAACATTTCCTTCATTTCCTCGGGCGACTTGAAATAGAAATCGTCCGAGGAGAATTTGAACCGTTTCGGGTCGTTGATGGTCTTGCCGGTCTGGATGCAGAGCAGGACTTCGTGGGCGTGGGCCTCCTCCTTGTTCAGGTAGTGGCAGTCGTTGGTTGCGACGACCTTGATGTCCAGTTCCCTGCCGAGTTTCTGCAGGCCCTGGTTGACGATCCGCTGCTCGTCGATGCCGTTTTCCTGGAGTTCGAAATAGTAGCGATCGCCGAACAGCTCTTTCATCCACAGAGCCGCTTCCCGGGCCTTGTTATAACGGTCATGGGCAATGAGCCACGGGACTTCACCGTGCAGGCAGGCACTGAGGGCAATCAGGCTGTCGCTGTGCTGGGCGAGGACTTCACGGTCTATGCGGGGTTTGTAGTAAAAGCCTTCGAATTGGGCGATGCTGGTGAGCTTCATCAGATTTCGATAGCCCTCGTAATTCATCGCCAGAAGGATCAGGTGATAGGCAACGCCGGCATCGCCTGAGGTTTTTTCGGTGCGGCTGCCCGGGGCAATATACACCTCGCAGCCGACGATCGGTTTGATACCGGCTTTTTTGGCTTTGACGTAAAACTCCAGGGCGCCGTACATGGCGCCATGGTCGGTGATCGCCACGGCCTCCATCTCGTGCGCTTCACATTTTTTCAGTAATTCGGGGACCTGGATCGCACCGTCGAGCAGACTGTGCTGGGTATGGACGTGAAGATGAACGAATCCTGCACTCATGGTTGTGTCTGTAATCCTATGGTTCTCTCGAGATTGGCGTCGGTAAATTTAGCATCGGTGGTAACGGCGCCGGTCAGGTTAGCCAGCAGCAGGTTGGCGCCGGTCAGGTCGCAATCGGTCAGGTCGGCGCCGCTCAGGTCGGCACCGGGCAGGTTGGCATGGGTAAGCTGCGCTCCGCTGAGATCTGCGTCTTTGAGATTGGCGCGGCGCAGATTCGCATAGCGCAGGTCAGCACCGGACAGGTCGGCGCCTTCGAGATTCGCCTTGATGAGCGATGCTTCCCGCAAATCGATCCCGGCCATTTTACAGCCCGGGCAGTTTCCCGCCAGGCGTTTGACCGTCTGGGCCTCGTCATGAGCCGAAGAAGACGACACCATCATGTCACGATTCTGACCGGTGTCGCTCCGGTCTGCAGCAGATGCCCGGTCGGGCTGACCGTCGGCGTACTGTTTGCGGACAGACTTGACCGGAGCCTCCAGACCGAGATTTTCGGCAAGGGAGGCGGGGTCTCCGCTTACGTGCATCGCGGTGTAGTAGGCTGCTCCGTTGGTCGTGAAGAAGGTGAGTCTTTCGGCCTGTTCGTTGTTGAACACACGGTAACAGCGGGGGTCACCGTAATACCAGACCCTGAATCTCATGCAGAACTGGTCCTGGTCGTTGATATCCCATTTGCCGACATCGCGCTGGTTCTGGTTGTCGACTGCCGCCAGCAGGCCGCTCTTGTCAAAATAGACGGTCCCGCTGAAGTCGTAGGCGGAGAGGATCAGCGAGTTTCCGGCAACAAGATCGAAAATCTGCTTAGAGTCGAGGGCGGTCTGGTCCTGTTTCACTGCTTTGTTGACCGTTGCCGGACCGCATCCTGACAGACCGATGACCGAACAGATACAGAACATGAGAAATAATCTGTTCATAAGAATTTACTCCCTGGACAATGTGTAGAACGACGGGGGGGGAACCGACGCAATGATGTGCCACCGTAACACGTTCATTATCATTTGTGCATAAAAAATAAAAGTATATAAGGAACTGTAATTATTATATATTAAAACTAAAATACCACAATAACAACAAGTTAGAAAGAGCAAAAAAATGGTGCGTGATCATGCGGCCGGGCTGTTTTCGGTGGCAATGAACAGCCAGACGTAACCGGTTATCCCGGCAACAAGCGACGCGAACACGATACCGATCTTCGCATTGAGAAGGAGCTCGGGATGTGTTGCGAAGGCGAGAGACCCGATAAATATCGACATCGTAAAGCCAACACCGGCCAGAAAACCGATACCGACGATCTGCGTCAATGAAACGCCCCGGGGAAGACCGCTCAGGCGAAATTTTATGATGATCCACGAACAGAGTCCGACGCCGAGGACTTTGCCAAAGAGCAGGCCGGCCATGATACCGATAGTGACCGGGTGAAGTAAAATGTCATCGAGCCTCGAGAAATCGATCGGGATTCCGGCGTTGGCCAGGGCAAAAACAGGAATGACCAGAAACGATACCCATCCATGCAGCGCGTGCTCCATTCTCTGCAGCGGACTCTCCATGTAGTGGACGTTGTTTTCTATCGATTGCAGGATGCCCTGTTTACGGCTGTTCCTCAGCACTGCCAGCTCGGATGAAGCGCCGGACTGCCCGATCTGTGCCTTAAAATCTTCTGCCAGATAACTGATGGTTGAACTGAACTGGTCAGGGTTGCATGATGAACGGGCCGGAACGGTAAAAGCGGCAAGCACTCCAGCCAGGGTCGCATGGACGCCGCTCTTCATCATTGCCAGCCAGAGCAGGATACCGAGCACGGCGTAGGGCAGGGGTTTCCTGATTCCCATCATGTTGACGACAATGAGCAGGACCAGGCAGAGTGCTGCATACAGCAGGGCGCCGGTATGAATGGTGTCCGTGTAGAACAGCGCGATGACCAGTACCGCCCCGATATCGTCAACGATGGCGAGAGCCAGCAGCATCGCCACGAGCGAGTGCGGTACCCGCGAGCCGAGCAGAGCGACGATCCCGACGGCAAAGGCGATGTCGGTAGCCATCGGAATTCCCCATCCGTGTGCGGCTGCTCCGGTTTGATTGAAGACAAGATAAAACCCGGCGGGCACGACCATGCCGCCCAGCGCCGCCCCGATCGGCAGGATCGCCTGGCGCAGGTTGGAAAGCTCGCCAATCAGGATTTCACGTTTAACCTCCAGCCCGATCACAAAAAAGAACAGCGCCATCAAGCCGTCGTTGATCCAGTGGTGAATGCTATGGGAGATCGAGAAATCGGCGGTGCCGATGGTAAATTTCATGTGCAGGAAGTGGTCGTAGGCGGGATAGAAGCGGCTGTTCGCGATAAAGAGCGCCGCTGCGACACCGATCATCAGCACTATTCCGGAAGATGATTCTCGATGGAGAAATTCCTCGATCGGGGTGAGCGTCCGCTTCAACGTGCGTTCCAGAAAAGGAAACACCGATTTTTTGTCGCAGTCGACCTGGTTGTCCGATTCCATGGAGTTGTCCTATCGTATGGCTGGATTCGACAGCGCCGGGAGCAGCCGCTCACCGGCCGGTATCTCGGGATCTCCGGGCAGCGCCTAGAATACTGGCTTGAAATCGAAGAAGTGTCTGGTTTCGAGTTTACGATAGGTTTTCGTTTCCCCGCGGGCGACAAAGGAGCTGGTGACCGCTCCGTTCGAGGTGAAACGAACGCCCTCCAGAAATTCTCCGTCGGTAACACCGGTGGCCGCCACGGCGACCTCTTTTGAACTGACCAGGTCGTGCGCCCTGAAAATTTTGTCGAAATCGCTGATGCCGTGAGACCGCGCTTCGCGTTTGTCGCGATCGTTTTCGTAGATGATTTTCCCTTCGAAATATCCCCCGAGGCAGATGATGGCGGCGGCTACCAGGGTGGATTCGGGTGCGTATCCGTAGCCGATATAGATATCAGCCTTTTTCCCGGTGATGGCCGACAGGCAGCCGGAGATCTCACCTTCTTCGATCAGTTTGATGCGGGCCCCGCAGGTCCTGACTTCCTTGATCAGCTGCTTATGGCGGGCCTGGTTCAGGATGCAGACGGTGACGTTTTCGGTATATTTCCCGAGAACCCGGGCAACCCGTTTGACATTGATGATGGGGGGCTCGTTTATGTCGATGACGTTACCGGCCTCGGGACCGACCACGAGTTTGTACATCCCCAGATTGGGGACGGGCTGAATGACGTCCTTGGGGGTGATAACCGCATAGGCGGTGGCGTTGTTTCCACCGGTGGCGGCGGAGTGATGGGCTTCCAGCGCTATTGCCATGAGGTCCATGGTCGGGCCGCCCTGGCCGATCATTTCCGGCAGTTTGACAATATCGTCGCGTTTGGCAAAGCGGTCGTTGATCAGGTGGCCGTCGATTTGGAGCCGGTTCAGGGTTTTTCCGATGGCCGCCCGCGCATAGTTGAGGATCTCGATATAATCGCCGAGTCCCTGGCGTCTGGCGGCGGTCAGTGCGGCGATCTCGGTTGCCCTGACGATTTCCATTCCGTAGTTGGTGTCCATACTGAACCCTGGAAACAATCGTTGTTGATTAATAAGTCTCAGCTTCGAGCTGGGTAATCTGGTCCATGAGCTCATCGCGCAGTTCTTTCAGCTTTTCACCTTCCCGTGTGCTCTTGACTTTCTTGGGATGAAGAAACTCGTCGATGAGCTCGATATCAATGGGCGCCGATTCGAATTTTCTTTCAGCTTCCCGCAGTTCATCCGGGGTCGGCAGAATGATGCCGTACAACTGGTGCGGGGTCTGCACCAGGGAATGGCCGCGGTTGTAGTAGGCGGCGGCGAAACCGCCGTCGACGTTAATGGCGACGCCGTCCTCGCTGGCCATATGTTTTCCTTTCAGGTAGTTGATCGGGGTGTGACCGTAGACGACCCGTTTTACGCCGAACTCGTCCTGCAGTTTTTTCTTGAATGCAGCGGTTTCTAGGTTCGGCTGCCAGTACAGGGTCCGTTCTACGTGGCTCTGCTGGTCGATGAGGAAATAGCGCTCGAAGGTTTTCATCGCGTGCTTGCCGAAAAACGGTGATTTCGGCCCGCACCAGAGATAGAAGAAGAGTGCCTGATCTTTCGGATCCTGGGCTTTGTCCTCGATGTAGTTCTGGCCCACCCGTTCGATCATGTTTTCGATATAGTCGAGCAGGTTCTTCCCGGTCAGGCCGAGAAATTCATCGAATTCGCCGTCTCTGGTGGACGGCACGAGGGCGTGGATATTCAAGATATCGTTGTAGATGGAATAGGTGTTGCCGACGCCAAACATGTAGATCAGGAGACGCTTCAGTTTTCTATTGGTGACGAACTGCTGCCTGAGGTCGTCGATGACGAGCCGTTCCTCGTCGCTCAGTCTGCCCGGCTCGTCCAGGTCGATTGTCGGGAAGAAGGTGTCGTTTAAGCCGGCAACATCATTTGAGGTGAGCATCCTGGCCAGTTTGTCCAGCCACAGGCGCGATTGCATATCATATTCGGGAAAATCCCGAATCGTCTGTTCCTCCAGTTTGAACTGGATAATTGCCAGCGCTTTTTCCATCGACCGGCCCTTGTCGGTCTTGGCCTTGAAATTGCCGGTAACCTTGTCCGGCGGATACGTGCTGACGGCAAACGACTCCAGTTTCGAGATATCGAAATCGAGACGGTCCATGAACGCGAAATGGTCATAACGGAAGGTGATGCGCATCGCTTCGGCGATCAGGGATTCATTGCCGGAAACCGCCCCCATCCAGAGGATATCGTGATTGCCGAAAACGTAGTCGACAATGCGGCGATAGGGCCTGGAAGACAGGATACGGATGATTTTGTCCGGCTGCGGACCGCGGTCGAACACATCGCCGAGTACCTGGATACGGTCGAGCAGCACGTTGCGTATCGCATAGCACAGATGGGTAATCAGGCGGGCGGATATGATCTCTTCCTCGAAAATCGGGTCGGGGACGGGCAGGCCGGAGAGCAGCCGTGAAATCGTGTCCTGGAACTCGGGCAGCAGGATATCCTCGGCGCGGTAGCGGGCGTTGTTCAGCTTGTACCTGAAAATCTGGACCAGGCAGAGGATAACATCCTGCATGTCCATTTTGATCGTGTCGTCACGAAGATACTGCTGCTGCCTGATGATTCGGGCGAGATGCTGGACCTTGTCGGTCGTAAACGTGTTCGGCAGCGCCTCGCGGCAGGTCTGGTAGAGCACACCGAAGCGCCCCCTGAGGATCGACTTGAACCGATCCCCCTCGCCATGGAGGTCGCTGATCCACAAGGTCGTCGGTATATTCGAGTTTAATTCGGTTTCAACCTGCAGCAGTTTCTGGGCAAGTTCATCGATGCCCCTGGCCTGGATATGGGGACTTCTGTCCAGGGGCTTCTGCCTGGAATTGCCCGAATGATTTTTAGCCATGGAGATCACACCCGATGTATATAATAAAGCGGGCCGGTCCCCCCAGGGAGGTCCGCACGTCCTGAGCCAGTACCGGTCCAATAATGTAAAACAACGTTTAATGATTACCAGATATTGTAGCAATTGACCGTTGCACAGGCAACCACTTTGATGGTTAGATATGGGCTTGTACAACAGGGGGCACGGGAGTATCGTACCATATCGTCATGACGGCCAGGGCCATGAACAGAGCAATTCACGGACGCAATCAGGAGCGTTTGACTACCAATATCTCCTGGTATCACCGTACCTTTTCGCAACTGAAATTATCGACGCCGGACGGGCGCCAGCTCAGGTTTGCGCACTGGAAACAGCCCGATTCGCGGGCGACGGTGATAATCGTCACCGGCCGAACCGAGTACATCGAGAAATATATCGATACGGTTCGCGACCTCCAGGATGGATCCCTCTCGTTCGCGATATACGATCATTGCGGCCAAGGTGATTCCGGGCGTTTGCTGGCCGATGCTGAGAAGGGACATGTCGACCGGTTCGACCGCTATGTGGATGATCTGCATCAGATCGTAACGGCGTCCCGCGACATTTTCGGATCCGGTCCGCTCCATCTGCTGTGCCACTCGATGGGAGCCACGATCGCATGGCTTTACTACGCGCGGCATGGCGGTTCCGTCGATTCGCTGATCCTGGCGTCGCCGATGTTTTCCATCGAAACCGGCTTTCGTCTGCCGCCGTTTGTCATAGAGTCGGTGGTCGAGCTGTGCTGCAGAAGCGGCATGGGGGAACGATATGCGGTCACGACCGGCCCTTTCGACCCGGACCTGCCGTTCGCCGGAAACGTTTTAACGACCGACCCGGAGCGTTTTTCGTTCAATCTTCATATGGCGCGGGAACTGCCCCACGCCCGGATCGGCGGGCCGACCTACCGCTGGATGCATGAAGCCTTCAAGGCGATGCGGAGGGCAAGGAGTACCATTGCCGCGGTCGACTGTCCGGTGCATGTTCTGGAAGGCGTCGAGGACCGGGTTGTCGGTACCGCGGATATCGAACGGATGGCCGCGGCGGCAGTGAACGGATCGTTGACGCGCTACGAGCGCGCCAGGCACGAATTGTTTATGGAGGTACCGGAGACGCGAAGCCGGGTCCTGGAGAACGTGCGCCGGATGCTTTAAAGGAACTACCGCCCAGCGCAGTCACGGCAGAACTGTTCATTGCCGCGGTGTTCGAGCTTGCCCTCCATCACCATTTCCCCGCACCGCGAGCACGGGACAGACGGGGCTATCGTCGCTTTTGGCGGGAGCGGCTCAGGGTGCTTTGACACCGAGAAAAACCTGGACGGACCGGCGGCGAACAAGGCGTCGATTCTTTTCTCGGACATGGTCTCGTAGGCCCGGATAATCTCCGGTGACGCGCCGCCGCCGCGAATCTCATCGAGCATCCGCTGTTCCTCCGCCGGCACCGCGAGGACCTCATTGTCGAACACGAGGCGTATCGATTCGCCGGTATCCCTGCGTCCGAAAATAAAGGCCATTTTACCCTTGTCGTCGAAAAAGAAGTTCCCTTTGCCAAAGGTGCAGCCGGTAAGCACCTGGATTGCGTCGCAGCAGCACGCATCGTTTTCGACGATGACGATCAATTCTTCATCCGCGGCCCTTTCGACCTGCAGTTTCTCCATGGCAAGGGTGGCGGCGAGATAACCGATCGTGAGCCCCATACAGGTATGGCCGTGAAATTCAGCACAGGATTGGTAGTCTTTCGATTCAGTGATAAAAGCAGGGATATACATGACGAGAGTCAGGTTGATTTTTTCAGGTTGAACACGAGCAGTGCAGCCAATACGGCCAGCGCCGCGGCCTGCAGGCCGAAATAAGACGGCTTCAACAGGAAAAAGGCGAGCGCGATGAGAACGAGTCTGCCGGGTATCGTCACCCGGTTCTCCATGTGCCCCTGAAGGGCGCAGGTGAATGCGTAGAGGCCCCCGAGCGCAAACACGAAAATTGACAGGATCTGGTACCAGCTGCCGCCGATTATCGGGGTGTAGGCAAAAAGCAGCGGGATGATATACAGGCCCTTGGCGATTTTCCACGACTGTAGACCGGTCGCCATCGGCGGAGTCTCGGCGATCGCCGCGCCGGTGAAGGCGGCGAGGCAGACCGGCGGGGTGACGTTGGAGTCCTGGCTGAGCCAGAAAATGATCAGGTGAGCGGACAGCAGCGCAAACATCGCCGCATCCGGGGAAAGAACCATTTCCCGCAGCGTGCCGGCAAGATCCGGCGGTATGAGGGTGAGGATTTCCCGGGCCTGCTCGAGGCTCATCGGCTGGGCGAGTATCTCGAGCTTGTCTGGAATCGCCAGCATCATAACCGCTTTTGCTTCCTCGCCGAGTGTCCCGGAGGCAATGATCTGCACGATCTGGCCGTCCACGATCAGGTTGTACAGCGCGGGTGCGGACAGGGTCCCGAGCACGATATATGCGGCGGTAACCGGCAGACCCATCCCGAGTACGAGTGAAGCCAGGCCGACCAGGACGATGGCGATGAGCAGGCTGTTGCCGGACCAGTTCGTAATCATCAGCGAAAAGGTGTTGCCGATGCCGGCGGTGGCGATCACGTTGACGACCAGGCCGACGCTGCACAGCAGGATGGCGGTCATGACCATGTTGCGGGCGCCGAGGGCGAGGGCATCCAATATAGCCCGGATTCCCATCTTGTTCGGCGTCAGCCACGAAGAGGCGACAACGGCAACGATGGAAACCCCGGCCGCATAGGTCGGCGTAAACCCGTAAATCAGCAGGCCGATAAGAACGGTGATCGGCAGCAAAAACGGCAATCCGCCGGTTTTGAGAACCTCGAGTACCTTCAGGTTCTCATCCTGGACGGCGGAAATATTGGTGCGCTTGGCTTCGACCCTGACGAAAAAACCGACGGTGGAAAAATAGAGAATCGCCGGCAGGATCGAATACAGCACGATCGTGGTGTACGGGATCTGCGTGTAGCTTGCCATGACGAAGGCGCCGGCGCCCATGATCGGCGGCATGAGCTGACCGCCCGTGGACGCGGATGCCTCGACGCCGGCGGCGAATTTAGGTGCAAAACCGGCTTTTTTCATCAACGGAATGGTAATGACGCCGGTCGACGCGGTATTGGCGACGGCCGATCCTGAAATCGTACCGGTCAGTCCCGATGCAAAAACGGCGACCAGTCCGGGGCCGCCGACAAACCTGCCTGCCATTGCGCGGGCGAGGTTTATGACGAAATCTCCGGCGCCGGAGCGCAGAAGAAACGCTCCGAACAGGATAAACATGAACACGAAGGTCGACGAAATCCGGGCAATATTGCCGAACAGGCCGTCATCACCATAAATCGATCTGAACAGGATAGTTTCCGCGGTAAGACCGCTGAATTTGAACACGCCGCCGATATGTTCGCCCCACCAGCCCACATAGGTAAGCGCGAGGATGATCAGAACCGGGATAATCCAGCCGGTCGTTCGCCTCGTAAACTCTATCGCGCTGATGATGAGGAAGGTGCCGGCGAGCCACTCGGTCCGGCTCAGGCGGACGCCGCGGTCGTAGATCGCATCCTCCATCGCGATCATATAGATGGCGCAGAACGCGGCCGCAAGGCCAAACAGGATACTGAAAACGAGTTCGCCCGTGCCGCGTGTCTGCATCGTCCGGGCTACCGGGTAAACCAGTGCGCACAGGACCGCAAATCCCGAATAGTGCAGCGCGTTCTGGTACAGGGTTGGCAACACGCTGAAAATATTGAAATAGATGTGCAGCAGGGAGACCAGGATGCCGATAATGAAAATGAATTTCTCTATCGTGTGGAGCGATTCGTCGGGCCGTTTTTCGTCTTTCAAAATGACGGATAGCTGAGGCTGGAGGAACAGGATCTCATCGCAGGACGTGATGCCCTGCGATGAGGTACGCCGGTTCTTTTTTACGGCAGTAACCGTTCGGGAATGTCGAGGCCGATTTCCTGGTAATATTTCAAAGCACCCGGGTGCAGCGGCATCGGTAAACCGGCGAGGGCTTTTTCAACAGCCATGACCTGCGTGGCTTTATGGATCGCGTTCAGAAACGGCAGATTTTCGTAAATGGTCTTCGTAATCATGTAGACGGCGTCTTCGTCGATGTCCGACCTGACCGCGAGGAAGTTCGGCTGGGCAATCGTGTTGAAGTCCTTTGCCTGGCCGGGATAGGTGCCGGCTTCGATGACGTAGCGGGTCCAGAGATTCAGGCCGCCGTCGGCTTTCTGCATCTGCTCGTCGGTAAAATCGAGCATCGTGATTTTATCGCCGAGTGCTGCAAACGCCCTGGTTACAGCGCTGGTCGGCGTCCCCGCCGGAGTGCTCATACCGGAAATTTGACCGTTCTGCAGGGCGTCGGCGCTGGGGCCGTAGCCGACATAGACGAGGTCGTAGGTGCTGTCCGCATCGATGCCGAGGTTTGCGAGCAGGAATTTATTGGAGCCGATGGTGCCGGAATTTTTCTTGCCCAGCGCCATGCGCTCACCTTTCAAGCCGGGAAGAGCGGCCGCCGTTCCGTCTCCTGCCTTGTCGGCCAGTACGACGAACTGCTCAACGTTCTGCCACAGCATGGTTACCGAGCGGAGTTCTTTCTGCGGACCTTCCTGTTCCAGCGGTCCCTTGCCGTTCCACGCGTAGTAGCCGAACAGACCCTGGAGAATGGCGAATTGGGCCTCATTGTCGCGCAGCAGTTTGACGTTTTCGCCGGAACCGGCTGAATTGATAGCCGACATGCCGATCTTGTGCTGCGGCTGCAGTTTGACTTTCGTCAGGGTGGAAATCGCCACGCCGACCGGATAATAGGTGCCGCCGGTACTTGCCGTGGCGAGGAGATAGTTGCGTTCATCGGCGGCCGCTGCGGTTGAAGCGCCAAACGATGAGAGCAGCAGAGCTGATACGGCGAGGATTACAAACAGGGAATTACACTTCATGGATCGCTCCTTTTGCTGAGATTACCGCCCGTGGACCGGCTGTGCGGTCCCGGCGCCGGGATTTGATGAGAAACGACTCGGCGCAAGTGCCGCTTACTATGAAAATACACTTTGTTCATAAAGACAAGACGATAATGACGCACCGGACCATTTTGGCGCGACAGATTCGGTCCAGTCGGTACGAGGTTTGAATCAACCTTACGGTGATTGCAGTTTCAGCGTCAGTGAATATTTTAGAATGACAGTGCGTGCAGCACCTGGTGTTTCAACGGAAATTTAACGTGCAGAAGGAAACGTGATGAATAACAGCGTGGTAGTACGGTGGGTGGGCCTGATTTTTATGATTGTGACTGCAGCGGCAGTGTCTCAGGCTGCAGCCAGCGATTTTAAAAAACCGGTGGCGTATGCACCGATCCACATAGACGGTCTGAAACCTGAAATGATCTCGCTCGAACGATTGCAGAACGGATTGCTGCCCATCTATTATCTCGAATTTTTCGAACGTCATCTCGATCAGTTCCCGCCGCCGGGATCGAAAAAATACAAAGCGGTAAAGGGCAAGCCGATTCTCCACTTGAATCACCAGTTCGACGAGCATGAAGTGTTCGACAGCGGCACGAATCGCGGGGTGGCGGTACGCATGACCGGGTATCTCTATATTGACGGACCAGGTGAATATCAATTCCAGGCCCTGTCCAATGACGGTGTCAGGGTTGCGCTGGCCGGAAAAGTTGTGATCAGCGATCCCGAACAGCACTCAGACCGACTTTCAAATATCGGCCATGCGGTTATCGACCAGGCAGGCTATTACCCCCTGCTGGTTGAATATTTCCAGCGGAAAGGCACGGCGGCGCTCAAACTGTTCTGGAAAAAGTCGCCGACGGACGAATTTATGCCGATTCCCCAAAACGCCTATGTCCATTTACCCTGAACTGTGGTAGTCTTTCCAGGTTATGCCGGGTTCCGTGCAGCCCGGCGCCCGCACCGGGGACATGCCCGGTGCGGATCGATTCATTGCCGTCTCACGATACAAAAACATCATGACAAATAATCTCTATGTAACCGCCACGGAAGAACGGAGCGGTAAATCGGTTATTGTGCTTGGAATCATGCAGATGCTCATGAACCAGCTGCACCGGGTTGCATTCTTCAGGCCGATTATCAACGACCACATTCAGGATAAACCTGACCACGACATCACCCTGATTCGCGAGTATTTCAAACTCGAACAGGACTACGACACGTGTTATGGGTGCACCCTGAGAAAAGCATACGAACTGATTAATTCCGGACGGGAAGACGATCTGCACGATCTGATTCTTGATAAATACCGGAAGTTGGCGGATGAGTATGAATTCGTCCTCATCGAGGGTACCGATTTCCGGGGCCAGGATACCGCGTTCGAGGCTGAAATTAACGGAGATATAGCGGCGAATATCGGCGCCCCGGTGATTCTGATATCCTCCGGACGGAAAAAGACTACAGAGGAGATGATCCGGCAGCTGCAGGTTGCGATCGACACCCATAAAGAGAAGGGTCTGTCGATTATTTCCGCGATTATCAATCGGGCCCCGGAAGGGGTGACGGCCGAGAACCTGTCAGAGATCAGGGGACAGTATCATCCCGGCGAAGGCCTGTCGTTTTATGTGATCCCGGAAAATCCCGCCCTCGGCAACCCGACGGTCGGGGATGTGAATCGCTGGCTCGGCGGCAGCCTCATGTACGGTTCCGACGGTAACGATATCGTGGTGAGCGATTACCTGGTGGCCGCGATGCGGGTGGAAAATTTTCTCGAGTACATTACCCCCGGATGCCTGGTCATAACCCCTGGGGACCGGCACGATATCATCCTGGCCTGTCTGTCGGCGCGCTCCTCCACGTCATACCCGGAGGTGTCAGGAATCGTTTTAACCGGCGGCCTGGTGCCGTCCGACAATGTACGCAGGCTGATCGAGGGCTGGTCGGGCAGGCCGATCCCGATTTTATGTGTCAAGGGACACACGTATCTTGTCATCCAGCAGCTGTATGAACTGTACGCCCATATTGAAGTGGGAGACAAGCGACGCATTGCCACCGCGCTCGGTGATTTTTCAAAGTACGTTTCGGTGGCCCAACTGCGGGACAATATCATCAACGAGCGTCCCGCCAGGATTACCCCGAAGATGTTCGAGTATTCGCTGATGGAGCGCGCCGCCGAAAATCGTCAGCGGATCGTGCTGCCTGAGGGCAACTGCGAACGGATACTGCGGGCTGCGGACATCCTGCTCAGGCGCGGAGTTGCCGACCTGACGATTCTCGGGCGCGAAAATCAAGTTCGGGCCCTGGCTGCTGCAAACGGCCTGGACCTGACCTGGGTGGAAGTTATCGACCCGCAGAAAAGCCCGATGCTCGAGGATTTCGTTTCGACCTATCTCGATCTCCGCAAACACAAAGGCGTAATCGAAGATATGGCGCGAGACCGCATGTCCGACCCGACCTATTTCGGTACGATGATGGTGTACAAAGGTCTCGCCGACGGCATGGTATCGGGAGCGCTCAATACGACCGCTCATACCGTGCGGCCGGCCTTTGAGTTCATCAAGGCCAAACCGGGATTCACGATCATTTCATCGGTTTTCCTGATGTGCCTGCGCGATCGCATTCTGGTGTACGGCGACTGTGCGGTCAACCCGAATCCCGATGCCGGTCAGTTGGCGGAGATCGCGCTGAGTTCGGCTGAAACGGCGCGGACTTTCGGTATCGAACCGCGGGTGGCGATGCTGAGCTACTCCACCGGGCGCTCCGGTAAAGGAGAGGATGTCGAACGGATCGCCGAGGCGACCGAGATCGCCCAGCGGCTGATCAGCGAACGCGGGCTCGATTTCATGCTCGAAGGGCCGCTGCAGTACGATGCTGCAATCGATCCGGAAGTGGCCCAGACGAAACTGCCCGGTTCGGCGGTGGCCGGTCGGGCTACGGTATTCATCTTCCCCGATCTCAATACCGGAAACAACACCTACAAGGCGGTGCAGAGGGCAGCCAATGCGGTGGCTATCGGACCGATCCTGCAGGGGCTGAACAAACCGGTAAACGACCTCTCCCGCGGCTGCACTGTTGACGACATTGTCAATACGGTTGCGATCACCGCCGTTCAGGCTCAATCCGAAAAAGCTTAGTTTTTGTCGATTTTCCGACGATCACAACGCAGGTACGAGTAATGAAAACGCTTGTCATAAACTCAGGAAGTTCATCCCTTAAATTCCAGCTGCTCGACATGAAAGATGAGTCGCTGCTTGCCACCGGTATCGTTGAACGTATCGGCGAGCGGACCGGCACCCTCTCATGCACGCTGCATCCGGGCCGGACCGGAGAACAGAAGATTGAAATCGAGGAGACCATCCCCGATCACCATCGCGGCATGCTCATGGTCGGCGACGTTCTGTGCGACGGCGAGAACGGCGTGATTCGCTCCAGAGACGAGATCGGTGTTGTCGGACACCGGGTCGTACACGGGGGGGAGCGCTTTCATGAACCGACCGTCATCTCCGATGAAGTGATCGATGCCATCACCGAGCATATTCCGCTGGCACCGCTGCACAACCCGGCCAATCTCGACGGCATCGTTGTGGCCAGGCAGCTGTTTCCGGATATCCCGCAGGTCGCCGTGTTCGATACCGCTTTCCACCAGAGCATTCCCGACTGGGCCCACATGTATGCGCTGCCGTACGAACTGTACGAAAAGCATCGGGTCAGGCGCTATGGATTCCACGGTACGTCGCACAAATTCGTGGCCGGTGAATGCGCCCGCCTGATGGGCAAGGAGCTGACCCAGACCAACCTTGTCACCATTCATCTCGGCAACGGCAGCTCTATGACGGCAATCGAGAACGGCAAAAGCGTCGATACGACGCTTGGGATGACACCGCTGGAAGGGTTGGTAATGGGAACCCGCAGCGGCGACATGGATCCGGCAATCCACGCGTTCCTGCACCGCACCAGCGGGATGGATATCGAAGAGATCGACACGATGCTGAATAAACAGAGCGGTTTGAAAGGGCTCTGCGGCTACAACGATATGCGCGATATTCATGCGGCCATTGACAACGGCGACGAACGGGCCCGGCTGGCGCTCGACGTGCAGACGTACCGCAACAAAAAGTATATCGGCGCCTTTCTGGCCGTGCTCGGACGAGTCGATGCGCTGGTTTTTACCGCGGGCATCGGCGAGAATGATTATATTGTTAGGGAACGTTCGCTGCGCGGACTCGAATCGTTCGGCATCGAACTCGACTGCGAAAAGAATCAACAGCGGGTAAAAGTGCCGACACCGCTGCACACGCCGACAAGCACCATCCAGATCTGGGTAATCCCAACCAACGAAGAACTGGCAATCGCACGCGAGAGCATCAGCGTACTGAAGGGTACCGTCACCTGAGGAAAAAACGGATATGAGCACAGCAGATACGGCGATAGAGAAGATGTCAGACGGGGAACGGTTTTCAGCCAAGGCGGAGATCGCCGGAGCTGTCGTGAGCACCATCAGCAGTTTCGACGAGGCGGTCGCCTACGCGGTGGATCTGTGCCAGAAAAGAGACCTGAACCGCTATGAGATCGACGATTCCGGCGTAAACCTGGATGGGGTAAAAAAGACGATTGCGGCACCGTTGTTGCACGAGGACGAGTATGCGCATCTCGTCGAAACCTGCGCCGACCGTGATATCTCCTGTATCCGTGACGGGATGAGAAGTCAGCTCGCCGGGGTCGATATCGGTTTGACCTATGCCGATATCGGTCTCGCCGAAACCGGCACGATCGTTCTGAATTGCCCCGATGAGGAATTGAGACTCGCGACGATGGTGTGTGAGTACCATGTCTGTATTTTACCGAAATCTAAAATCAGTGCAGATGCGTATGCCGCTGAATCGCAGTTGACTGCATTCATGCTCGATTCACCGACGTATACCGCATTCATCACCGGGCCGAGCAGGACTGCCGATATCGAGCGGGTGCTGTCGATCGGCGTCCACGGTCCGCTCGAACTGCATATACTGATTCTGGAGGATTAACATGCACGAAGCGAAAAATCTGAAAGAATACAGAAAACAGTGCCAGGAGTCGCTGGATAACGAATATCTCCGCAGCACGCTCGATAAATTTGCCATTGCGTACCGGGCCAGCAGGAACAATGCCTTCGCCGATATCGACATAGACGAACTGATCGCCGATGTCGCGCAGATGAAGGACGACACGCTGAAGCAGCTCGACCACTATCTCGACCAATTCACCAGACAGGCCGGGGCCGCCGGGGTTGTCGTGCATATGGCTGAAGACAGCGATCATGCCAACCGCATCATCGCCGATATCGCCCACCAGGCGGGGTGCAGGAAGATCATCAAAACCAAATCGATGACGGCGGAGGAAACGCACCTCGTTCCGGCCCTGGAGCGCGAAGGGCTGGAAATCACCGAAACCGATCTTGGCGAGTGGATCATCCAACTGCGCAACGAACCGCCGTCGCATATGGTGATGCCGGCAATCCATCTTTCCCGATATCACGTCAGGGATCTGTTCTCCGACATCACCGGCAGGCAGGAAGATGAAGAGATCGAAAAACTGGTAAAGGTCGCGCGCAACCAGATGCGGAGAAGATTCGCGGAAGGCGAAATGGGGATCACCGGGGCCAACTTTGCCGTTGCTGAAACCGGCACCATCGGCCTCGTCACCAACGAAGGTAATGCGCGGCTCTGTACCACGCTGCCCAGGGTTCACGTGGCGCTGCTCGGTATCGACAAGCTGGTGCCCACCGTCGGCGATGCGCTGTCGCAGGTGAAGGTACTGACCAGGAACGCGACCGGGCAGGCCATCACCTCCTATGTGACGTGGGTTACCGGCGCCAACGAGTGTGGGGCAGGGGATGATGAAAGAAAAGAGGTGCACTTTGTCCTGCTCGACAACGGCCGCCGGGAAATGGTGGAGGATCCGCTGTTTTCCCAGGTGTTCCGCTGCGTCCGCTGCGGAGCCTGTGCAAATGTGTGCCCGGTCTACCGCCTCGTCGGCGGGCATAAGATGGGGCATATCTATATCGGTGCGATCGGCCTGATTCTCACGTACTTCTTCCACGGGGAAGAATATGCCAAGAACCTCGTGCAGAACTGCATTAACTGTGAAGCGTGCAAGGATATCTGCGCCGGCGGCATCGATCTGCCGCGGCTGATCAAGGAGATCCATACCCGAATCCAGGACAAGGACGGCCATCCGCTGCCCAGCCTGCTGCTCGCGAAAGTTCTCCGAAACCGCAAGCTCTTCCACTCCCTGCTGCGTTCGGCAAAATGGGCGCAGAAGCCGGTAGCCGGAAACGACGGCTTCATGCGGCACCTGCCGATGGTGTTTTTCAAGGAGCACGATTTCAAGGCGCTGCCGACCATTGCCGACAAGGCGTTTCGCGATATGTGGGAGGAAATCAAGCCGAACATTGCCGAGCCGAAGCTCAAGGTCGGTCTCTTTTCCGGATGTGTGCAGGATTTTGTGTATCCCGAGCAGATGGTCGCCGCCGTTGAGCTGTTCAAGGATCACGACGTCGACATGGTCTTTCCGATGGCCCAGTCATGCTGCGGCCTCCCGCTGCAGATGATGGGTGAGCGGAAAGCGTCGCGTGACGTTGCGCTGCAGAACATGAATGCGTTCGTGAAAGAGGATGTCGAATATATCATCACCCTGTGCGCATCATGTGCGTCGCATCTCAAACACAGCTACCCGGTACTGCTCGAGGACGACCCGAAGCTGCGGCCTGACGTCGAATCGTTCTGCAGCAAGGTTATCGACCTGTCTTCGTTTGTCCATGACGTGCTGAACGTACAGGAGGATGATTTCGTCGGTGACGGCAAGAAAGTGACCTTTCACGCCCCGTGTCATCTCTGTCGCGGGCTCGGGGTTCACGATGCACCGCGCAACCTGATGCGTATCGCCGGCATGGATTACCGGGAAGGGGCCGAAGAAGAGGTCTGCTGCGGCTTCGGCGGCACCTATTCCGCGAAGTTTCCCGAACTCTCCGAGCAGCTGCTCAACAACAAGATCGCTGACATCGAGGGTACCGGGGCGGAGATCGTGCTGACCGATTGTCCCGGCTGCATCATGCAGATCCGCGGCGGCATGAAAAAGCTCGGCAAGGATATCGAGGTTAAGCACACGATCGAAGCCGTATCTGAACGGCGCAAGAAGAAATAGTGGTTGAGATCAGACCCTATCGGGGTGCGGACGGGCCGGCGGTCGTCGCGCTCTGGAAACGGTGCGGCCTGGTGGTCGCCTGGAACGATCCGCAGGCCGATATCGTCCGCAAACTGCGTGTTGCTCCGGAATTGTTTCTGGTGGCGGTTGAAGACGGCAGGCTAATCGGTACGGCTATGGGCGGCTACGACGGACATCGCGGATCGCTCAACTACCTCGCCGTGGACCATAACCGGCGCCGCCGAGGCATCGGCAGCTGCCTCATCGAAGCCGTGTGTGAGCGGCTGTTGGAGCGAGACTGTGCCAAACTCAACATCATGGTGCGGACCGACAACCGGGATGTGATCGCGTTTTACGAGAAGCTCGGTTTCAAAACAGATGATGTCGTTTGCATGGGACACCGGCTGCTCAGTGATGAGACCTGACGGTGGCCGGATATCCATTAACTCCGGGGCGACAGTAGAATGATGAAAATGATTGCCTGGATGGTGCTGCTCGCCTGTGCCGTTTACGGCTTTTTCTGTATCTATCTCTACCTGCGGCAGCGCAGTCTTTTGTACTATCCCCACCCGGCGACGTCATCGTCGGAGGCTGCTGTTATCTGGCTGGAACACGACAGCCAGCGGATTAAAATCTGGGCGGTTGAGCGCGGAGACGGTCCCGCCCTGATTTATTTCGGCGGCAACGCCGAGGATGTCTCCGGCAATCTTGGTCTGTTCAAAGAACTGGTTCCGGACTACTCGCTGTACCTGATGAATTACCGGGGCTACGGCGGCAGCAGTGGCTCCCCGAGCGAATCCGCGCTGTATGCCGACAGCCTGGCGTTGTTCGACCGGGTTCGGCGGCAGCACGACCCCGTCGTCGTGATGGGCAGAAGCCTCGGCAGCGGGATCGCCACCTATTGTGCAGCGCAGCGGCCGGCGGCCGGGGTTGTCCTGGTCACGCCGTATGCGAGCATCGCCGCCCTGGCGGCATCCCATTACCCGTTCATGCCGGTGGAACCGCTGATCAAGGACCGGTATGATTCGCACCGGCATGCCGCCGGCTTAGCAGTGCCGATCCTGGCCCTGACGGCGCAGAGAGACGAGGTTATCCCAAAGAGGATCAGCGACGCGCTCGTTCAATCCTGCAACCAGGGCCTGATCGAGCACGTCGAAATTGGAAGCAGCGGTCACAACGATATCGAGCAGTTTCCCTCATACCGCAAGCATCTCAAACAATTTCTCGATGCCCGTGCAGGCGCATTGTCCGAGGAGCCATGAAACAGCGTATTATCTATATCCTGCTACTGATTCTCATCCTGGCCGCAGCTTTTGAACGCGGAATTTTCAACGATTTCATCGGAGCCGGTGATTCAGGCCCATCGCCGGACAGGCTGGCGGCTGCGTATGAACAGCAAATCAGCAATATCCAGGTGCGCGGTGAGGGAATCGTTGAAAAAGTCCTGAAGGACGATACGGAGGGAAGCGCCCATCAGCGCCTCATTGTGCGGACCAGCCCCGGCCAGACGGTGCTGATAGCCCACAACATCGACCTTGCCCCCCGTGTTGAAAACGTCAGGGCAGGTGACCGCCTGGAGTTCTATGGCGAATACGAGTGGAATAACAAAGGCGGGGTGGTTCACTGGACGCACCATGATCCGCGGGGCAAACACCCGGGCGGCTGGATCGAGCACGACGGAATACGGTACCAGTAACGATACGACAAAAAGAATCGGGGATTTCCCGGAAGAAGGTTTGACGATGGATGAGCTGAACATGAAAAATTTTCTCAGGCAGTTATTCACCCTGTGCGGCGGTGATACTGCCGTTGCTATATCGATGTACCAAGTCGGGGAATCCCTGGGGCTTGATAAAACAGCTGCGGCTTCAACAGCAGAGGATCTGATCATCGACGGGTATGCCGAGCTCAAGACGCTGGCCGGGGGGATAACGATTACCGCGAGCGGGCTGGAGGCGCTGGGAAAGAGTGATGGTGCCACCGGCGGTGAAAAGCAACCCGATGTTCATGTCCTCGGTACCGGAGAGATATTGGAGGACGACGATCGCCGGGCGGTAGAGCAAATCCTCGCTGAAGTCAGGCAGGCGGCTGCGGAAATTCAGCAGTATGAGCAGATCGAAGCGCTGGTGATCGATATCAAAACGATCGAGGTGCAGCTGCTGTCTTCGCGGCCTAAAACCGCGGTGGTCAGGGCGCTGCTGAAAGCCGTCGGTGGACAGGCGGATCAGTTCTCAGATCGGCGGCTTGGCGGGATAATTGACACGATGGTCGGCGGTAACGCTTAGTTTGACGCTTAAGAGTAGGCAGGTTTAATAAGCCGGGTTCAGGGAGGGGAAGCGGGGTTGATTGGCTTTGGCTGCTTCCCTCCGGCCTTGTCGCCGTATCAGCTCCACGGCAACCGTTTAAATCAACTACATTGCCGACCGTTCCGCTGATACGGCGGGCCTCCGTGATGCAGCCAAAACCAATCAACCTCGCTTCCGCTGCATCTTTCCATTTTGCGGATTTCCAAAACCTCAGGCGTTCCTGCTCGTCGGGGACATGCTTCAGCGTGCCCCCTTGCTCAATCTGGCGATTTCAAACCAGAAGGGTACCGGCCGAAACACGTCCCCGCAGCGGCAAGTATAAAACTGAACTAGCAAATCCCGGTTCCATTCCCGGACTATTCAGAAGATAAAAAAAAGCCGACCCGTTTCCGGATCGGCCTTTTCGCGTTTGAGAAATCGAATCTATGCGACGCGCTCGAGAATAATCCGTAAAATCCGCCGCAACGGTTCCGCCGCGCCCCACAGCAGCTGGTCGCCGACGGTGAAGGCGGTGAGATACGCGGGGCCGATGTTGAGCTTGTGTATGCGGCCGACCGGAATGTTCAGGGTGCCGGAAACGGTTACCGGCGTCAACGCTTCGCTGGTGATCTGGCGTTCGTTCGGGATGACTTCTACCCAGTCGTTATGTGACGCGATAATCTGTTCGATTTCGTCGACCGATACGTCGTTTTTCAATTTGATCGTAAACGCCTGCGAATGACAGCGCATCGCTCCGATGCGGACGCACAGGCCGTCCACCGGGATGATGTCATCGCCGATTCTGCCGAGGATCTTGTTGGTTTCAGATACGCCTTTCCATTCTTCCTTGGACTGGCCGTTTTCCATCGGCACATCGATCCACGGAATGAGACTCGCGGCCAGCGGTACACCCCAGTTGTCAAGAGACAGCGAGCCGTCCGCCAGTTTTGCAGTGATTTTCCGGTCTATGTCGAGAATCGCCGAAGACGGATCGGCGAGCAGGTCGCCGACTTCGGCCTGAAGCTCACCCATCTGCGTGATCAGTTCCCGCATGTTGCGGGCACCGGCCCCGCTTGCAGCCTGGTAGGTCATCGACGTGATCCACTCGATCAGGTCTTCTTCGAAGAGCCCGCCGAGCGCCATCATCATCAGCGATACCGTGCAGTTGCCGCCGATGTATTCCCTGACGCCGCTGTCGAGTGCACGGTCGAGGACGGCACGGTTTACCGGGTCGAGGACGATTACCGACGTATCCTTCATCCGCAGCGATGACGCGGCGTCGATCCAGTAACCGTTCCACTGCTCCCTCAGCGCGGGGTAGACGTTGTTCGTATAAGCGCCGCCCTGGCAGGAGACAATGATATCCATATCCGACAGCAGCTGTAAATCTTCAGCGTCGAGCAGCGGTTTCGAGCCGGAGCCGACATCCGGGCCGGGCTGTCCGGTTTGAGATGTCGTGAAAAAATGCGGTTCGATTCCGTGAAAATCGTTTTCTTCGGTCATCCGGTTCATCAGAACGGAACCAACCATGCCGCGCCAGCCGATAAATCCTACGTTCACCATCTTCACTCTCCGGTATGGGGGAAACAAAAAATACAATCGTGATGCTGATCACCATAAGAACGATCACGCTTATGCACCAATTATCTAGCATAAAAGGGCAAAGCGGTCCATTTGTTAATGATGGATGGATTGGTTTTGGGTAGGGTGACAGAGGGAAATTTACCAGCAAACGAAAAAGGGTGAAGATATGAAACGCTCCGTATGTGTGTTCAGCGCAGCGCTTGTTGTGCTGGTATCCTTAAGCGGCTGCAGATGGCCTTCCGATAAAATCAAGGAGCATATCGAGGTCATCGGCAGCGAACTGACCGGTACATCGGTAACCATCGAAAAGCTGCGTATAAAGCCGGTGCGCGGTGCCGGCGCCATAGAGGGGTTTCGGATTGCAAACCCGGGTGGTT
>Ga0180436_10001223_pt1 | contig 25343 bp, 20 predicted proteins | sample SS_ome_2_FD_132434 | JGI IMG/M metagenome (GOLD analysis project Ga0180436, IMG submission 132434) | Hypersaline lake sediment archaeal communities from the Salton Sea, California, USA - SS_3_S_2 metaG | ecosystem: Environmental > Aquatic > Non-marine Saline and Alkaline > Hypersaline >... | reverse complement strand
TTTAAAGCCTGGATCTCTTTCTGCCAGAACACAGGTCCGGTCTTGTGGACCGCCTCACCGTTGCTGTCCACCGCCACCGTCACCGGCATGTCTTTTACGTCAAATTCGTAAATGGCCTCCATGCCCAGATCCGCGAATGCTACCGTTCTTGAGTTTTTGATCGCTTTTGACACCAGGTAGGCGGCGCCGCCGACGGCCATCAGGTAGACGGCTTTGTGTTTCTTGATTTCCGCAATCGTCGCGTCTCCGCGCTCCGCCTTGCCGATCATGCCAAACAGTCCCATCTGTTCGAGCATCATCGGGGAATACTTGTCCATCCGGGTGGAGGTGGTCGGGCCGGCGGGGCCGACGACTTCGTCGCGGACCGGATCGACAGGACCGACGTAATAGACGAAACGGCCGGTGAAATCGACGCCGTCCGGGAGCGGTTTACCTTCGTCGAGCAGCTGCTTGATGCGCTTGTGGGCGGCGTCTCTGCCGGTGAGAATTTTGCCGTTGAGCAGCAGGGTGTCTCCGGCTTTCCAGGATGCGATTTCCTCTTTGGTTATGCCGTCGACAAATACCTGTTTGACTGATTCTCCGGTATCGAGCGAAAGTTCGGGCCAATTGCTGATATCGGGCGGCTCGAATTGCGCCGGTCCGCTGCCGTCCAGGGTGAAGTGGATATGCCGGTTGGCCACGCAGTTGGGGATCATGGCTACCGGGAGAGAAGCAGCATGGGTCGGGTAATCCATGATCTTGACATCGAGGACGGTGGTCAGGCCGCCAAGGCCCTGGGCGCCGATTCCGAGGCTGTTGACCGCATCGTAGATTTCCAGGCGCATTTCCTCGAGATAACTGGCCGGACCGCGCTCCTGCAGCTCATGGATGTCGACCGGGTCCATCAGCGATTCCTTGGCCAGGCACATGGCCTTGTCGCTGGTGCCGCCGATGCCGATGCCGAGAATTCCCGGGGGGCACCAGCCGGCGCCCATCGTCGGAACGGTGTTTTTAACCCATTCGACGATTGAATCGGCCGGGGTGAGCATCGCCATTTTACTCTTGTTTTCGGAGCCGCCGCCTTTGGCTGCAATCTTTATTTCAACATCGGACCCGCGCACCATCTCCACGTGTACGACGGCCGGGCTGTTGGTCTTGGTGTTCTTGCGTTCACCGACGGGGGGGCTGAGTACCGATTTTCGCAGCGGGTTGTCGGGATGGCAGTACGCAATTTCGACCCCGGTATCCACCATTTCCTGAATTGTTTTATCAGAGTCGAAGGTGCAGTTCATGCCGAGTTTGACGAACGCGGCCACAATGCCGGTATCCTGGCAGATCGGGCGCTTTCCGAGGGCGCACATGCGGGAGTTGATCAGGATCTGGCCGATGGCGTCCCGGGCGGCGCTGCTTTTCTCGTTGAGATAGGCGCGGTGCATTGCCTGGATGAAATCGACCGAATGATAGTAGCTGATGAACTGCAGGCTGTCGGCAATTGAACTGATGAAATCGTCTGTTTTAATGGTTGTCATGACTTCTCCGTTTCTTTTGGCAGAATAGTAACGATATGTCCGTTGCTCGTTCTTGTTTTGATTTTTCGTTCGCCGTGAAAACCGGAACTGGCGTTGGTGTTCGGCATGAGTACGGTATGTTTTGCCATGATCGTGCCGGGGCTCGTCACGGAATTGCAGCCGGTCTGGGCATTGTCGCCGAGAATCGCGCCGAACTTGCGCATGCCGGTGTCGTAGAGCTTGTCGCCGTGCATGACCTGCACGTTGCCGGGTATGAACCTGAGATTCGCGCACTTGGTGCCGGCGCCCAGGTTGGCATTGTTGCCGATGATCGAGTCTCCCAGGTACGCAAAATGACCGGCTTTGGCGTCGTCGAGAAAAATTGCGTGTTTCATCTCGGTGGTGTGGCCGACGACGCAGCGCTTGCCGATCAGGCAATTGCCCCGGATGTATGCCCCCTGCCTGATTTCGGTGCGGTCCCCGATAACGGTGGGGGATTTGACCGTGGCCCCGCCTTCGATGAGCACTCCTGCCCCGATTGAAATCTGGGTTCCGACCAGAACCGCTCCGGCCATGATCAGTGAAGCGCGGTCGAGCGCTTTTCCGTCTTTTTCAATTTTCAGACCGCCTTTCAGGGTATCCCCGAACTCGATGTCATATCCGGCGGCAGGAAACAGCCGGTCGTTGTGCAGGATCAGGTGTTCGGTCAACGGGGTGCCATTGCCGATATCCGCAAGCACGGCGGAGTACCTGAAACTGGCCAGGTAACTGGAAAGGTTCGGCAGCGCCGACCAGGCCGGCTGGTCGTCGGAAAACAGCTCTTTGTGAGAAAAATCGGTCAGGTCGAACAGCAGACTCGGGGTTATCATACAAGACTCCTCTGGTGACTGGACAAAAGTTACGCAACTATAACGCTAATCGACTGACTTGTGTTGTAATTTTTTACGGTTATCGGAATTGCAGGACGATTTTTCAAGATGCCCGCCTACACCGCAAGCCGCTTGACTTAAACCCGGGCAATGTTTAGCTTGTGGACGATTTTTCCATGGCAGACTGACGGTTCCGGTAAAACCCCGTCTAGACGATATTACCTGCTGGATATTGTTCCCGGCAGCAGAATTTAAAAAGGTCGCTCTGTGCGATCCTGGAGGTATGTGTGGAATTCAACGATTCACTCAGCATCGGTATGGATGATCTGTCCAAAACCGAAGATCTCGAGATCCCTGAAGTACTGCCGATGATGGCGGTGCGGGATGTCGTCATATTCAACTACATGATCATTCCGCTGTTCGTCGGACGCCCCGGTTCGGTTGAAGCAGTCAACGAAGCGCTGAACGGGGATAAACTGCTGATGCTGGTAACCCAGCGCGACGCGACCAAAGACGACCCGGGCCCGGACGATCTGTACTCGATCGGCATGGTCTGCATGATCATGCGGACCCTGAAACTCCCCGATGGACGCTTGAAAGTGCTCGTGCAGGCGATGTCGAAGGCGCGGGTGACTGAGTACCTGAGGTCTGATCCGAGCTACCAGGTTGCTATCGAGGTTGTCGAAGACGAGGAGACGGGCGAGATAGACGTTGAAGTCGAGGCGCTCATGCGCACCGTTCGCGAGCAGACCGAAAAAATCATGTCGCTGCGCGGCATCCTGTCTGCCGACCTGATGATGATTATCAACAATATCGAGGATCCCGGGCGCCTGGCCGACCTGATCGGCTCCAACCTGCGCCTGAAGATCCCCGAGTCGCAGGCGATTTTAGAAGAAGTCAATCCGATCAACAGGCTGCGGCTTGTCAACACGCTGCTGAGCAAGGAGCTCGAGGTTTCCACGGTCCAGGCAAAGATCCAGAACGAGGCCAAAGAGGAGATGAGCCGGTCGCAGCGTGAATACATTCTGCGCGAACAGCTTCATGCGCTTCAGAAAGAGCTTGGCGACGCGGACGAGCGTTCGCAGGAGATCGACGAACTCGAGCGCAAGCTGAAAAAGACCAAGATGCCGAAGCCGATCCGCAAGGAGGCGCAGAAGCAGCTCCGGCGGATGGAGATGATGCATCCGGATTCGTCAGAGGCGACGATCATCCGCACCTATATCGATTGGATTCTCGATGTCCCGTGGAAAAAGGGAACCAAGGATCTGCTCGACCTGAAAGAGGCGAAGAAGGTGCTCGATGAGGATCATTTCGGTCTCGAGCGGGTCAAGGAACGCATTCTCGAATTTCTCGCCGTGCGCAAACTCAACCAGTCGACGAAAGGGCCGATACTCTGCTTTGTCGGCCCCCCCGGTGTCGGCAAGACTTCGCTCGGCCAGTCGATCGCCCGGGCAATGGGCAGGAAATTCCATCGTATTTCCCTGGGCGGCATGAAAGACGAGGCAGAGATCCGCGGCCATCGGCGCACCTATATCGGGGCGATGCCCGGCCGGATCATCCAGGGGCTGAAAACGGTCGAATCGAACAATCCGGTTTTCATGATGGACGAGATCGACAAGGTCGGCGCCGATTACCGCGGCGACCCGTCTTCCGCCCTGCTCGAGGTTCTCGACCCTGAACAGAACTCGGAGTTTTCGGATCATTACCTGAACCTGCCGTTCGACCTGTCCAACGTGATGTTCATCACGACGGCCAACATGGCCGACACGATTCCGGGACCATTGATGGACCGCATGGAGGTGATCAGGCTGACCGGCTATACGCTCGAGGAAAAACTGGCGATAGCCAATCGGTACCTGCTGCCGCGTCAGATCAAGGAAAACGGCATCAAGAAGAGCAAGCTGAAAATCACCGACCCGACGATTACACGAATCATCACTCACTACACGCATGAAGCGGGGTTGAGAAACCTCGAGCGGGAAATTTCGAAGATCTGCCGGAAGGTGGCCAGGAAGATTGCAGAAGGCGGTAAAGGCCCGTATTCGGTATCCACCAGAAACCTCGACAAATACCTGGGGCCGCCGAAAACCATACCCGAATCAGAGATCGAGACCCTCGATCAGCCCGGTCTCGTTACCGGACTGGCGTGGACCGAGATCGGCGGCGAGATCCTGCATATCGAAGTCAACCTGATGCCGGGCAAGGGCAAGCTGATCCTGACCGGCCAGCTCGGCGACGTGATGAAGGAATCGGCCCAGGCTGCGTTGACCTATTGCCGAAGCCGGTCTGAGGAACTGCAGGTCGAGGATGGATTTTTCGATAAAACCGATATCCATATCCACGTGCCGGCCGGGGCGATCCCCAAAGACGGCCCGTCGGCCGGAATTACGATTGCAACGGCGCTCTACTCGGCCATCTCCGGGAAGAAAGTCCGCCGGGATACAGCCATGACCGGCGAGGTTACGCTGCGCGGCAGGGTGCTGCCTATCGGCGGTTTGAAGGAAAAATCACTGGCGGCGCTGCGGGTCGGTATTACCCACGTCATTATTCCCGATCAGAACAAGAAAGAGCTCGTGGAAATTCCAGAAGATATTCGTAAGAAAATGAAATTTCATCCGGTCAAGGATATGGACGAGGTGATTGCCCTGGCCTTTCAAAACGGAACAAAACCACCCGGACGCCGAAAGAAATAACGGTGGATCTTCCGGACACACAGGAACCTCCCGTCTCAGAAAAGAAACGGGGAAACACGGCAATAAGGGGCGCCCTCTGGGCGTCCCTGTGCGTTTTCCTGCTGGGGGCTGCCGGGTTTGGATGGTTTGCCTCCTATGCATTCACGCCCGGGCCGGAAACCGCTAAAAAGGAGGCGGTTGTTTTCATCCCGCGCGGATCGTCGGTGGAGCGGATTTCCGGCCTGCTCGCCGAGGCCGGCCTGGCTTACGACGATATCCGTTTCGCGCTGTTGACCAAAATCATGCAGGTATCGGCGCAGCTGCCGGCAGGAGAATTCCTGCTCACCACCGGACAGGCTCCGCTTGACCTCATAACCGAACTGGTCGAGGCAAAACCGGTTCAGCATAAGATCACCATCGCCGAAGGGCTCACGCTCGAACAGATAGCCGAACTGTTTTCCGCAGGAGGGTGGATCGACAGGGAACGGTTCGAGTTCCTGGCCTCGGATCCGACCTTTATCGGTTCATTGGGCCTGCAGGAGATCGCCAGTCTGGAGGGATACCTGTATCCGGACACCTACCTGTTGATCAAACCCTCTCCGGGGGAAGCGGCCCTGCTCAAAAAGCTGGTCGGCAGGGCGCTGGCCGTCTGGGATGAGCTGGGACCGCACACCCATAATTTTACGCGTCACGAAGTTTTCACCCTCGCATCCATTGTCGAGAAAGAAACCGGAAAGGCCGAAGAGCGTCCGCTGATTGCGTCCGTATTCCATAACCGCCTGCAACGGAACATGAAACTGCAGTCCGATCCGACGGTTATCTACGGGATAAAAGATCACTCCGGACCGCTGACCAAAACCGACTTGAAAACAAAGACCCCATACAACACCTACCAGATTCCCGGACTGCCGCCCGGTCCGATCTGCAATCCGGGCCGGGAGGCGCTTGCCGCCGTGGTCTCGCCGACCGAGTCCGGCTATCTCTATTTCGTATCGAAAAATGACGGCAGCCACCAGTTTTCCAGCAACCTCCGGGATCATAATCGCGCCGTGCGCAAGTACCAGCGCTGAATCACCTGTTCATGTCCAACCGGTCATAGGAATTTTTCCGCTATTCTGATATGTTTCAGGCAGCTATAAAAATCAGAATCGCGGGGACAGGTGCGCTGAGTTCTGCCCCCTCATATATCTCTTGCTGATGGAGTCATTTTGAAAATTGCATTGATCCAGCTGAATCCGGTGATCGGGGATTTCGAGAATAATTGCCGGAAGATCGCAGCCTATGCCCGGCAAGCCGCCGACCGCGGGTGCGAGCTTGCCGTTTTTCCTGAACTGGCGGTATCCGGATACCCGCCGCTGGATTTACTCGAGCGTCCGTCATTTATTGCAGACCACGATAGAGCCGTACAACGGATGGTCGAATCGCTGCCGTCCATTGCGGTGATGTTCGGCTGTTTTGAGAAACGTGACGAGACAGCCGGGAAATCGCTCTATAATTCCGTGTTTGTGGCCCGGGACGGCGAGATTGTTCACAAAACCAGGAAACAGCTCCTGCCCGAGTACGATGTGTTCGATGAAAACCGCTACTTCGAGCCGGGGCCTCCGGGCGATCTTTTTTACTGCGGCGATCTCTGCATTGCCGTAACCGTCTGCGAGGATATCTGGTACTATGCCGTCGATGAATATCGAACCCGGCCGCTGAAGCACCTGTTTACCAGGGCCGCTGATTCGGGGCAGGACATCGACCTGATCGTCAACATTTCCGCTTCTCCGTTTCAACGCGGCAAAACGGCAGTTCGCCGTGATATATTTTCAGAGTTGATCAAACAGTATCAAACCCCGTTCGTGTATGTGAACCAGGTCGGCGGCCAGGATTCGCTGCTGTTCGACGGCGCCTCCTCCGGCATTGCCGCAGACGCGACGACGATCGCCAGTGCGAACAATTTTACCGAAGACCTGATCGTTATCGATACGGGGACCTGGACCGGAGATCTGCGGCGGGAAGAACAGCCCGAAGAAATCGAACTGGTCCATGATGCGCTGGTCATGGGGGTTCACGACTATATAACCAAGAGCGGATTTACGCAGGCGGTGCTCGGCTTATCCGGCGGCATCGACTCTGCCCTGTGCGCGGCGCTTGCGGTCAGGGCCCTGGGGCCTGAAAACGTGTTCGGCATTGCCCTGCCGTCGCCGTACAGCTCGCAGGAATCGATCGAGGATGCGGAAGCGCTTGCACGAAACTGCGGCTGTCGTTTCGAGATCCTGCCGATCTCGGATCTCTTCAAAACCTTCCAGGATTCCCTGGGCGGCCTGTTTGCCGGACTCGCCGAGGACCTCACCGAACAGAATATCCAGGCGCGAATCCGCGGCAGCCTGCTGATGGCGGTCTCCAACAAATTCAATTACCTGCTGCTGACCACCGGCAACAAGAGTGAAATGGCGGTCGGGTACTGTACGCTTTACGGTGATATGAGCGGCGGCCTGGCGCCGATTTCGGACGTGCCCAAACAACTGGTGTACGAGCTCGCCCGCCATATCAACCGAGAGCGTGAAATCATCCCCGTGCGAATCATCGAAAAGCCGCCGTCCGCAGAGCTCAAACCCGATCAGCGCGACCAGGACGATCTGCCGCCGTACGATCTCCTGGATCAGATCCTCGAACTGTACCTCGAGCAGGGGGTCGGCAGGGAAGCGATTATCGCCCGCGGGTTCGATGCCGCCGTGGTCGACGATATCGTCCGGCGCATCCGGACCAACGAATACAAGCGCAAGCAGGCCCCGATCGGGCTCAAAATTACCAGCAAGGCGTTCGGGTTCGGGCGCCGGCTGCCCAACGTCCAGAACTATCGGGGGTAACGGACTGACCTTCCGATGACTCGAAAACGCAATCTAAAATCACCGCCGGCGGTTCTGGCACTTGTGGTCGGACTTGTCTTTATCGCTCTTCTCATCTATCGGGAATATCGCCTTGAGCGTCCTGACCAGGTCCATATCACGACCGCGGGCAGGGTCGATATGTGCCTGTCCTGCCATACCAAGGAGATGCTCGATCCTGCCCATGACGTTAAAATGATGGGCTGCGCGCCGTGTCATCTGGGCGACCCGCTGGCAATCGACAGGGACAAAGCGCATGCCGGCATGGTCATCAATCCCGGCGATCTGCGCATCGTTCATCAGACCTGCAGCGTCGAGGGGTGCCATCCAGCCGATGTGGGCAAGGTCAAGAATTCGCTGATGGCGACGAACCGGGGCATCATCGGCACCCTGCTCTATTACTGGGGTGAGATCGATACCCAGGACACGGAACTGACGGTCAAGGACCTGATCGACAGCGGCGAAACGTCGCTGGCACTCGACTATTTCAGGAAATTGTGCGGAACCTGTCATCTCTGGAAGCAGAAAAACGACCTGCCCGGCGCCCCCGCATTTTTCAACGAGAAAGGGGGAGGGTGCTCGGCCTGTCATTACATGATGCCGCCGGGCGAGGAACGGCCGCTCGTCACCGAGTCCGGGGACTATGTCGATGCAGATGACGACGAGGAGAAGGAAGCAGTCCACCCGCTGATAACCGCGAAGGTGATCGACAACAACTGCATCCGCTGCCACAACCGCTCCGGCAGGATCGGCCTTGCCTATGTCGGGGTATTCGAGTCGGAAGGATACGGCACGCCGTATGAAGCGGGGAACCTGTCTTCCCGGCAGATGCCGGGTGACCGGTTTTACCTCGAGCTGGCCGACGATATTCACCATCGCCGGGGAATGGCGTGCATTGACTGCCATACCCGGGAGGAAGTCATGGGGGACGGCACGAGCTATGCCCACTACGAGGAGCAGCTCGAGATATCCTGTGAAACCTGTCACCGGCCGGAGCCGGGCCTGACCCGGAAAAACAACGAGCTGACCAACGTGGAAAAGGGCGACGACGGGTTTCAGCTGTTCAGTAAAATCGACGACAAAGCGTACGCCCTGAACCAACCGAAAAGCGGGGTCTGCGACTTTGCACCCCACCAGCGGGTTTCGTGCGAAGCCTGCCATTCGACCTGGGTGCCGCAATGCTATGGCTGCCACGCCAAACGGGATAAATCCCGGACCCATCTCGACAAGCTGAGCCTCGAGGAAACTGCCGGACGCTGGGAGGAAGGCCGTTCGTATATCCGCTACCGCGAACCGATGCTCGGGGTGTGGAAAGACGAAATTGTCATCGTGACTCCGGGCTGCCAGGACATCGTTACGCTGATCGACGAAGACGGCGAGCGTGAAGGTGCGTTCAACCGGTTCACGATGGCGGCGATCAATCCCCATACGACCCAGGAAAAAGGCCGGGAATGCAGCGAGTGCCATGCGTCGACAAAAACGGTGGGGCTGGGCGAAGGGACCCTGTACGCGGAAAACAACGAGATCCGCTTCGCACCGGTGGATCTGGGGGTGGACACGGAAGCGGGCCGGACCGTCGGCTTCGATACCTTTGTCACGCTGGACGGGACTCCGCTGCAGCATGGATCCAGGGCGGATCTGAGGCCGTTTAACGGGGGTGAACTGAAGAAAATTCTGCGGGTCGGCCTGTGTGCGGGATGCCACGACAGCTACGAGGATCCGGTCTGGCAGCATTACACCGATACGACGACCTGTCCCCGCGAGGACGTGGACAATACGATGGCGCTGGCGGGATGGCCGGTGCCTGACTCCGCCGAAGATCAGGCGGAAGCGCAAAATGACAGGGAGCACTAGTCATCGCTAGAGTCTGTGGAAATATTCAGGGGCTGAAGAAAAACCAGCTGAAACTGCTCGAACGGATCGGCAGCCGGCGAGCCCGACGCGACCTCATCATCGGGCCTGAGATGGCACGGAGCATCTGCGCGTTGTCGCATGAGCTGAACCGCCAGATCGGACTGCTTATCCATCGCTCCGGCAAGATCGAACACGTCATCGTCGGCGATCACAGCGGCCTGATGATACCGACACTGAGCCAGATCCGGTCGTCCGGGGGGCGGTTGCGGGGTCTACGCCTCGTTCACACCCATCCGGGCGGCGAAGACTTGACCGACGACGACCTGATGGACCTGCTGTTCCTGCGCCGGGATCTGATCTCGGCCCTGAAGATCACCGAAGACGGCCTGCCGGAGCGGCTCTACTCCGCCCATCTGCTGCCCTACAGTGAAGAAGGACGCATGTGGACGTTTCTCGATCCGATCCACCCGGCCCGGCAGGAACGTGATTTCGCAGAATTGGTAAGGGCGCTGGAGGAGGAATTCGCCCGCCACAGGCAGACCGCCCAGCTCGATCTGGCAAAGGATCGCGCGATCCTGATCAGCGTCAGCACCGAACCGCGTCTGCAGGCGGAGGCGTCACTGGCCGAACTGCGGGAGCTGGCGCGATCCGATGAAATCGTCATTTTGGATGAAGTGCTGCAGCGGCGACGGAAGATCAATCCGCGCTTTATCCTCGGCAAAGGCAAACTTACCGAAATCGTCATCGGCGCATTGCGGCTCGATGCGAACCTGCTGATATTCAACCAGGAGTTGAATCCGTCGCAGATCAGGTCGATCACCGACTTTACCGATCTCCGGGTCATCGACCGCACCCAGTTGATCCTGGATATTTTTGCCCATCGGGCGATGAGCAGGGAAGGCAAGCTCCAGGTGGAGATGGCCCAGCTCAAATACATGCTGCCGCGGCTGTCCTCGCGAGACGATGCACTATCTCGCCTGACCGGCGGTATCGGGGCGAGAGGGCCGGGGGAAACCAAGCTTGAAATCGATCGCCGGCGCATCAACGACCGGCTGGCAAAATTGACGAAAGAGCTCAAGGCGGTCGGGCGGGAACGCTATCGCCGGCGGGCCCAGCGCAGGAAGAAGGACCTGCCGGTCATTTCGCTGGTCGGCTACACGAACGCGGGCAAATCGACGCTGCTCAACTCCCTGACCGACAGCGACATTGTCGCCGAGGACAAGCTGTTCGCAACCCTTGACCCGACCAGCCGCAGACTGCGGTTTCCGCAGGAGATAGAAGTAATCATCACCGACACCGTCGGCTTCATCGACAATCTGCCCAAAGACCTGCTGCAGGCGTTCAAGGCCACGCTGGAGGAACTGGAGGAAGCGGATCTGCTCGTGCATGTGATCGACAGCTCCAATCCCGCCTATCGTGACCACATGCACGTTGTCGAGTCGCTGCTGCGCGAACTGGAACTCGATAAAATTCCCTGCCTGAAGGTATTCAACAAGATTGATCTGCTGCCCGTGGGTACAGACGGCGCCGATATCGGGGACGTGTCAAGAGGAGCAGAAGAGGTGGCAATCAGCGCGCTTGACCGGGAAACGTTTGGCCCGTTTCTCGATAGCGCGCAGAAGATGATCAGAAAAGCGATTAGTGTGTAACAGCAGCGTCCACCGCTTCCCGGGAGCGGGTGGCGTCAGTCGCTGAGATAGAACCCCAGGTCTTTTTCGAAGGCCTTGTCTTTCTTGAATTCGCAGCCGATCCGGTCGCCGCTGACCGATTTCACCACGGCAGTTTTCTGCAGCTTGGTCTGCTTGGTATCGTCGAGGACAAACTCGATCTGGATTTGCTGGCCAACCCGGACATTGTGTACGCCCGAAACGGTGAAGCCGATTCCACTCAGCGATACATCTTTGACCTCGGCCCTGCCGCCGCCCCGTTCGGCCTGAATATCGTACACCCCTGTGAGGTCAGTCTGCTTGCGGTGCTGCTTTCTGAAGTCAAGAGCAACCTTGAATTTCCGCCCGCACCGGCAGCGCACGCTGATGGAGTTCCGCTTTCCGCGGCAGTCGGCAACCGATACCTCTCTGGTCAGCCCGCAACCGGGGCAGGTAAGCGTTGCCATATCGTCTTCCGTGACGAAAACTTTTTTCAGATCTTCACTCACTGTTCTCTCTACCCGTTTCGGTCCAGCTGCTGTGTTTTTTGATTTGATACGACTGTAGATATTTAATAACAAAAAAATAAAAAAATCCAATTAAATCAGCACTTGCGACCGGATAAAGGAAATTCCGGCGAGGCGGCAGTCAGTCGTAGACAATGACGTTGTACGCCGCCAGTTTTTCCAGCGTCTGCTCGTCCAGCAGGTTTATCACGTCGCCGATCGCAAACGTCTGTCGGCATTCACCGCATTTCATCTTTACCGACCGGCACACGCGCATGATCTCGAGTTTGCCGCCGCATCGTTCGCATTTCATGGTGAGCTGAGCAGTGTTTTCCTGGTGAACAGGGCTTTGAGTGGATAGCCTTTATCAGCGAGGATTTCCGCACCGCCCTCCTGGCGGTCGACCACGGTGGCGACGAGACCGACGACGAAGCCGGCCGTTTCGACCCGTTCGATCACCTCCAGCAGTGTGCCGCCGGTGGTCACCACATCCTCGACCAGCGCAACCCTGCCTCCTGCGGGCAGGTTCTGCAGCCCTTCTATATAGTTGCCGGTGCCGTGACCCTTTGCCTCCTTGCGGACAATGAATGCGGGAATCGGAGTTTTTTCCAGGAAGCTGACCACGGAAACTGCGGACACGAGCGGATCGGCGCCAAGCGTCATACCGCCGACCGCGTGGATCGGTTCAGCGGATTCCGCGATTAAATCAAACAGCAGTTTTCCGCACAGGTACGCCCCTTCCGCGTGCAGGGTCGTCTGTTTGCCGTCGATATAGAAGTCCGACGTCCTCCCGGAAGTCAGCGTAAAGGTGCCCTTGCGGTATGATTTCTCCAGAAGAATCTCTTTTAAGCGTTGTTTGTCATTCATATGGCGTCCTGCTAAGTCAGTGATCTGATACGTAATAGTGGTTTGGAAATGTACTCCTTTTTGCCTCGCTCGGAAAGAAAAAACTCGTAAAGGCTGAAAAACTCATGTTAAGCTGTCAGATCTTCCATTGATTTGCAAACATTGTCTACAAAATCACGATAACACGGAGCGGCACTATGTGCGGAATCGTCGGATATGCCGGTACCAGAAGAGTTGTACCGGTTCTTATCGAAGGCTTGAAAAAACTTGAATACCGCGGCTACGACTCGGCGGGAATCGTTTACCTGAAGGACGACCGGTTAACCACCTGCCGGTGCCAAGGTAAACTCTCCGGGCTCGAAGCGATGGTCGAGGAGGCTTACGGCGCGGCATCCTACTGCGGACTCGGGCACACACGCTGGGCAACGCACGGCGCCCCGACCGAACAGAACGCCCATCCGCACACTGACTGCTCCGGCCGGCTGGTGGTGGTCCACAACGGCATCATCGAAAATTATCATTCCCTCCGGGAAGAACTGAAGCGGCAGGGCCACCGGTTTACGTCGGATACCGACACGGAGGTACTGGCTCACCTGATCGAAGAACAGCTCGACGGCGACCTGGTTGCGGCGGTGCAGGCCGCCTTGAAACAGGTGGAAGGGTCGTATGCCCTCGGGGTCATGTCCGCCGATTTTCCGGGAACGCTCGTCGCCGCCCGGAATCACAGCCCGCTGGTTCTCGGCACCGATGAAAACGATTGCTCCTTCATGGCCTCGGACATTCCCGCCCTGCTTCCGTATACCAACCGGGTGATCTTCCTCGAAGACGAGGAAATGGCGGTGCTGAGCAACGGCAGCCGGCAGCTGTTGTCGCTGGCGACCGGCGAGCCGATCGCACGGGATATCACGATCATCGACTGGAATGCGGCGATGGCCGAAAAGGCCGGGTATAAACATTTCATGCTCAAGGAGATTTTCGAGCAGCCCCAGGCGATCACGAATACAGTCAGCGGCCGGATCAACCTGGAAACGGGTAAGATCGTCCTCCCGGAAATCGATCTCAGTGATGATGCACTGCGTACCATCAAGCGCATTTTCCTGGTTGCGTGCGGCACCTCATGGCACGCCGCACTGACCGCCAAATACTGGATCGAAAAATACGTGAAGATCCCGGTGGAGGTCGATATCGCATCGGAATTCAGGTACCGGCACCTGCTCGTAGATGAAAGCGTTCTGACCATATCCATTTCCCAGTCCGGGGAAACCGCCGATACGCTGGCCGGAATCAGGCGTGCGGCCGCCATGGGCTCGAAAGTGCTGACGGTCTGCAACGTGGTCGGATCGACCATGACCCGGGAAGCCGACGGAACCATATACACCCACGCCGGCCCCGAAATCGGGGTTGCGTCCACGAAGGCGTTCACCTCCCAGCTGGCCGCCCTCTACCTGTTCACGCTTTACCTCGCCCAGGTCAGAAACAGCATCGATGATGAACAGCGCCGCGAGCTCGGCCAGCATCTGATCGACTGCGCCCAGGCGGTTGAACGGATCATGCCGGTACTGCAGGAACAGATCAGGGTGCTGATCGAATCGTTTTACGACTGCAGGGACTTTCTGTTCGTCGGCCGCGGGGTCAACTTCCCGATTGCGCTGGAAGGGGCCCTGAAGCTGAAGGAGATCTCCTATATCCACGCGGAAGGATACGCCGCAGGGGAACTCAAGCACGGTCCCATTGCCTTGATCGACAAGGATATGCCGGTGGTCGGCATTACCCCGCAGGATTCGGTGTACCAGAAATCGATCTCGAACATCGAAGAGATCAAGGCGCGGCAGGGACGGATCATCCTGTTCGGCAGCGAGGGCGACGAGCACCTGCGTACTATCACCGACAACGTTATCTACCTGCCGGTTCTGCATGAAGACATGAATCCGATCATCTATACCATTCCGGCCCAGCTGCTCTCTTACGAAATTGCCGCCCGCAGGGGATGCGACGTGGACCAGCCGCGCAACCTTGCCAAAAGCGTTACGGTGGAATAATCGGTCAGCACGGCGCCGATACGCTATGGTTCAATTCGGAATCGACGTTTTTATCGACGAACACGCCGGTGCGCTGACAGGCGCCCGACTCGGACTGCTCTGCAATCATGCCTCGGTCAACAGCGCCCTGGTCCATGACCGTCACCTGATCAGCCGCGACGACCGGCTCGAGCTGTGCTGCCTGTTCTCCCCGCAGCACGGGTTTTCGGCCGAAAAGCAGGACAACATGATCGAGTCCGATCACGGCACGGACCGCCAAACCGGGCTGCCGGTGTTCAGCCTGTACGGTGATCACCGGAGACCGACGCCGGACATGTTTGCGCAGATCGACGTGCTGCTCGTGGACCTGGTTGATGTCGGTACCCGTGTCTACACCTTCATGTATACGATGGCATACTGTCTCGAGGCTGCCGCGGCTTACCGGAAAAAAGTGATTGTCCTCGACCGGCCCAACCCGATCGGCGGAACCGCGGTTGAAGGCAACCTGGTCACCGGGGACCTGACCTCGTTTGTCGGGCTGTATCCCATCCCGATGCGGCACGGCATGACGCTGGGGGAGCTGGCGCTGCTGTTCAACCGGGAGTTTTGCATCGGGGCCGATCTGGAAATTATCCCCGCCCGCGGCTGGCAGCGCTCTCAATACTTTGACGAGACCGGGCTGCCGTGGGTTTTCCCGTCTCCGAACATGCCCACGCTCGCCACCGCGATCGTGTATCCCGGCCAGGTCATCTGGGAGGGGACGAATGTGTCGGAAGGACGGGGCACGACCCTGCCGTTCGAACTGGTCGGCGCACCGTTCTGGAACACGGACGAGATAACAGAGCGGCTGAAAACCCATGAGTTACCGGGCTGCCTGTTCAGGCCGGTAACGTTTGAGCCGACCTCGGGCAAGTGGGCCGGCAGATCGTGCAGCGGCTATCACCTGCATGTGGTCGATCGTGAAGAGTTCCACCCGTACCGGACGAGTCTGGCGCTCTACCAGACCGTGTTCAGCCTGTACCCGGAGGAATTTTGCTATAAGGAGCCGCCGTACGAATACGAATTTGAAAAATTGCCGATGGACCTTATCATAGGAGATCGCGAGATTCGCGTTCGGCTCGAACGCGGGGTCTCGCTGACGGAGCTCGAAAACAGGTGGCAGCCCGACCTGGCGGTGTTTATGGAGAAACGCCGGCGCTGCCTGCTTTACTAACCCACATACGCTCAGAATACATGGAAAAAACAATAACCCTGGAAAAGCTGGCGGCCCTCGTCGACGGTGAAGTTGTCGGCGACGCGGCGGTGGAGATAACCGGATTCGGCCCGCTCGACGGGGCCGGGCCCGGCGATATCAGCTTTGTCGTCAAGGCCCGGTATGCAGGACAGGCTGCCGAATCAGCCGCGGCGGCGTTTCTGATCAAAAAGGATATGGAGATTAAAGGGCGCACGGTGGTCAAGGTCGACGATCCGTATTTTGCCGCAGCGGTCATCCAGAACCATTTCCTGCAACAACCGTTCGCTGCCCGCGGTATTCATGAAACGGCGGTAATCGGCAATGACTGCATGATCGCCGAGGAGATAACGATCGGGGCGCAGGCGGTGCTCGGGGCGCGGGTGAAAATCGGCGCGCAAACCGAGATTTACCCGGGCGTCGTGATCGGCGACGATGTCGTGATCGGCGAGGGGTGCTGCATCAGGGCCAACGTCGTCGTGGAGGACGGCTGTGAACTGGGCAGCCGGGTTACGATCCATGCCAACAGCGTTATCGGCAGCGACGGCTACGGGTACGCGACCGACCGGTACGGCAATCACGTGAAACGCCCGCAGCTCGGGATCGTCCGTATCGGCGACGAGGTGGAGATCGGATCGAATACGTCTGTCGACCGGGCGGCGTTCGGGGTTACGTGGATCAAGTCTGGAACGAAGATCGATAATCTGGTACAGATTGCTCACAACTGTGAAATCGGGGAGAACTCCCTGATCGTATCCCAGGTCGGTATTGCCGGTTCGACGACCTTGGAGAGAAGTGTTGTTTTAGGGGGAAAAGCCGCCCTGGCAGGGCATCAGAGAATCGGTGCCGGAACCATGGTGGCGGGCGGAGCGGGCGTGCACGGCGATCACCCGCCGGGATCGAGGCTTGCCGGGGTGCCGGCATTTAACGCGAAGACCTGGTTCAGGGCGGCGGCGCTTTTTCAGAAACTGCCGGAGTTGTTCCGGGATGTGCGAAAAATCAAGAAAATGCTTGCCGACCGTGCGGAAAAGGCGGGCTCGCCGGATTCGAATTGAAAGACAGGAGGGTGAATAATGGAAGATATTGCAAAGGACAGGGTACTGGATGTGCAGGCGGTCATGAAGCTGCTGCCCCATCGCTACCCGTTTCTGCTGGTCGATCGGATCACTTCGCTGATCCCGCTCAAGAGCGTAGTCGGATTGAAGAACGTGACGATCAGCGAGCCGTATTTCCAGGGGCACTTTCCCGGTCAGCCGGTAATGCCGGGCGTCCTGATCCTCGAAGGGATGGCGCAGACGGGTGGCTGCATGGCATTTTATTCGGCACCAGATGAGGTCGACAACAAACTGGTTTATTTCGCATCGATTGACAAAGCACGATTTCGCCGGCCGGTGGTGCCTGGCGACCAGATCGTCTACAAGCTTGAAATGCTGAAATACAAGCGGCTGATGATGCTGTTGAAAGCGGAGGCGTACGTCGACGAAAAACTGGTGGCGGAAGCCCAGATGATGGCAAGTTTTGTGCAGGCGAAGAAAGATTAACTGCCGGCAACCTTATAAAAATCCTATTTTGGGCGGAAAGACGAGGTCTCACGGCCGCCTCTAATTGACGGGAGCAGTAAGATATGGCTATTCATGAAACGGCGGTTGTCGACAAGACCGCCGAACTGGACTCTTCGGTTGACGTCGGGGCATATGCCGTTATCGGCGCCGACGTGAAAATCGGGGCAGATACGAAAATCGAGCCGCACGCGGTAGTAAACGGCCCGACGACCATCGGGGAACGTAACCTGATCGGCAGTTTCGCCACCGTCGGCGGGGCCCCGCAGGATATTAATTACAAAGGGGAGCCGACCGAGCTGATTGTCGGAAACGACAACCAGATACGGGAATACGCGTCGATCCATCGCGGGACCCCGGGCGGCAGGGGCAAGACCGTCATCAAGAACAACTGCCTGCTGATGGCGTACATCCATATCGCCCATGACTGCCAGATCGGCAACCACGTGATCATGGCCAACGTCGCGACCCTGGCCGGTCACGTCCAGGTTGAAGATCGCGCGGCCATCGGCGGGCTCGTCGCGATCCACCAGTTCGTCCGGGTCGGGGCGTACTCGTATATCGGCGGGGTGTCCGGGGTGGGGCTCGATATTCCGCCGTTTGTGATTGTCGCGGGCATCAGGGACCAGACCCGGGTGTCGGGGATCAACAAAGTCGGCCTGCGCCGGGCCGGATACAGCCGGGAAGTGATCAGCAATCTCGATTCGGTCTTCAGGATCATCTACCGTTCGCCGAACCTGCTGCTGAAAGATGCGTTGGAGCTTGCCCGCAACGAGTATCCCGACTGCGATGAAGTCACGTACATGATCGATTTCTTCGAAAACAGCAAGCGCGGCGTTATCAGAAAAACCCAGGATTAAGCCGGATACGCGCATGGCTGAAGAACATATCGGAATTATCGCCGGCGGAGGTCAATTCCCGCTGCTGTTTATCGAGGCGGCGCGCAAGGCCGGCCGCAAGGTTTTTGTGGCCGCGCACCGCAGTGAAACGGACGAGCGTGTCGCCATGGCCGCCGACGAATCCTGCTGGATCAAGCTGGGGCAGCTCGGCAGGATTATCAAATTCTTCAAGCAGCACCGCGTTCGGGAAACGGTTTTTCTCGGCACGATCACGAAAACCCAGATCTTCCGTGATGTCATGCCTGATATAAAAGCGCTGACGCTGTGGAACAAGATCGATGTCAAGCAGGACGACGCAATTTTACGGGCGGTTGCAGGTGCGCTGGAAGCAGAAGGGATCAGCGTGCTGGAGTCCACCCTGTACCTCGGGCATCTGCTTTTTCCCAAAGGCGTGCTGACGAAAAAAAAGCCGAACAAAGCGCAGCGGACCGATATCGAATTCGGCTGGCGCAATGCCCGCGCGATCGGGCAGCTCGATATCGGCCAGTGTGTCGTGGTCCGGGATTGTTCGGTGGTTGCGGTCGAGGCAATTGAAGGAACCGACGCGGCAATCCTGCGCGGCGGCGAACTTGCCAAGGAGCAGGCCGTGGTCGTCAAATTACGCAAACCGAACCAGGATTTTCGCTTCGATCTCCCGGCGACCGGCATCAAGACCATCGAGTCGATGCGCACGGTGAAAGCCTCGGTGCTGGCTGTGGAAGCGGGACAGTCGCTCCTGTTTGATCGGGAAGAAATGGTCCGGACGGCTGAAGCCGCCGGCATCGTGGTGGTCGGCATCGAAGAGCGGGCCGACGGCACGCTGGATTACTAGTCATCGCTGCAGGATATCTCGATGCAGGCCATGATCCTCGCCGCAGGTTTGGGAACCAGGCTCAGGCCCTATACCGGCCTCAAGCCAAAGCCGCTGTTCCCGGTGCTCAATACACCGCTGCTCGTCGCGACCGTACACCGTCTCCAAGATGACGGATTTTCCAGAATCATCGTCAACGCCCATCACCTCGCCGAGCAGGTTCACGATGCGCTCGCCCCTGTTGCCGGTGTGATCGTGCAGCAGGAAGACCGCATTCTCGGCACCGGAGGCGGCCTGCGCGAAGCCTGCGACAAACTCGATGACGAGCCGCTCCTGGTCGTCAACGGCGACATTTACCACACGATTGACTGCCGGGCATTGTACCGGCATCATCGCGGATCCGGGCACGACATAACGATGGCGGTGCACGATTTTCCCCGATTCAACAACGTGTCCATACATGCGGATCAGGTCCTGCATTTCCACGGCCGGCCGGAGGATTCGTCGTCAGTCGCCTATACGGGGGTGCAGGTTGTCAATCCCGATTTACTGGCGGGCATCAAAAAATCATCGGCATCATGCATCATTGAGTATTATCGTTCATTACTAGCCGACGGGAAATCGGTCCACATCAGGCGTGAGGACGGGTGTTTCTGGACCGATATGGGAACCCCGGAGGATTACCTGAACCTCCACCGGGACCTGCTTGCCGGTACTGCACCCCGGTGGCCTGAACTGGCGTGCCGTGCCCGGCAGTTCTGCGTGGATCCAGCAGCGGTCCATGCCGGACAGGTAAGCCTGCAGGACTGGGCGGCCGTCGGCAAAGCGCACATCGGTGAAGCCGCGACGCTTGCCCGGTGCGTGGTATGGGACGGGGCGGTGATCGCTCCCGGTGCACGCCTGGCGGATCAGATCGTTGTCCCCGAATCAGCAGCGTAATCTCTGCGGCCTGCTGTGCGGCAACCGACGTGATTCTCGTCAGCTCGCCGGAGGCCCGACGCAAAGCGATCGTATCGGATAAGATGATAGAACAGGACGTACAACGAGCCGTAACCCGGCAGCTGATCATCGGAGGCCTTGTCGATGATACCGCGGAAAGTCTTGCCCGGCTGGAGTTTCAGCCGTTGTTCGGCGACGGTTCACCGCGGCGCTTTATCAGGGTATTCAAAGACGAACAACCATGTTGTCTTGCGGTCGTTCCCGGCTCGACGGCACCGCAGGATTTCGCGGAATTCCGTGCGTCGGTGACGATAGCCAAACACCTGTTCGGCCACGGGGTGCCGGTCCCCGAGGTGCTCGGCATCGACACCAGGATCGGCCTGATCCTTTTCGAGGATCTCGGGGATACGCGGCTGCATACCAGCCTGCAGGCCGGAACGGACGGGATCGAACAGAAATACCGGGGAGTGATCGATACGCTCGTTCACATGCAGATCGCCGCGGCCGAGAATTTCGACCAGGGCTGGTGCTGTGATACTGAAGTATACGATTTCGGCGTCATGACCGAACGGGAATCGGGGTATTTTTACCATGCGTTCTGGAAAGACACGTTGTTCGGTGAAGATATGTTCGGCCTCGAAGATGAGTTCGAGCGGCTTGCCCGGCTCGCCGAGGAACAGTTCGAGCTGTTCTTCATGCACCGTGATTTCCAGTCGCGCAATATCATGCTCAAAGACGGCAGGATCAGGGTCATCGATTTCCAGGCCGGCCGGCTCGGCCCGCCGGGATACGATATCGCCTCGCTTCTGATCGACCCGTATGCGGCGCTCAGCAGCAGCCTCCAGCAGGAACTGTTCGACTACTATATCGAGAAAATGGCTGAAACCGGCAGGGTTGATATCGGCAAGCTGAAAGCTTCGTACCCGTACTGCGCCGTGCACAGGAATCTGCAGATCATCGGCGCGTTTGCGTTTTTATCCGGCCGCAAGAGAAAAGTTTTTTTCAGGCAGTATATCTACCCGTCGCTGATCATGCTCGAGAACCGCCTGATGGACCCGCTTTTCGCGGATTTTCCGGTGCTGCGGCGGATCGTTGCCGAGTCGATACAAAAATATCGTGCAGGTTTTTAACAGCAGTTGACTACCACCTATAAGAGATGACGTACAAGCCGCATGCAATCGTTGCCCTCGTCGGGCGCCCCAATGTCGGAAAATCGACGCTGTTCAACCGGATCACCAGGTCCAGAAAGGCTATCGTCGATCCGACCCCCGGCGTTACGCGGGATCGCCAGTACGAGCGGGTGACGTGGAAAGATCATTTCTTCATGCTGGTTGATACCGGCGGAATCGACGACGACCCGGAAGACGCGATGGGGGACGATATCCGCAGCCAGGCGCTGGCGGCCATCGATGAAGCCGACATCATCCTGTTCCTGATGGACGCCAAACAGGGGCTGATGCCGGCCGACTACGAAGTGATCAAGATGCTGCGCCGGGCCGACAAGAAGGTCCTGTATGTCGTCAACAAGATAGACGGCCCCGAACAGGACGAGGAATTGCTGATCCCCTTTTACGAACTCGGCGTGGAGCAGCTCTGGTCGGTCTCCGCAGAGCACAGTTACGGTTTTGCAACGCTGATGGATGGGGTATGTGAAGCGCTGCCCGCAGAAAGCACAGACGCCGGCATCCCCGACAACACGGTGCGCATCGCCTTTCTCGGGCGCCCCAATGTCGGCAAATCGTCCATGATCAACCGCATCGTCGGCGAAGAGCGCATGGTCGTGTCCGATATTTCCGGGACCACGCGGGATTCAGTCGATACGCTGGTCAATCATAAAGACAGGAATTACCTGCTGATCGACACCGCCGGCATCAGGCGCAAGGGCAAGACCAGGGAGAAGCTGGAAAAGTTCAGCATCCTGAAAGCGCTGGCGGCGCTCGGGCGCTGCGATATCGCAGTGGTGCTGATCGATGCGCTCGAGGGTATTACCGAGCAGGACGCGAAAGTGATCGGCTACACCCAGGACGAGGGCCGGGCCCTGATCCTGATGGTCAACAAGTGGGACCTGGTGCAAGACGACAAGAAGCGTCAGCAGCAGATCATGGAAGAGATCGCCCGGGCCGTGCCGTTCGTCGGGTTTGCCCCGCTGCTGACCGTTTCAGCCCAAACAGGGTACGGCTTCAAACGGTTGTTTCCGGCGGTCGGCTCCGTCTACCGCCAGTTCAACGCAACCTTTCCGACCTCGGCGCTGAACCGGCTGCTCCGGGACGCGACCGACAATCATTCGCCGCCGATCTACAAGAACAAGCGCCTGAAGCTCTACTATACGTCGCAGATCAGCACCGCCCCTCCGACCTTCGTAATCATGACCAACAGCTACAAGGGGGTGCATTTCTCCTATCGCCGCTACCTGGTCAACCGGTACCGGGAGGGGCTCGACCTGGACCGGGTGCCGCTGCGGCTGATCTTCAAGGACAAGAAAGAACAGCGCAGCCGGAAATCCTGATTTCCAGGGCTGCGACCCTATGCGGTCGCTTCTTTCATGGCCGCTTCGAATCCGTCGGCGGAACGGGTGATGTAATCTTCCTCGACGCAGAAGGCGAGCCGGAAATATCCCGGTGCGCCGAATCCGCGTCCCGGCACGGCGAGGATCTTGTGGTTCTGCAGTATGCCGCAGAACGCCGCGTCGTCTTCGATCGGGGATTTCGGGAAGAGGTAGAATGCGCCTTTCGGTTTGATGAAATCGTAGCCGGCGTTGTCGAGCACCTTACAGAACAGCTCCCGTCGCTTTTCATAAATGGTGCTGTCCACGGAAACATCCTGCAATTCCGCAACCACGCGCTGGATCAGCGCCGGGGCGTTGACGAATCCGAGAATCCGGGTCGCCAGCGTCATCGCGTTGAGCAGATCCTGCTTGCAGTCGGCTTCCGGATGAACGGCGACGTACCCGATGCGCTCTCCCGGCAGAGACAGGTCCTTTGAAAAAGATGACAGGACGATGCTGTTTTTGACATGCTGAAAAATCGGCGGCACTGCGAGGCCGTCGAACACGATTTTCCGATATGGCTCATCGGAGACCAGGTAGATCGCGGCGCCGTACCGCTGCGAGGCGTCGTCGAGCAGTTTGCCGAGCGCCGTTATTGCCTCCGCTGAATAGACCTGGCCGGTGGGGTTGTTCGGTGAATTGATGATAACCGCCCGGGTCCGCTCATTCAGGGCTTCCTCGATGGCGCCGAGATCGATGTTGAACTCAGCGTCGGTCTGCACGACACGGCCGACGCCGCCGTGATTGTCGACATAAAAGTTGTACTCGACAAAATACGGGGCGAGCATGATCACTTCATCGCCCGGATTGAGCAGTGCCTTCATCACCACGTTCAGCGCCCCGGCGGCGCCGCAGCTCATCAGCATATCCCCGGCATTGACGGTTATTCCCTGTTCGGCGGACATGCGGGCGGCGATGATCTCCCGTACCCACGGCAGCCCGCCGTTCGGCATGTAGGCGTGTTGGCCGGGGACGGTTTCGGATGCGACCCGGATCAGCGTTTCCCTGAATTTCGGCGGGGGAGGCAGGTCGGGATTGCCGAGACTGAAGTCGAATACCTGGTCGGCGCCGTATGCCGCTTTCAGGCGTGCGCCTTCTTCGAACATTTTCCGAATCCAGGATGATTTATCAGCAAAATCCTTCATCTTTTCTGCAATGGCCATGGTTCTATCCTTATGAATTTCCCAATTTTTTCTTGAAGTAGTCGTATGCCGCATTGATTTCTTTCATCTTGTCTTCTGCGACACTTTTGAACTCGTCCCCGAGGTGGGCGACTTTGTCGGGGTGGTATTTCATACTCAACTGCCGGTACGATTTCTTGATTGTATCCATATCGGCGCCCGCTTCGAGACCGAGCACCGCGTAGAACCTGGCGTCGTCCTCATAGGCCTGGGTTGCCTGCTGGCGGCGGTGATACATGTATTTTGCTTCGATCGTGCGCAGGTCATAGGAAGAAATTTCCAGGAATGCCGCGATCGAGCGGGCTTTCTCGAGCTCATCCGGCGGGACGGGATCCTTGGTGTAGACGATCTGGTAGATCAGTTCGAGCAGGATCAGGCGGGGTTCGTACGCGAAGCTCTGTTTGAACTCCCCGAGCATCGATTCGAGCGATTGCGTGGACTCCGTGGCCTCTTTGATCAGGTTTTTCACCCAGGCCATCTTGGTCTGGTTGTAGTGCAGGTTGTACTGGAAAAACCGCTGAATCGTCTGGACCTCGTCCCTGGACACGTGGTCGTCCATCTGCGCGATCTTGACGAGGATATGTACGAGCAGCCAGACGAACCGGTTATGGTCTTCGCTCTGCGCCGACGCGTAGGCGGAAACCTTGCGCTGCAGCCAGAACTGAAAACCGAAAAACAGCGCGGCCGATACCAGGATAAAAATGAAAAAGGAGTAGAACAGGAATCCGAGGAAGTTGCCGAGACCGGAAAAGCCGCCGGTTACCAGGGCAATCAGACAGCAGACGACCAGGCAGCCGCCGCACCCCGGTCCGTTTGTTTGATACTGATAGCGCATAAAATTATCGTCTGGCTGGGGGTTATTCGCTTGCAAACAGGGCTTCGATGAACTCGTCGGCGTCGAAATCGCGCAGGTCCTCGACCTTTTCGCCGACACCGATGAACCTGATCGGGGTCTGCAGTTCCCGGGCGATATTGGCCACGATTCCACCCTTGGCGGTGCCGTCGAGTTTGGTCAGGGCGATACCCGACACACCCACCGCTTCATCGAACAGCAGCGCCTGGGAAATGCCGTTTTGCCCCGTGGTTGCATCGATAACGAGCAGAACCTCGTGCGGCGCATCGGCAAGCTGCTTGTTCATGACTCGCTTGATTTTCTTCAGTTCTTCCATCAGGTTCACTTTCGTGTGCAGACGGCCGGCCGTGTCGACCAGTACGACATCATAGTCGTTCGCTTTGGCCACGGTCATCGCGTCGTAAACCACCGAGGACGGATCGGCCCCCTCGTGCTGGGCGATTACCCTGATGCCGTTGCGCTCACCCCAGATCTTGAGCTGGGACGTCGCCGCGGCCCGAAACGTATCGGCGGCGACGAGCAGGACGGAGCGCTCAGCCCGCAAGAACTTCCGGGCAATCTTGCCGATTGTGGTG
>Ga0180436_10001219_pt1 | contig 25425 bp, 23 predicted proteins | sample SS_ome_2_FD_132434 | JGI IMG/M metagenome (GOLD analysis project Ga0180436, IMG submission 132434) | Hypersaline lake sediment archaeal communities from the Salton Sea, California, USA - SS_3_S_2 metaG | ecosystem: Environmental > Aquatic > Non-marine Saline and Alkaline > Hypersaline >... | reverse complement strand
TTCCTTGGTTAATGTGAGTATTTGAATGATTTTATCGTCGTCAGTTAAGGCTTTCAGTACAATATATTGTTTAATGATGGATAAGGATTCTTTCAAGTATGATATAATTATTCTCAAGCACTTTAGCATTTATGTATCGTTCCTTTATATTGTTAAAGCAAGCATAAACTAAATTTCTTGAATAGGCAATTACAAAACGCTGATCAATAAAGCAACTGTTTTTTATTTTTGAGGTCGACAGGTGTTGAACAGATTAATATGTGGGCGTACCATACAAAGAACACGGCAGATAAAATGAACAATCAAATCAACTCAGTAGGACCAAACAATAAGAATATTGGCAACTATTATCACGCTGCGGTAGGACTTTATAAGATACTTGAGAATGAAGTGTCATCACTAATTTTAACATGGACAGAGTAATAAGGAGGAACACATGGGAACTTGGCGAACAAAGTTGTACGAAGATGATGTAGCACTAGACGTAAAAGATATGTACACAGAGGACTTAAGAAAAGGCAAGGATAACGAGACGGTTACAGCGGAGCTGATAAAAAAGTGGGGAGACAGCGTTGACGACGTTGATGACGGACCGATTTTTTGGTTTGCACTGGCAGATACTCAGTGGAATTTGGGACGCTTGTTACCACATGTTAAACGAAACGCGCTCGCATGGATAGACAAGGGAACTGATTTGGATAGATGGGCGTATGAAAGCGAAAAAAAGGCACAAGCAAGAGCCGAGGTGATAGAAGCCTTAAAAGAAAAGCTTAACAGCCCCATGCCGCCGGAAAAGAAGATAAGACAATACAGGCTGTACAAATGCCAGTGGCAGCTGGGGGATGTTTTTGCCTATAGACTGGAAAGCGACATGGCCAAGGAAAAAGGGGTGTTTGGCAGATATATGTTGGTGCAAAAGGTTGATGAGGGCACATGGGCCCCAGGACATGTTGTCCCCGTTGTTAGGGTAAAGCTAACGCCAGATGAAAATTTACCAACGAACACGAGCGACTTTGACAAAATGGAATACGTGCAAACATTTGTATTTAAAAAACTCGCACCACTTGAAGAGCTTGTTAAAAAAGGGGATTTAAAACCAGAGATGGTAGAGATAATTAAGCAGGATGATTATTTTATCAGGAAAGGGTTTATACCGTGTTTTAAAGCAGTGCTAATCAATTCGTCTAAAAGGATTATCCCGAAAAAACTAATCTTCTGCGGCAATTTTGAAAATGTGCGACTACCAGAAGTGGAGTATGATTGGGGGAAGGGAAGACAACCAGCATTATCATGGAATCGTTTTGAAAATACGTTGATTAGTGACTATTTTGGTTTTAATCACAGGCAGTACGTTCGTTTTCAACAAGATAATGAATAAGACCATATTGATACGTTGGCCTGATAGACCAAAACGGCACCCAGCAAGTGGCCTACGTTTACGACACCTGGGGCAACCCGGTTAGCATAACCGACAATACAACCACCGGCATAGGCGCCCTAAACCCGTTTAGATACCGCGGGTATTACTATGACGAAGAAACCAGCCTTTATTACCTAAACCAGCGGTACTATAACCCGGCGCAGGGGCGGTTTGTAAATGCGGACGAGCAGATAAACGCCGGTATTTTGGGTGCAAATGTGTTTGCATACTGTGCTAATAACCCTGTAAATATGTCTGATGTTACAGGAAATTGGCCAAAATGGTTAGAAACTACAGCTAAAATTGTAGCTGTAGCAGCAGTTGTTGTAACCGCAATTGTTGTTGTTTCGGTTGTAACTGCAGGAACTGGAGGATTAGCATTAGCAGCAGCTAGTGTAGCATTTGGGGCTGCATATGCAGGTTTAGTTGGAGGCATTGCAAATGAAGCAAAAGGTGAAAGTTTTATAAATGGATGGTGTGGAGGAGCAGTTAATGGAGCTATACAATCGGCTGCAAGGAATGCTGCTGGTTGTCGACTTCATAAATTAAAATGATGGCAAAAACGCAACCAAATCAGAAGTTAGCGATAATTTTCAACAACTATTTTGAAACGAGATCCGGAATTTTTCTTAAAACGAGCATCAAGAATTGAAGCAAGACATCTTTTTTAGAAATCTTTGAACAACAAGAAGACATGTTGATAAAATGATTGTTTGGAGATAAGCTAAGCTGCTCTCGTATATGTATGATACAACCCGCCTAAAATAGGAGTTGGGTTAAGAACGGCTTCTTTCAATGTGATAGGTGTGTGTTTTTCATGAGGTATCGGTGTTTTGCAATTGATGCCCTGATGAGTACGATGGGTATTGTAAAGTTTATGAATGTATTCGTTAAGTATTTTTTGGAGATGCACATCACTTAATGGAATAATATAGCGTAAGATTTCGTTTCTAATCGTACCAATTGATCTTTCACAAATACCATTTTGCCATGGAGAGCGGTAAGCTGTTCTTTTGGCTGTTACGCCAAAGGAGGATAGGAATGACTGGAACTCCTTATTTACAAATGCTTTGTCATTATCATGGATTAAGAATTTGGGTTTGCAATCAAACGGCATGGCATTCCTAATCTGTTGTTTTAGCCAAACGACTTTAGGATTTTTGGTCACTGCTATATGCTCAATTTTTCCATTTGAATGATTGATGATAACAAGCACAAATAGAAGTCTGAATTTCAAATCATAAGTGACAAAATAGTCCAGTGCCCAAATATCCTTAGCGTGATTTTTAAGGAAGGTTGCCCAAGATTGTTTTTGCTTCTCGGACGATGGCGGTTTAAGCTGAGGGAATTGCTTTCTAATAGAGTTGGCACATGGGCAATCAACAACACCTATATCTTTTAACATCTCGACAATTTTTTCAGCAGAGAAATGAGGATTATCCTTTATGATCTGCTTTATTAAAGCGAATTTATTATCCTTAAGTTTAGGCCGACCAGGTTTTTTTGAAAGTCTAGACCAATAGCGTTTAAACTTTTTATCGCGCCATTTTTTCAATGTTTCTGGTTGAAATCTAGAGTAAAACGATCTCCAATTGGGATGATATTTAACAAGAAAAGACCAGAACTGCTTGTAAGCGATTGAGGCTTGAGGTTTCGGAATATTCTGCTTTTGCATTTGTGATTTAAGGTCCTGTAATTCCTTGGTTAATGCAAGTATTTGTATGGTCTTATCGTCGTCAGTTAATGCTTTCAGTACAATATATTGTTTTATAATAGATAAGGTTTCTTTCAAGTATGATATAATTATTTTCAAGTGCTTTAGCATTTATGTATCGTTCCTTTATATTGTTAAAGCAAGCATAAACCAAATTACTTTAATAGGCAATTACAAAAAGCGGACCAGTAAAGCAACTGTTTTTTATTTTTGAGGTCGACAGGTTCAAATCCCCTCCTCTCTGCCAGAAAGCGCAATATATTGATAGTAATTTATTAATTACAACTATATACTGTGCTTTTTATTTTGCTCTAAAATGCATCGGGATACAGTTTTTTGAGTAAAGTACAGCTACCGTACAGCTACCGCAAATGCTTACTAAACGATTTTGCTATAAAAGTACCATTACATGCCATTGTATACCACTATGTGCAACTAAAACACGATTGGAAATTAGCTTCATCGTGTGCACTGAAAATGCGTTAAAATGGCGGTAAATGAGTTGAAACAAACATGATTATTGGTTTATGAGTAAGCATAAATATAGTTCTATTAGTTCAAATGCTGGGTATAACACAAGGTGACCTGTAAATCGGCATAAATATGGACACGTATCATAATTCTAATGTAGTTTTACTGACTCTTAATTGAGCCAATTAAAGCAAGTCGCTAAGATTAATGGTAGTACCGCTTACCTCGAAAACATTCAGAAACGAATCAATGATATGGTTTTGTGCTGTTTTAAAATCAACCGCATGTCCCAACAGTTTTTCTACAGAGGTAACACCAAATTCTTGCAACCCACATGGCACGATTAAATCAAAATGAGAAAGATCGGTGTTTACATTAAACGCAAAGCCGTGCATCATTACCCACTTTTTTGATGAGATACCTATTGCCGTGATTTTATCATTACCTACCCAAACACCAGTTTGCTTGCCGGTTTTCTTCTCGGCATATATCCCGTAATGTTCATTTAAGACATTTATAATCACGTCTTGTAGACGTATGATATAAGCCCGCAAGCCAATATCATAGTTCTCTAGGTTTATTATGGGGTATCCCACAAGTTGTCCTGGACCATGATAGGTCACATCGCCACCTCGTTCAACCCAGGCGATCTCTAAACTCATTTCATCTAAGTCTTGCTCGCTGGCTAACACATTCGTCATTTCTCCGCGCTTGCCCATTGTCAAGACGGGGTCATGCTCCACCAATATAAACACGTCGCCAATTTCACCATCTATACGTTTTTGCTGCAATTTTCGTTGAATCTCTAACGTTTCGTTATAGGCTTTTCTACCTAAGTTTAAAATACTGATATTCACGATATAACTCCTATAATATATTTGGATTGCATTAGCTTATCACTATGCATTGTGTTTCGCAACGATAATGTGAAAAAGTGATGCAAAAGCTGCGATTAAATAATAACCATAAAAAAAGTGTTGACAAAGCAGAAACGGTATAGTATATTCGCAATAAAGGGAAACCGATTTACCTATTGAAAGGAGATGCCATTTAATGCCCAAAGTAACTATCTACGATATTGCAAAAAAACTAAATGTATCTCCAGCAACGGTGACACGCGCAATGAATGGCCAGCCAAAGGTAGGCCTTGAAAAGCGCAAACTAATACTTAAAACAGCAGAGGAAATGGGCTACAAGGCCAATAAAGTGGCTGTGTCTCTTGCCAGAAAACAGATTAAAATTGCTGTTGTAGTATATGGTGCAGTTGAAGCGTTTTATAAGAAATTGGTAGATGGGGCAGAGATTGCGTATCAGGATTTGCGTGATTTTAATGTCTCACGCGAGCTCTTTGTGCTTCCGACAACTGACCACAACGATACGGATTTAGTCAAAACACTGCAAGATATTTCGAGCAAAAGATTTGATGGTATTCTGCTTTATTCTTTAAATGATACCCCAGAGATTGCGGATGCAATTGACAAGATAATAGATAATGGTGTGATTGTTTATACCATGAACACAGATGTTACCACACAAAACAATCATTTTTGTGTGATGAATAACGGCTTTGTTGCTGGCCGTTTAGCCGCAGAATTGCTGGATTGGATGGTGCCTAACCGAAAGGTATGCTACTTTATGGGCGGTGAACATACGCAAGTGCTTTTAAACATCAATAAAGCTTTTGCACAAGAAGCAAAAGAGCGAAATTTGAATGTATTAGATAGCTATTACGATGATGGTGATATGGAGAAGGCTTATCAAGAAGTAGATGATATTCTAGAGAATCACCCAGACGTTGGCGGTATCTATATCAACTCAGCGATATCAGAACCAATTTGTAGACGGATTGTTGAACTAGGCGTTGAGGGTAAGATAAGAATTGTCACGTCTGACTTTCTACCTAGCATAAAGAAGAATATAAATGCTGGTGTTGTCCAGGCATCAATATTTCAAGACCCCTACTTGCAAGCGAAAACAGGGTTTAAAAACCTGTATCGCGTAATTGCAGAAGGTTTTACACCGGACAAGTTTATTTACACTAAGCCTCAAATAATTTCTAAGAGCAATTTAACATTCTTTGACGATTAATTTTTTGTCATAAGGGAAACCGATATACCATACATAGATGAGACAGTCATAAGTTAGAATCGCAGTAAATATTTTTTACGATAAGGGAAACCGATATACCAAAAACAGGAGAGAATGCATGAAATTTTTAGAACTATCGCACCAAATGGAACCAGGCAAGGAAGAGTACCTATTGGATATTAAAACATATCAGATAGAAGAACTATATCCGCAGTACAACCGCAGACCGGGTGACTGGTACATTCTGCAAAAGTTACATTTGAATGTGCACGTTGGTACACATATCGAGTCACCATACCATCATAGGAAAGACGGCCATGACATTAGTCAACTGGATTTAAATGACTTAATTGGTGATGCGGTTAAGTTGGATGTAAGACACATTGAACCAAATACAGAGATATCTAAGCAAGAAATTATTAAGTTAGCAAAACCATATGACTTAAAAGGTAAAATTGTTTTTTTACAAACAGGCAGAGATAAGCATTACTACGATGAAACCGGCCATGACAGACAATACCCCTCAGCTGAGGCAGTAGAGTGGCTGGTAGAACAAGAGATTAGCTGCATGGGCGTAGATGCAACGGGCATTGAGGTTAAGGGGTTGGATCATCAGCCGAATCACTCAACGCTTTTTGCAAAAAATATACCTTTGGTAGAAAACGTAAAAGACCTAGACAAACTGAAAAGCAACGAGTTCAGGGTATTCATTTTGCCTATCAATATTAAAGGACTAGAATCGTCACCGGTTAGAATTATTGCATTTGAAGATGAGGCATAGGTAGCATGGAAAAAAAGTTTGACCTTGTGTCGATGGGCGAAGCCGTCGTCGAAGTATTTAGAAAAGAAGTGGATGTTGGGATGGATGTCCCCGGAGACTTTATTGGGCCTTACCCAAGCGGTGCGCCGGCAATTACGGTGGATACCATGGCTAAGTTAGGCGGCAGTTGTGCGTATATTGCAACTGTTGGACAAGATGACTTTGGCACATGCGTAAAGCAGCGATTGAAAAAAGACGGTGTGGATGTTATCGGCATTACGAAACTGAAAAACAAGATGACCGGAATTGCGTTTACAAATTACTTCAGTAATGGCGACCGCAAGTTTATCTACAACTTTACCACAGCGGCCACAGCCTATTTAACGCCAGCTTTGATTGACAAACGTGTTATTTTGGCTAGTCGATGGTTACATGTTTCCGGCAATGTGTTGGCGTTTAGCAAAAGTGCAAGGGACGCAGTTATAAAGGCAGTAAAGGTTGCACATAAGCATGATATACCCATCAGCTTAGACCCAAATATTCGGTTAGAAATTATGGATAAGCGAAAGCTATACCATTTGTTAAAACCGATACTAGACAGAGCAACAGTATTACTACCGAGCAAAGGTGAGCTAAACTTAATTTTTGGCGAGAGCAAGAGCGATCATGAGATTATTAGAACGCTGCTAAGCGGCAACGTAAAAACGGTCGTAAGCAAAGAAGGCGAAGCAGGCAGCACAGCATATACCAAAGAAGAAACAGTACACGCAGATGCGTTTGAAGGGATTGATGAGGTTGATCCAACTGGCTGTGGTGATGCGTTTTGCGCAGGGTTTATCTATGGTATGTTAAACCGTTGGGGCATGATGCAGACATTAAAGTTTGCTAATGCTGTTGGCGCTATAACAGCCACCAAAAAAGGGGCCATGGAAGGCGTCGAGCGGCTTGACGAAGTCAAACAGTTTTTAAGCAAAAGAGACATTAAGATACATTAAGGGGATAAGGAATGAAAAGTAAAGGAACACAAATAGAACTTTATAGAATGTTGCAGCTGTTGAGAAAAGCAGAAGAAAAGCTATACTATCTGTTTTCTACGCGTGAGATGCCGGGAACAATGCATCAGTACATTGGACAAGAAGCTGTTGCTGCCGGCGTGTGTGCGGCGCTACGCGATACAGACTATATTACAAGTACGCACCGTGGACATGGGCATTTAATAGCAAAAGGTGCAGATTTAAACGGATTTATGGCAGAGATGTTTGCAAAAGCAACCGGCAGCTGTAAGGGCATGGGCGGGTCGATGCACATTGCCGATGCAAGTGTTGGCATTTTGGGTGCTAACGGTATTGTTGGCGGCGGCATACCGATTGCCGTTGGGGCAGCACTAACCTGCAAAAAAAGAGGCGAGAAAAATATCGCGGTATCCTTTTTTGGCGACGGAGCAACCAACGAAGGCGCGTTTCATGAAAGTTTAAACATGGCGTCGGTATGGAACTTGCCGGCATTGTTTGTTTGCGAGAACAATGTATATGGGTTCTCAACACATTACCGCAGGGTTACAAATATCGAAAACATTGCTGACAGAGCAGCCGCTTACGGTATGGAAGGCATTGTTGCGGATGGCATGGATGTGCTGGACATTTACAAAAAGACGAACGAAGCGGTTAAAAAGATTAGAGAAGGCGGCGGCCCGGTACTTATTGAGTGTAAGACGTACCGATATATGGGGCATGCACGCTTTGAAAAACCGGTTTATAGAACGCGTGATGAAGTGGAAGAATGGAAAAAGCGCGACTGCATTAACCGGCTAAAAGCGCATATGCTAAAAGGCAAAAAATATACAGAAGAAGACCTTGCGAAAATTGATGAGCAAGTGATGGCCGAAATTGAGGCCGCTGTTACATTTGCAGAAAATAGCCCGGATCCAGAGCCGGACAGTTATAAAGATTACATCTTTAAAGGGGGAATCCAATAATGCCGCAGAATAAAATTGCTGACGCTTTGAGACAGGCGTTGTTAGAAGAAATGGAAAGCAATCAAGATTTGATTTGCATTGGCGAGGATATTGGCGTATTGGGCGGCCCTTACGGTGTTACCCGTGGCCTGATGGACAAGTTTGGCGAAGACCGAGTGTTGGACGCGCCAATCTCGGAAAACGCCATTGTTGGCGCTGCAGTCGGTGCGGCAATGAGTGGTTTAAGGGTGATGGCGGAGATTCAGTTTAATGACTTTTTAACCTGCGCGATGGACCAAATTTGTAACCAGGCGGCAAAGATACCCTTTATGATGGGTGGCCAAGTGAGCGTGCCCATTGTTATTCGGGCGCCAATTGGGGCAACAGGTAGAGCCGCTCAGCATTCACAATCATTAGAGGCTTGGTTTATGCATACGCCCGGCCTAAAAGTTGTCATGCCATCTACACCGTACGATGCAAAAGGACTGTTAAAAACAGCGCTTAGAGATGATAACCCAGTTATGTTTTTTGAGCATAAATTGCTGTATGGCGGTACATCCAGTGGCGGTAAGGCGCTTTCTGCTGTGGATGGACTGGGTGACGATTTTACGCCGGCACCGGATGAAGATTATGAAGTGCCGTTTGGTAAAGCAGCGATTAGAAGAGAAGGTAAAGATGTGACCATCGTTGGAACGTCCATGATGGTGCATCGTGCCATGACCGCGGCAAGACAGTTGGCTGAAGAGGGCATTGATGTTGAGGTGATTGATTTAAGAACTTTGGTGCCAATGGACGATGATGCGATTATTCAATCGGTTGCCAAAACAGGTCGGCTGGTCATTGCTTCGGAGGATGTTTCTATGTGTGGTGTTGGTGCCGAGATTGCAGCAATGATTGCAGAAAAGGCTGTATATTATCTGGACGCACCGATTAAGCGCGTGAGCGTACCCAACACACCTGTGCCTTTTGCACCCGTATGCGAAAGCCAAGTGATTCCCAATGAAGAAAGAATTATTGAAGCCGTAAAAGCGATTGTATAGAAAGGAGATTTTGATGATATGGCAACTTCGATAGTAATACCACGAGAAGGTCAGTCGATGGAAACCGCTGTGATTGTAAAATGGCTGGCTAAAGTTGGCGACACCATTAGTTTTGCACAACCCATTTGCGAAGTTGAGAGCGAGAAAGCTTTGTTTGAAATTGAATCTCCTGTTGAAGGCACATTGTTGGATGTTTTTTATGAAGAAGGTGATGCAGCGCCTGTATTAAAGGCCATTGCTGTTGTTGGTAAACCGGGTGAAAAGTTTGACGATTTAAAACCGGCAGATGAAGCAAAAGCGATAGACGAAGTTAAAGATCAAGCTGAAATAATGCAAACAGTAGAGCAGCAAGAAGCGCCACAAAAAGAGACTGGCGTAGAGGAAAAACGTACGCTAATATCGCCCAGAGCGAAGAAGCTGCTTAATGACAAAGGGATTGACCCAGCAAAAATAGATGGTGATTTAATACAAGAAGCAGATGTTTTAGCGCATATCGCGGCATCGGCAAATTTGACGCCAGCAGCGGCGGAGCGTGTGAACAAAACAGGCGAAAGCCTACCACAGCAGGCGACTGGTATTGGCGGCAGGATATCGGTAGATGATTTGATTGATGCTGCATCGACAGCAGGCGCACATGCATTGACAGGTATGAGAAAAACCATAGCGGATAGGATGCACCAGTCACTTATACAGACAGCACAATACACGCTTAACTGCTATGTGGATGCAACGGGATTGTTAGATTTAAGAAAACGGTTGAAAAAAAGTGATTTAGGATTATCGAGTATTAGCATAAACGATATTTTACTGCTAAGCGTAGCGAGAACACTGGATGCTGTTAAAACTTTGAATGCGCAGTATGCTGATGGTGAGCTGACACAAGTAGATGACGTAAACTTAGGGTTTGCCGTGTCGTTAGATAATGGACTGATGGTGCCGGTGATACATGGCGCACAAAAACTGAGTTTGAAACAGGTTTCTGATAAAGCAAAAGCGTTAGCAGAGGCGTGTAAAAAAGGCAATGCAAAGCAGGAGATGCTAAGTGGCGGTACCTTTACGGTCAGCAACCTAGGTGCACTGGGTATAGATACATTTACACCGATACTTAATTACCCGGAAGTGGGCATTTTGGGTGTTGGCGAGATAGCACCAAAAGCGATAGAGCGAAATGGCGATATAGCGTTTGTAAATCATCTTGCGCTTTCGTTAACGCTTAACCATCAAATCATCGATGGTGCTGAGGGTGCAAAGTTTTTAAAACTACTGGGTGACAATATTAAAAACATTGATACGTTATTGGCGATATAAGAAGAGAAGGCATTTTAAGGAGCGGCGGCATGATTGACTTAAAAACGGTTGTAGCCAGACTAAAGGAAAACGACTTTACATACGAAATCGTTGACTTAGCGCAAGATGTGCAAATTATTGTTTCCGCTTACGGCGGCAGAATTTTTGGGCCCTTTGTTGGTAAAGGGAAAAGTTTATGCTGGATTAACCCATGCTTCGGCTCGGCGCAGGCGTTTAAGGCGTTTTTAAATAAAAAAGAGTGGAATCTTGGTGGTGACCGTATTTGGTTAGCGCCGGAAATGCAGTATAATGTGCCCGATAAGAACGATTTTTGGGGAAGCTATACCGTGCCAAGTCAGTTAGACCCTGGTGCGTATGTGCTAAACCGCGCAAGCGAAACAGCGGTAACACTAAAGCAAGCTATGCGTTTAGACGTGTACGATAATAAAAAGAAGAAAAAGGATTTAAGCATTAGCAGAACCATAGCACCAATAAAAATGGAAAACAGCAATATTGCAGATGGTATGTGTTTTGGATATGACCACGAAGTGCATTTGGCAGAAACGGAAAATGACGGCGTCTTGAGCGAGGCGTGGAACCTGCTGCAAATTAAACCACATGGCACGCTGTATATCCCCACCACTGGGCCGGTGGAATACTCTAACTATTACGACGCAATTGAGGCGGGATATCAGCAGATAAACGATAATCATGTAGCGCTTAAAATTGATGGAAAAAAACAGTTTAAAGTGGGTTATAAAGCGCTTTATACGACAGGGCGGTCGGGGTATGTAAGCACCTACGGCGATATGCACTACCTGATGGTCAGAAGTTTTTACAACGACCTAACCGGGCCGTATGTAAAAAGCCCAACAGGGCAAACAGCGGACGGCGGGCATGCGCTGCATATCTATAACGATGATGGCAATATTGGCGATTTTGCAGAGCACGAATGCAGCTGCTTGCCAATAGGCGGCGGCTTTGACAGAAGTGAAAGCATCGATAAAATTAGCACGGTGTTTTATCTAGGGAGCGAAAACACCATTAAAAATATGATAAAATTATTCTTAGGAATATGATGGTTTGCCGGAACGGCAATAAAATAAAGGAGGAAAGTTAAATGAAAAAAACTATTGTTTGGATGTTGATCGTTGTATTGTCCTTGGCGCTGTTTGCCGGATGCGGTCAACCTGCCGAGGGCGAAACGGCTGCACCTGCAAAGGCTGAGGAAACAAAAGCCGAAGCAGCACCAGCGGAAGAACCAATTAAAATTGGTGTTTCGTTCGACTCGTTAGAATCTCAATGGTTGGTTAAAAACCACGCGGTTATCGTAGAAGAAGTTGAAGCCAGAGGCGGCGAAGTAATCTCGGTTATGGCCGAAGGCGATGCGACAAAGCAAAACCAACAGATCGAGAACTTAATTGCACAACAAGTAGATGCGATTATTTGCTTCCCGAAAGACAGTGCAGCGATTGTAACGTCAATAAAAAAATGCCAAGAAGCAGGCATTCCAATCATTATGGATAACAGATCTGTTTCTGGTGATGTACTTCCAGACGTTCAGGTTGTTGCAAACAACAAAGCAATGGCTACAAAAGTTCTAGATGCTTTTGCAGAAATCGCTAGAGAAGAAGGTAAAACCTACAAAGCGATTCTTCTAATCGGCGGACTAGCTGACGAAAATGCTGTTTATCGTAAACAAGGCCACGACGAAGGTATTGCAAACAACCCAGACGTCTTTGAAGTAGTCGCAGAAGTTCCAACAGATTGGAACCTGGACACAGCATTAAAAGGATTGCAAAATGCATTGCAAGCGAATCCTGATGCTAACCTTATTATAACACCTTCTGACTACTTATGGCCACCAATTCGCTCGTCCTTAGAACAAATCGGTCGTTGGGGTAAAATTGGCGAAGATAATCACTTCCCGGTTGTTAGCTTTGATGGCGATGAAGTTGGCATGCAATACTTAAAAGATGGTTATAACTGGGGCGACGCAGCGCAAGACGCTTATGCTGAAGGCGAAATGTGTGTGGACTGGGCTTATAGACTGATTGCTGGCGAAACACCACCACAAAACTTGATTTATGACGAAGGACAAATTGTAACAATTGCAAACTGGGATGAAATGGCACCACAAGTATGGAGCTACGACCTACTTAAGTAAATTGCAATAGGTGTTTGGGGGTGCATTTGCACTCCCAAATACATAATTAGGAGATTGAGAGAATGAAGAACAAAATACAAAAATATAGAAACTCGTTGGCTAACGAGTTTACGGATAATCCAATATTACCAATATTCATACTTGCTTTTGCAGCAGCATGCATATTTGTACCCAATTTTGTTTCCTTGTACAACTTAAAAAACTTTTTGCTGCAGTCTTCGGATGTGCTCATCATAGCTTGTGGCATTACCTTTGTTGTATTAAATGGCGGCATCGATTTTTCGGTTACCTCAACGTTGACGTTGGGTAGCGTTGTTGGGGCATACATTATGGCTATGTCACCCATCGCCGTTTATCCATATCTCTCAATAATCGTAGCCAATATCGTTATGATACTGCTTGGCGTGATGATCGGCTGCATCAATGGATTTGCTGTAACCAAGCTTAAGATGCCATCGTTTATTGCAACGTTGGCAACACAACTAGCTTTTTCCGGTGTGGCCATTCTGTTTGCCAGCTTAGTAACCGATAAACCGTCTATTGCTGGTTTACCAGAACCATTCTTTGCGCTTGGCGGATCCGGCAAATTCTTCTTTTTGCCAATCACCATTTCTGTTCTTGTATGGCTGTTTTCTTTTTGGCTGCTTCGGTACACAAACTTTGGCAGACGCCTGTATGCTGTTGGCATCAACCCCAAAACGGCTTATATCTCGGGTGTGCCGGTTAAAAAGGTTATCTTCACCATCATGGTGCTTTCCGGCATGTATGCGGGCATAGCCAGCATACTGGCAACAGCACGTAATCAGGTAGGTGTTACATCGCTGGGCGACAAGATGTTTATCAGCATTATTGCTTGTGTTATTGTGGGCGGCACAAAAATATCCGGCGGATTTGGCGGCGTAAAAAATACGTTATTCGGTGTACTGTTTATTACCTTGCTTAATAACACGATGAACTTACTTGGCGTTGAGTGGTATGTCATCATGATTGAACAGGGAATGCTAATTCTGTTAGCAGCTATGTCTGGCTATTGGCTGAGCAATCGCCAAAATAAAAGAATGTTGAGGGCGGCAAAATGAGTAAAGAATTAGCTTTGGAACTATCTGGTATTGCCAAGAGTTTTACTGGTGTTAAAGTATTGCACGAGGTAGACATGCAAGTTAAACAAGGCGAGATACATGGCCTTGTTGGTGAGAACGGTGCTGGTAAATCGACCATGATGAATATTATTGGTGGGGTTATTGACAAAGAGGCGGGTACGATGAAGGTAAATGGCCAGCCTTACGAGCCCAAGTCACCGCTATCGGCCGCGGATGCAGGTATTGCATTTGTTCATCAGGAGTTAAACCTTTTTACTAACTTAACGGTTGCAGAGAACATGTTTATTGAGCTTTTTCCCAAAAAAATGAAAGCGGCAATTGACTATAAACAGATAACCAAGTCAGCACAAGATTGCATAGATGAGTACGAGCTACCGGTTAATCCAAAAGATAAAGTGGAAGCTTTACCTGCTGGCGTAAGACAGATGGTGGAAATCTCGAAAGGCCTGATGAAGAATGCAAAAATCATGATTTTTGATGAACCAACGACGTCTTTATCTTATCGTGAGAAAGAAAAGCTGTTTAAAACGCTGGCAGATTTAAAGAAAAAAGGGATTACCATTATCTATATTTCTCATATATTAGAGGATGTATTTGAACTGTGCGATAGAATTACGGTACTGCGTGACGGGAATATTATAGGAACCAACAAGACTGAGGAAATAACGAATAACGAAATAATCAAGATGATGGTTGGTCGTGAGATTAATCAAGTTTATCCAGAGATAGAAAAAGATATAAGGGATAATGTCGTATTTGATGTTAAGCATATTCACTATAAAAACAAAGTAAAGGATGTATCATTATCCATTAAAGAAGGCGAGATTGTTGGACTTTATGGACTAATGGGTGCAGGCAGAACAGAGCTGGTTAAAGCGGTGTTTGGTGCCGAACCAATGGACAAGGGCGACGTTTACGTTAATGGAAAGAAGATAGAGCACGTATGTCCTGAGGAAAGTATAAAGAATCACGTTGCACTGGTTACAGAGGATAGACATCATGAAGGTCTATTGATGAATAAGCCCGTAAAAGATAATCTTGTGTTGGTTAAACTGGTGGATATCTTAAAGAAGTTTGGTGTTATAGACAGAAGCAAAGAGACGAAGTTTACAAACGAAATCATCAAAAGTTTAAGAATAAAAGTGACCGACCCAACGTTTCAACGGGCAAATGGCTTGTCCGGCGGAAACCAGCAAAAAGTTGTGTTTGGCAAATGGGTAATTAAGCAACCCCGCGTGTTTATTTTGGATGAACCAACGCGTGGCGTAGACGTTGGCGCAAAGTTTGAGATTTATACGATTATTGCCAACATGGCAAAGAACGGGTCGTCCGTATTGATGGTTTCTTCTGAAATGGAGGAACTGATGGGAACCTGCGATCGTATTTTGGTTATGCGGGATGGATGCATTGTTGGCGAATTGCAGGACGGCGATTTTGATCAAGAGACAATTGCAAAACTGGCACTGTAGTGGAGGAAAGTCATGGGAAACGATAAAACAAAAACGTTTAGCAAAAACATTATGCAAAATGCGGCCAGATATGGCGTGTTTATCATATTTGGCATCATGTTTATTATCTTTGCACTTTCTAACGAACACTTTTTTACAGTTAAGAACATTTTTCTTATCTTACAGCAGGCCTCGCCGCTGGGCATTGGCGTTATTGGCATGACCTTTGTTCTTGTGCTGGCAAGTATTGATATCTCGGTTGGGCGCAACATGTTCTTTGCAGCAACCATTATTGCGTATATGTCTAAAGTAAATCTGCTAAGAGTTGACATGTTTGAGCAAGCATGGGGGTACATTTTAGTATGCTTGATATGTGTGGCTATTGGTATCGCCATCGGCTTTATCAATGGGCTGCTTTATACAAAGTTTAAAATTACCCCGTTCATCGTCACACTGGCAACCGGCTACATTTTGCGTGGGTTTGGCCTGATGATTTCTGGCTCTGCTTCGCCAAACCTAACGTTGATTAGCAAGCTTTCCAATGGCAGCGTTGCGAACGTGCCGTATGTCTTAATCATCTTCATTGTTGTGGCCATCATTTTTGATTTTGTATTACGCAAAACACCTTTTGGCAGGCACTTGATGGCCATTGGTAACTCGCCGGAATCTGCAAAAAAAGCAGGTATAAAGGTGGAAAGAAACACCGTCATCAGCTTTATGATTTGCGGTGGACTAGGCGCACTCGGCGGTATCCTTTCCGCTGGGCAAATTGGTAGTGTACCTTTAAGTTTTGGCGAAGGTAACGAATTTATCATTATCTCGGCTGCAGTATTAGGCGGCACCAGCCTGTTTGGCGGCAAAGGCAACATCATACCCGGTGCTGTTATTGGTATTGTGCTGATAACGACAATTATGAACGGCTTGTCCATGGTCAATGCATCGCCATATATCTATACAATCGTACGTGCGTTCATCATTTTCCTAGCCGTCATGGTGGATTCGATAGAGCATAAAGGCGAACTTAGATAAAAGATTAAAAGTAAAGTAAACTAGTGGAGCTATATATGAAAGTTTTTGACTTAATGGTTATCGGCGGCGGGCCGGGTGGCTATCTTGCAGCAGAACGCGCCGGTGATGCTGGTTTAGCGACGTTGCTTATAGAAAAAAACAAGATTGGCGGCGTGTGCTTAAACGAAGGATGCATCCCAACCAAAACACTCTTGCATTCTGCTAAGCTATATCACGCGGCAATATCGTCACAAGCATATGGTATAGATGTAGCGCATGCTACGCTTTCGCACGAGCGCGTGATAGCAAGAAAGCAGGGCGTTGTACGCAAATTGGTTGCCGGTGTGACGGCTAAACTTAAAAAAAGCGGCGTTGAAACAATTAAAGGGCACGCAACCATTACTGGCAAAAAAAACGATGCATTTGTTGTTACGGTTAATGACGTTGCATATTATGGCAAAAAATTGATTATTGCAACGGGCTCCAGCCCTAGCGTACCGCCGATTGACGGCATACACGATGCGATTAAAGACGGTACGGCCATAAACAGTAAACAAGCATTGGATTTAACAACGGTGCCAAAACGCCTTGCCGTTTTAGGCGGGGGCGTCATAGGTTTAGAGATGGCTGCGTACTATAGCGCAGCAGGTGCAGCGGTAACCATTTTTGAGATGCTGGACCACATTGCCGGCGAAACAGATGTTGAAATTGGTGAGTTGTTGCTTAAAAACCTTAAGAGCAAAGGTATCCAGTTTAACCTATCGGCAAGCGTGACAAGCGTAGCTGATAATAGCGTTGCATTTGAGACGAACGGCAAAACCAGTACACAAGTATTTGATAAAGTTTTGGTAGCTACCGGCAGAAAGCCCAATATTGATGAGTTGGGGCTAGACAGCATTGGTGTTGGTACAGTCCGTGAGGCAATTGCTGTTGATGAGCAATTGTTGACCAACATACCAGGAATATATGCGGTAGGAGATGTAAACGGAAAATCGATGCTGGCGCATACGGCATACCGGCAAGCGGAAGTGGCGGTCAACCATATTCTTGGCAAGCAGGATACGATGCGCTATAAAGCGATACCATCGGTTATCTACACCAGCCCAGAAGTGGCCAGTGTTGGGGAAACCCAAGCGAGTGCGCAGCATAAAGGGCTTAGCGTAAAAGCCGTTAAACTGCCGATGAATTATAGCGGCAGATACTTGGCAGAAGTGGACAAAGGCAACGGCATATGCAAACTGATTGTGGATATCGACCATAACCGTTTGCTGGGCGTCCATCTAATTGGCTCGTACGCATCTGAGATAATAGTTGGCGCTGCTGCAATGATAGAAGCTGAACTGCGTATCGATGACATCAAGGAACTGGTTTTCCCGCATCCGACAGTCAGTGAGATAATTAGAGAAACGGTTTTTGAGATATAGGAGTTAACACATGAAAATAAAAGCCAAACCCATGATAGATGAAAATTTTTCTGAATACGGACAGTTAATACGTCAGCCTGAGCGAGTGCGTGAGGCTGGTGATAGTCATGCATACGTTGGCAACTTAGTACATTTAAAAGCGAACGAGATTACAGTGGGTTATTTAACGGCGTATGCGCACGACCCGTTTTATGAGACTTTGGAGCAACATAAAGACACAGCAGAGATGTTGGTCATTCTTTCGGGACAAGGGGCTATACCGTTTGCAAAACCAGGTGACGATGCAAATGATGGCTTAACAGCGCTGCACGTTAAGCAGGGCGACACGATTTTGATGAAACCCGCCGTTTGGCACGGCTTAATTACGCCGGTAGACTGTGAATCTGTGGATTTATTGGTTGTTTTTAAAGTAGGTACGGAGGAGAATGACCTGCATTTTGAGGACTTAGAAAACACGTTAGAAATTGTGCTTTAAGTAGCAATACATCGTAAAGCATAGGAGGCGACTCATGAAATTTGGCACACTTTTTGCATACTGGACGCAAGAATGGCACGGTAACTATCTGCACTTTGCAAAAAAGGTAAAGGCGTGTGGTTTTGATATTCTAGAGATTTCTGCCGGTGATTTGCTGGACATGACGGATGATGAGATTTTTGCGCTAAAGCATGCAGCTGCTGATTTAGGTATTGAGATTTCTTCCAACATTGGGCCGCCTAAAGATAAGGACATTGCATCAAAAGACTCACTGGTGAGAAAAGCAGGCATTGCGTTTTTAACCGATATTATGAAGCAGATGGATAAACTAGGGTCGCGCACGTTGGTGGGGGTGCTTAACACCTATTGGCCATGCGAGTTTGACGACTTGGATAAACCAGCCATATGGGAAAGAGGCGTTAAAAGCGTAAAAACACTGGGCAAAGTGGCCGAGGATTTTGACATAGACTATTGCTTAGAAGTTGTTAATCGCTTTGAATCCAATATATTAAACACCAGCGGGGAGGCTGTGGCATTTTGTAAACAAGTTGATAATAAGCATGTAAAAATTCTGCTGGATACGTTCCATATGAATATTGAAGAGGCAAATATTGCGGACGCAATCCGATACGCCGGTGACCACTTGGGCCATGTGCATATTGGTGAGGGCAACCGTAACCTGCCTGGTACCGGGTCTTTACCGTGGGGCGATATTGGCAAAGCACTTAACGATATTGATTTTAACGGCGGCGTAGTGATGGAGCCATTTGTTAAAATGGGCGGAAAAGTTGGCGAGGATATTAAGGTGTGGCGCGACATCTCTGAAGGCGCGACGGAAGCAGATATGGATGAACGTATAGCAGCATCTTTGCAGTATCTTAAAAAAGCATTTTTGGCATAGTGTTAAAATTTTTGAATCTTAAATAATAAACGGAGGAAAAAAATATGAAAATGGTGAAGGATAAAAAGCTCTTGGTTGGTGCAGATGTTGCTGGCTTTTATTTAAAAGAGGCGATATGTGAACATCTTAGAAAGAAAGGCTGGGAGATTACCGATATAGGTGCAAAGACTATCGATGACACCGATGTGGAGATGTTCCACCGTATGGCGATACGTGTGGCGTCTAAGGTGCACGAGAAGGAGTTTGAACGCGCCATGGTTTTTTGCGGCACGGGCATGGGTGTGCATATGGCTGCAAATAAAGTGCCTGGTATTCATTGTGCGGTTGTAGAAAGTGTGCCCGCTGCACTTAGAGCGATTACAGGCAACGGCGTTAACATGATGGCGCTTGGTGGTCACTATATTTCGCATCAAATGGGTATAGAGATTGCAGAAGCTTTCTTGAATAACAGCATCGGTAAAGGATACGAATGGTGGCCTAATTTTAAAGAATTCCATCAACTGGCCATTGATGAAATGGACGCATTTGATTACGATGAGTATAAGGCCAATGGGTTTGTGTTTAAAAAGCTAGGCGATGTTGATTTACCGTATGATGCGATTAACGAAAAAGAGGACGAATAGGCCGTTTTAAATAACGATAACAAGCACCGCTAAGTTTGGCGGTGCTTTTAGGTATTTGCGTTATTAAAGTGGAGATTATGTACTACTGCAATTAATAAAATGAAGTAAGTGAGAAAAACAATGTGTGAGATTTGGACGATGGGTGAAATGCTGGTGGAGATTATGCGTCCGACGGTTGGCGTAGAACTTTTTGATGCAGGTGAGTTTAGAGGGCCTTTCCCCAGTGGTGCACCGGCGATATTTATCGACACCGTAGCACGGCTTGGGCACACCAGCGGCATTATGGGCGGTGTGGGCAACGATGACTTTGGCAAGAACATTCTAGACCGCTTAAATAAAGACGGTGTCAACACCGATTATGTGCTTAAGAGCGATGAGCAGTCGACGGCAGTTGCGTTTGTTACCTACTTTAAAGATGGCACCAGAAAGTTCATCTATCACATTGGCAACACGCCAGCAGTGCACCCTAAGCCATTCGATATCAAAGATATCAATAACCCCAAGTATTTTCATATGATGGGTTGTTCGTTAATGGCAAGCGACGATTTTAAGGAAAAAATTATCGATGCGGCCATGACATTTGCAAAAAACGGTGCAAAGATATCGTTTGACCCGAATATTCGCCCCGAACTGTTGGGTAACCGTACGGTGGATGAGGTGCTGGGCAATGTGCTGGAAAACTGCGCGGTGCTGATGCCGGGCGTTGATGAACTGAGAATGCTTACAGGAGAGACCGACATATATAAAGGAATAAACAAGCTGTTTACTTACCCCAAAATGGAAGTGGTTGCGCTTAAAAAAGGCAGCAAGGGCACCACTCTGTACAGCAGAACCGAAACAGTGGACTGTCCGCTGTATAAAGTACAGGAAGTGGACCCAACGGGCGCAGGCGACTGTTTTGATGCAGCGCTGCTATGCGGTTTGCTGGAAGGTAAGTCGTTGCTTGAGGCAGGCAAGATGGCGTCCGCTGCTGGTGCACTGAATGTGATGAAATTGGGTCCGATGGAAGGGGATATAAGTCCTGCAACTATTTCAACATTAGTATTAAGCAAGTAAAATAGAACCGTATACTTTACATGAAAAGTACAGCTACCGTACAGCTACCTCAGTACCATTGGGTACCACTGTATGCCATTGTATGCCATCGAGCGTGAAAATAATCACGAAAATTACCACTGTATGCCATTGTATGCAGTCGTATGCAAGCATCAAAGTCATCTGGAAATCGTGTTTACGTTTATAGCGTAACAGGGGTTCAAATCCTGTCGACCTCAAAAATAAAATGCAATGAAATATAAGTATAACTGTAGAGCAAAAACAATCGTTTTTTATTATTGAGGTCGACAGCCAAAATTTTTTTGTACCAGAACTCGAAAATGCTCTTATATTAGAGTAATAAACAAATCTGCTAATTTCGGGTCAAATTGGGTACCTTTACACTTTATAATTTCTTTTTTTGCCGCTTTATAACTCATAGCCTTTTTATAAGTTCTTTCGGATGTCATGGCATCAAAGGCATCGGCCAAAGAAATGATTCTGGCTTCCAGCGTTATCTCCTCACCCTTTAATCCCATCGGATAGCCTTTTCCATCCCAGCGTTCGTGGTGCTCTTTTACAAACTCGGCAAGGTAAGAAAACTCATCTGATGCAGCCAAGATACGCCAGCTGCTTTCGGGATGTTTTTTTATTTCTTCCCATTCGTGCGGCGTTAGCCCGCCCTTATTGTTCAGTATTGATTCTTCAATACCAATTTTTCCGATATCGTGCAACAGACCGGCTGTTTTAATTTGATTCACATCATCGCGCTCCATCTTAAGTGCATTAGCCAGCATCTCGCAGTACGTGCTGACTCTTTTTGAATGCTGCAGTTCGCGGTGGCTTTTTTCAAACAATGCATTCATAATCACTTCTACTGTCTTACTATGCATGCTTGCGCTTTCATAAACTTTGTGTTTATACAGGTAATCCTCAGCATTGGTCAGCATTTCAAGGAAGTTTTCTTCTACCTTAACCTTTGTATCGTATCCGAATGAAATAGACAGTTGAGCCAGTTTCAACCGCTTGGTCAATATGGCTTTTTCAACGCGCCTTACAAACGCTGCGGCTTGTACTTCATTAGTATGTGGCAGAATAATTGCAAACTCATCACCGCCTGTTCTGGCAACTACATCTTGCTCGCCGCATTCTCCCGATATTGTTTCTGCTGCCGCTATTAACAATTCATCTCCAACAGCATGGCCGAGTGAATCGTTGACAAATTTAAGACCATTCAAATCTGCCATTACAATCGTAATCGGCAGGTTTTCCTCCGTATCAAGCTTTGATACTGCGTCATCAAAATATCTTCGGTTATATATACCGGTCAGTTGGTCGTGATAGCTTAAGTATCTCAGCTCATCTTCTGTTCTTTTTTTGTCGGTTACATCTGTAAGCAGCACAGCAAGATGCTTGCTGTCTGGATAAAAGCAATGTACAGAATAGAATTTTTGATTTATTTCTAGATAGTTGTCAAAATGAACAGGCTCGCACGTTGGTATAATCTCGTTAAACGTTTTAATCCAGCTATCATTTATTTGTGGTAAAACTTCGTCTATTCGAGCATCCAGATGCTTTGGTTTAGATAAGTTAAACAATTTTGAGAAACTGGCATTAAACCCCTTAATAAAGAGATTATTATCGGCATGTCCAGTTGTTGATTGTAACACAACCAGTCCCTGGCTCATCGAGTCATACAGCATTCTGTAATTTGATTCGCTGACAGAAAGTTTATTTTTTGTTTCCTCAACGTCCATGGCATATAAAAGAATCATTGATAAAACAACTGTGCCAGCTGGGAACACCGTCATCAATGGTAATGCAATTTGCATAAAGGTGTAGATAGCTGTATCGAATGGCATAACAAACAGGTCTACAAGATACAAAAGATGGACGATGATGCTGAAAACAATGAGCTTAGGTGGCCGTTTTTGCTTTTCTTTTAACAGCTTTTCAAAAATCAGCAGTCTTGCAATAAGACCGGTAGCAGACGAAGTAATGATTACTAAGACACCCGCAATGGCGCCTTGTCCACCCATCAGCAGCCTTGTTGTGGCCATCATCACTGCGGCAATTACTGTGGATACTGTGCCAAAAAACAGCCCAGCTGTGCACAGCACAATAGACCGTGCATCAAACTGGATACCAGGACGTATAACTGTTGGGTTTATCATAATTGCAATGCCTATTAGGCCAATCAGTACACCAAAAACCCATTTTACAGCTTTTCTGTATTCAAATTTTCCATACGGAATAAAGACGTAGATTAACGCAAGCATAAATAACAGTGCAATATTATAAACTAAGCCTATACTTAATCCAATGAAGCTCATATGACCACCACAAATCTGTTTACTTGAAAAATCGCTAATAACGGATAAAACTAGAATGTTAAAATCTTTACTTATCACAAAGAATGTACTAAAAAAGAACTGTACATCTATTTATGGTTAAATGCAAGAAGCAAAAGATTGATTTGCGCTAAGAATTAGCTTCTACATTTGCTTTTTTTAATTATATCATATTTGGTTTTGATTTCGGCAAAAAATCACTTTATGCTTTGAACGAAACACTTCTCCATTTACAATTCAAGCATCAACGAGCTAAGAAGTTTACTGCTACTCAAAAAACATTTACGGCAATCAGTTTTTCATTATTTATATACGTCAGCTCATTTCAACTAATTCTCTGCCATTCCATCTCGTTCTATTTACACACGATTAAATTACACGAAACAACTAATAAACATGTTATAATTAATATGAGGTCAAAAAATGCTTTGGGAGGATATTATGTTTAAGATAAAGGAAATCCTGATGGTATCGATTTCAGATGGGAAATGCTAGGTGACGTGAAAGAAGGAAGACCAAATTTAGGCTTTACAGTTGATGTCACTGTTTATCGCTTGATGCAATTAACGCTCAGAAAAGAACTAAATGAAAGACTCGGTGGTGAAGTAGCTGTCGACCTCAAAAATAAAATGCAAGGAAACATTCGAACAAATGTGGTGAGCAGGAACGCTATAATGGACTGTGGACCTCAAAAATAAAATGCAAGGAATCATTCGAATAAATGTGGTGGATGGGAACGCTAAATTGGACTGTCGACATCAAAAATAAAATCTAGAGAAGAAATGCAAGAAAAATAGAATAAATAGTGATTAAAATGCAACCATTTTTAATATAGGAATCTCATATTGTTGCAATCCTGAAAACATGGTATGGTATCAATATAACTTCACTAAAATATTTAAGATTGAACCAAGTAGTTTTAATTTGTTAATCAATCATGCTTGTTTAAACTGAAAGGTGATCGTAAATGAAACGTTATTTAGATGGAGACAAAACATCCTGTCAACTTGAAAAGCAAGTGTTATTAGAGGCATTAAGAAAAAAGTATGACGCATGCCATAGAAAAATGTTAGAATGTGCGCAAACAAGCAATGAAGCATATAATCGTGAAGCTGATTACTGGTCTGTTGAGGGTGAAAAAGCTTTAATAGCGATAGACCGAGTTGTGGATATGGACTGTAATGATCTCGTTCCATATGCGAAAAAAAACGGTATTGATCTGCCCTCAGAATTTTCAAGTCAGTATAGCGGTATAATGGGTGAGTTGAAAAAGCAAATTATGCAGACAGGTGCAGGGCAACTATTCTCTAATCTTAGTGGAGCCGCGCATGTTATTTCAAATATAAAAAACTACACCAATAGTGCCATAGGCAAATGGAATTCGCACATTGAAGGTTTAGCTAGTTTCAGTACTGATTTTATTCAAACCCCGAATGGCGGTTGGATTGTACCATGGTATTTTGACCAAGCATTAGGATTACAATACGCAAATGAAATCGTAGAAGGCATTGAACCACCGGAAGATATTAGGATACCATTAATAATCGAATATGAAGAGGGTGTATATGAATTCTATTTATGGGTGCTTGAAAACGAAGGAGAGCAAGCGCTTTGTCAATATATAAATAGTTTCGGAAAAAATGAACCAGAAAATTTTGCTACTAACAGTATCCCCATTCAGATATACTTAGCGCATATTTTTGCCTACCAACAGATTGAGGGTTGGGAAGCGATTAGTATGAGTTGTATAGATAGTAATGGAGATCTTATTAAATAATTTTTTGGAGAAATTTAGTATGAGCAGTTTCGGCTCAAAGTCAATAAACCCGTGTAAATAGGCGCTTTTCAGCGTGTGGACCTCAAAAATAAAATGCAAGAAAACATTCGAATAAATGTGGTGAACGGAAACGCGATATTGGACACTTTTAATTAGAATACTCCAAAGCGATTGAACTTAAACTGTTTCACCTGTGCATCAAGAGATTCGTGAATCGTGTGCACAAAACTGCAGTCATGACTGCAGTAGCAGCGAACCTATATGGACCTGAATGGACCTATAAGGGCGTGATTAACACGATTGAGGGGCTATTTGGGCTTATTTGGACCTATATGGGCGTGATGCTCGAAACTGGAAATCGTGTTTACGTTTATAGCGTAAC
>Ga0180436_10001218_pt1 | contig 25426 bp, 22 predicted proteins | sample SS_ome_2_FD_132434 | JGI IMG/M metagenome (GOLD analysis project Ga0180436, IMG submission 132434) | Hypersaline lake sediment archaeal communities from the Salton Sea, California, USA - SS_3_S_2 metaG | ecosystem: Environmental > Aquatic > Non-marine Saline and Alkaline > Hypersaline >... | reverse complement strand
TTCATGGCCGGAGCAGATCACCCCGGCAAACCCGGTCTTTCTGGCCATGTCTGCCTTTTTCAATACTAATTTAGTGAGGTTGTTCGCCATGGAGACATCATATCCCGCGGCATGAATATCTTTGCTGGAAACACTGGTGAGAACGGTGACACCCAAAAGCCGAATTTTGCCATCCGCACCGCTTACTGCGGCATCGAGCATCTTGGGGGATTCGCCGCAATGGACCGTGGCATAGGTGACACCCAGGGCGGCCATGCGCCGGGTGGCACGTCGAACCGTCGCGGGAATATCGTGTAGCTTCAGATCTAAAAAAATGCGACTATCCGGTGCTAGCTCTTGCACGGCCCGCACAACTTGGGGGCCGGCATGAATAAAAAGTTCCAGACCGATTTTAAAAATGCCCACATGGTCGCGCAGCAGGCTTACATATGTTTTCGCCTCGGCAAGCGTGGCCACATCCAGGGGGAAAATGAGGTAGTTTTTTGCGGATTTCATAATTTTTTCCCTGTGATGCGCTCTATTCTATCCGGTCATTACTTGTTTGCCTATAACTCTTCCAGTGGCCAGCAAATCTCAGAAGGGTTCAAGTATTCGAGGATTCAAGGGGTCAGGCGATGATACTGGTTTAGAGGCTAAGAGGTTTAAGCAGTTAGCTATAAGCTGTCACTTGAATCCTTGAACCCTTAGAGTTTGACATTATATTTGGCCAAAGAATGCGATCGCGTTTTAAGTCACCGATTTTCGTAATTCCGATCAATCCACTCCCGATAGGCGCCGCTCTGCACCCGTTCAACCCATTCGGAATTGTCCAGATACCATTGAATGGTTTGGCGGATGCCGCTGTCAAACGATTCCTGGGGCTGCCAGTTTAATCCGGTTTTCAATTTGCTGCAATCGATGGCATAGCGAAAATCATGTCCGGGTCGGTCTTTCACAAAAGTGATTAATTCTGATCGAGGTCGGGCTTCAGCGGCGGGGACCATTTCATCCAGAATCGTGCAAAGGGTTGTGACCAAGTCGATGTTGGCCAGTTCACATTCGCCGCCGATGTTGTAGGTTGCGCCGATTTCGCCTGATTGTAAAATCGTCCAAATGGCACGGCAATGATCGCGAACATAGAGCCAGTCGCGAACATTGGCCCCCTGGCCATATACCGGCAGCGGTTTTTGATCCAAGGCATTGAGTATCATCAGGGGAATCAATTTTTCCGGAAACTGATAGGGCCCATAATTATTGGAACAGTTTGATAAACTAACCGGCAGATCATAGGTGCGGTGGTAAGCCCGCACCAGGTGATCGGAGGCAGCTTTGGATGCGGAATAGGGGCTGCTGGGGTCATAGGGCGTTGTTTCTACAAATTTGCCTGTGGATCCCAAGGTTCCATAGACTTCATCGGTGCTGATGTGGTGGAAGCGGATCAGATGGTCGCGCCTGCGTCGGGCCTCCTCAAGCAGGGTAAACGTTCCCACTATGTTGGTTTTGACAAAGGCATCTGGCGTGACGATGGATCGATCCACATGCGACTCGGCTGCAAAATGGCAGATCGTATCGATGGCATGGGTTTCAAAAATTTCCCGCATGGCCGTGGCATCACAGATATCCGCATGCGCGAATACATATCGGCTTTTGAATTTTTCCGGCAGGCCGGACAAGCTTTCCGGATTGCCGGCATAGGTCAATTTGTCGACATTGACAAGGCAACCGTCAAATTCGGTTTCTTGGAGCACGTAGCGGATAAAGTTGGCCCCGATAAAGCCGCATCCGCCGGTGACGAGGAGATTTTGCATCCTATCTCATTTCCTATCATCATTATTGTAGACCTTGTTGATAATGGCTGCTGATATCACAAATAGCGCCTCTATGCAGCTGTGAGCTGTAAGCCACAAGGTATAAGCGGCTGAATGTTCATGGCTTAAAGTCTACAGCTGATATACCATATTGCTTCGAGGCTGTCATACGAAAAGCAGCCCTTAGCCATGCAGCTGTTAACCCGTCCTGTCATGCCCATGAAAATGGGAATCCATGCAAAGCGATTGGCTCAAGGTCTATTCTGGTTCCCCGATTCCGAGGCTGTGTCGCAATTCGCCCAAACCCGTCATTCCGGACGGATGCAGCTCTGCTGCAGAAGATCCGGAATCCAGGAAAATGAATATAAACGGTAACTTTGGATACCGGCTCGCGCTCCGCTTCGCTACGCTTGGCCGGGATGACGAATTGCGACACAGCCTCTTCCTCGGGGATGACAATTGTAAGCTGGAATGTTATCCGGAAGCTGACGGCTAAACAACGCAAAACACCAAATTATCTAACAGTCTTCAGCCTAATAGGCTATAGGATCCTTGATATTGCAGACAAAATACGTTAATAAACGCTTTTTGAACATCTTGCTGTGGTGAACGGCAGGTGCGAGGACCCTATGAACGATAATTCTGAGATCAAAAAACTGCTGCGATCTCTGCCCGGTGTCGATCGGATGCTCGAATGGTTCAAGGCCGACCCCTATTTTGAGGAGATCCCCCGTTCCATTCAAGTTAGGACCGCCCGATCGGTTATCGATGCTGTCCGAGACAGCATCCGCGCGTCGAACGTCGAAATCGACCCCGAAATAATTTCTAAGGCGTCGATTCTCAGTCGCATCAAAAAGGCGATTGCCGCTTCCATGCAGCCCAATCTGAGACCGGTTATCAATGCGACCGGTGTCATCATTCATACCAACCTGGGTCGTTCCCTCCTGGCAGACAGCGCTCTTGAAAATATGCAGCAAATTGCCGCCGGGTATTCAAATTTGGAGTTTGATTTAAAGGCCGGTCAACGGGGCTCCAGATATAGCAGCGTTGAAGACCTTATTTGCGAAATCAGTCAGGCAGAGGCGGCTTTGGTCGTCAATAATAATGCCGGTGCGGTTTTGTTGTGTCTGGAAACCATTGCATCCGGAAAAAATGTGATCGTTTCCAGAGGCGAATTGGTTGAAATCGGGGGTTCCTTCCGAATTCCCGATGTGATGACCAAAAGCGGCGCTATCCTGAAAGAAGTCGGCACCACCAATCGAACCCACCTGCGGGATTATGAAAATGCCATTGACGCCCATACCGGGCTCCTGTTGAAAGTACATACCAGTAATTACAGTGTGGTGGGATTCACATCCGGGGTTTCCCTGCAAGAACTGGTAAATCTTGGCAAGCAGCATAACCTGGCGGTTATGGAGGATTTGGGCAGTGGAACCTTTATGGATTTATCCGAATATGGATTGCAAAAGGAGCCCACGGTTCAAGAAGCGGTGGCCACGGGTGCTGATGTGGTCACGTTCAGTGGCGATAAACTCCTGGGCGGACCCCAGACCGGAGTCATCGCCGGTTCTAAACCGATGCTGGACCAGGTCAAGCAAAATCCCATTACCCGGGCGCTACGAATTGATAAGCTGACCTTGGCGGCCCTCGAAGCGACCCTGCGTCTTTACCGGGATAAAGCCACTGTCCTGGATCGAATTCCTACCTTGAGAATGCTGACGATGCCGCTGAATGCCATCGAAACCAGGGCTGAAAAGCTGCAGAAATCACTTCAGGCATACCACGAAAAAAGGCTGGAAGTTCAAACCGTAGCGGCAGTATCCCGGGCCGGCGGGGGGTCACTTCCCCTGCTGCAACTGCCCAGCAGATGCGTGGGGGTGAAAATTGCGGGGGTGTCTGCCAACCGTATTGATTCATGGTTACGGGCATATCACCGCCCCATAATCGGTAGAATTGAGGCGGATTTTTTTATGATGGATGTCCGTACGGTTCAGGATAAAGAGCTGATGGACATTGCGACGGCATTTGGCAATCTTTTGAAAGAAACCGAATTTGAAAACTGACTCCAGGGGAAAGCAAGCACGCGCTATGACGGACCAAATTTCTAAGCCTGACACCACCATATTTTCCGGACGGGATACCACCGAAGATTTTCTTTTCAATCCACCGCTGGCGTCACTATGCGGTGCAACCGGCACGCTGGATGAAGCAGCTACACGGGAGGCCATGCAGCAGGCTTTTCCGGAGGTTCCCTGGGCGGACGATTTTCTTAGAGAAGCGCTGGAACAGGCGCAACCGGTCACCTGTTTTGGTACCCTGATCATCCGGCTGGATCCGGTTGCCAAGAACGATGAAAGTGCCGGAAATGACAGGGCTAGCCGTTTGGTGGATGTTGGACGCTTTGTCGCCGAACTTAGCCAGCGCGAAAATGGTACCTGGGGTGCCCTGGACACAGAATCGCTGGGCTGTTTTTTACCCGGAAAGAACGATGCGGACACACTGCATCTGGCCAAGGACATTCAAATTCGGACCCGCGGAATGGACAGTAGTTCGGTTTCCATCGGTATTGCCTCCTACCCAAAGGCCGATTATGCCAAAGCGGAAATCTTTGAGAATGCGAAGAAGGCCTTGGTACACGCTTCTTTTTTTGGAGCAGACAGTGCGGTTATTTTTGATGCCGTTAGCCTGAACATTAGTGGTGACGAGTTTTATCAGCAGGGCGATGTGTCCGGAGCTATTGCGGAGCTTGAACGGGCACGCAAGCTTGACCCGGTAAATATAAATATTATCAATAGTCTGGGTGTTTGCTATGGGGTGTCGGGCGATACCGATCAAGCCTTGAATGCGTTCAAGAAAGCGATCCAGATCGATCCCAAAGAAATCATGGCATATTATAATGCCGGCTATGTGTGTGGTCTGAAGGATCGACCCGCCGAAGCACTCACATATTATCAACAAGCCGAAGCCATTGATGAGAATGTGTATGAAGTCGCATTTCAAATCGGTAAATTGTATCTGGCGCAGAAGGACGCTAGCACGGCCAAGACATATTTTGAAAAAGCACTTGCGCTGCAGCCAGAATCCTGGATTGCAAACTTTCACCTGGGTGAATGTTGTGAGGCCTTGAATATACCGGACAAGGCCATTTTTTTCTATGAGGCTGCCGTCAAAAAAAATCCCGAGGATGCCGGTGCTTTGTCGGCGCTGGGTGCACTTTATGCCCATAAAGCCGAAAACCCCGAAATCTCCACGCTATTTTGCAAAAAGGCCGTGGAGATGTCACCTGAAAATGGTTTGTTTCACTATCGATTGGGCAAAATATATGTACAACAAAAAGAGTTGTCTAAAGCGGTGTCGGCATTTAAACGTGCGATGGAGTTGGGTCACCCGGCTGAATCTGAGATAAATTCAATCAAGGCGATGCTGCAGCTGTAGGTGGAATCGTTGACTTTGGGGCCCCGATGCTTAAATTTCGGTGTCGCGTTCTTTCTATTATGGGTTGTTCTATATGGAAATGATTTGACGAACAACACGATATTACCATTGGGATTCAAGGGGCCAAAGATTCGAGGATTCACGTGAAATTCAGACTGTAAAGCTGTAGACCATTTGTTACCTACAGCCTATCGTCTAATAGCCTAACAGCCTAAAGGGCTAAATAGTTAACAGGTGCTAGGAGAATATAAGAATGCCCATCTATGAATATTGTTGTGAGGCCTGCCAGGAAACTTTTGAGAAACTGGTGTTCGGATCGGAAAAACCGGATTGTCCTTCCTGCAACAGCAAGCAAGTCAACCGTCTTATGTCCACCTGCGGATTTTTAAGCAAGGGCAGCGGGGGTGAAACCACACGAAGTACTGCCGGGTCGTCAGCATGTGGCGGCTGTGCAGCCACCAGTTGTTCCACGTGCGGTCATTAATGCGTCGCACGATTCATATCGGTACCCGGGGGAGCAAGCTGGCGCTTTGGCAGGCCAACTGGGTTCAATCTCAACTTCAGAAACAGTCTCCCCAAACGTCCATTCAGATCGTTATCATTAAAACCAAGGGAGATAAAATCCTCGATGTGCCCCTGGCCAAGGTAGGTGGCAAAGGTTTGTTCGTAAAGGAAATCGAGGAAGCACTTCTTGATGGCCGCATAGATCTGGCCGTTCACAGCATGAAAGATATGCCGGCAGATTTGCCCGCGGGACTGTCCATCGGTGCGATACCCCCAAGAGAGAAATCCCAGGATGTATTGGTTTCCAGGTTCGGCCGTCTCGCCCATATGCCCAAAGGTGCCCGCATCGGCACCAGCAGCCTGCGTCGAGCAGCCCAACTTCTATGGGCCCGGCCAGATATACAAATCGAACCCCTGCGCGGTAATCTGGATACACGCTTGCGTAAACTGGATGCGGGGAATATGGATGCCATCGTACTGGCTGCGGCCGGTATTCGGCGTTTGGGATTGGCGCACCGGATCAGTGAATATCTATCCATGGACGTGATGCTGCCGGCGGCCGGTCAGGGGGCGCTATGTATCGAGACCCGCACGGATGATGGGGAAATTGCGAAGCTTATCGGGCCGCTGGATGATGCCGACACCCGTGCGGTGGTCTTGGGCGAGCGGGCTTGCTTACATCGCTTGGGAGGCAGCTGCCAGGTCCCCATTGCGGCCCATGGACAGATTGCATCTGGTGCGTACACCTTGCATGGCTTGGTGGCCGAGCCGGATGGTACCCGGATCTTGCGGTCTCAACTGAGCGGTCTGGTGGCAGACACCCGGGAGATTGGCAACAATCTGGCCAAAACATTGATGGAACAGGGGGCAGAGGCTATCATCGCAAAGCTCCAAGACGAAGACAAATGAAATCAAAACCAAATCTTGTTTACCTGGTGGGGGCAGGCCCGGGCGATCCGGGGCTGATTACCCTTAAAGGCAAAAACTGTATCGAAATAGCGGATGTACTGGTTTATGACTATCTGGCCTCACCGGCGCTCCTGGCCTATGCCCGCGAGGATGCCGAACTCATTTATGTGGGTAAAAAGGGCGGGGATCATACCCTCAAGCAACATGAAATCAATCAGTTGCTGGTGGCCAAGGCCCAAACCGGCCAGATTGTCACCCGGCTCAAAGGCGGCGATCCTTTTATTTTCGGACGTGGCGGTGAGGAGGTCGAAGCCCTGGTTGAAGCCGGCATTTCCTTTGAAGTGGTACCCGGGGTGACCTCGGCCGTGGCAGCACCGGCCTATGCCGGGATTCCTTTAACCCATCGGAAATTTACCTCCACGCTGGCCTTTGTCACCGGACATGAAGATCCTCTAAAATCAAGCTCTAAAATCGATTGGCAGGCCTTGGCCACCGGCATCGGTACCCTGGTGTTCTTTATGGGGGTCAAAAACCTGCCCAATATTGTGGAACAATTAACCCAACATGGCATGTCAGCGGAAACCTTGGTGGGGCTGGTCCGCTGGGGTACCACAACCCGCCAGCTTACCGTGACCGGGACGCTGGCCAATATCGTTCAACGGGCAAACGATGCCAAATTAAAGGCCCCGGCCATCATCGTGGTGGGAGATGTGGTGGGACTGCGGGATAGCATGCAATGGTTTGAGAAAAAGCCATTAATGGGAAAGCGAATCGTGGTTACACGCGCCCGGCAACAGGCCAGCGACCTGGTTTCAGAGTTACAGGCAGCCGGTGCGGATTGTCTGGAGTGTCCGACGATTCAAATCCAAGCACCAGCATCGTGGCAGGCGCTGGACCTGGCTATCGATAAGCTGACGGAATACCACTGGATCGTGTTTACCAGTGTGAATGGGGTGCGCTTTTTTTTCAAACGCTTATTCGAACGGGGCAAGGATGTCCGCGCGCTCCATCATATCCGAACGGCCTGCATTGGCCCGGTAACAGCTGAGAGACTGGCAGGGTTTGGACTGTCTTGCGATATTCTTCCGGATACATACCGGGCGGAGTCCGTGGTGGCAGCCTTTGAGAACCAGGATGTCGAGGCCCAAAATATATTGTTGCCACGCGCAAAGGAGGCCCGACCGATTCTGCCGGAAACCCTGACGGCTTTGGGTGCCCGGGTAGATGAAATCGCCGTTTACCAAACGCAGACCGCTCAGGATAACGTGGCCGTGCTGCTGGATGGTCTGGCTGCCGGAAATATCGATTGGATTACATTCACCAGTTCTTCCACCGTGAAAAATTTCAAGCAGCTCATCCCGGAATCAGATTTTGAACGGCTTCTGGATGCGGTCAAAATTGCCTGTATCGGGCCCATCACCGCAGATACGGCCAAAGAGCTCGGTTTTGAAGTGGATGTCATTGCCGAGACTTATACCATACCGGGTTTGGTGGACGCGTTGATTACCTATTATCAGCAATAAGGCATGCGCATTAAGCTGTAAGCTATAACTGACGATCCCGATACCGATAGCAATTTCGATAGCGATGAAGCTAGGAGTCAGTATATTCAACTGTTAGGCTATTCGGTGTCTTTGGTTTAAGCAGCATAGAGTAGGCAGTACGCAGCGTTCCAGCGCACTTGCTACCTGTCCCACGGTTGTCATCCTCATGAAAGCTTGTTCCCTTGGAAAAGGGGATGGGGACCCAGGATAAGCCTCTTGCCTAAAAGCTAAAGTAGTATTATGAATACCGTCTGTAGGCGTACTGTATACCTTGCTAAAATGATAATAAAAGAATACCTGGAAAAATGGCAGAGCTTATCGACAAGTATAAACGGCATTTAAATTATCTGCGCATCTCCATCACCGACCGGTGCAACCTGCGCTGTCTGTATTGCGCGCCGGGCGGTTTGGTGCCCAAACAATCCCACGCGGACATTTTGCGTTATGAGGAGATCCTGCGGGTTGTGCGGGTGGGGGTCAGCCTGGGCATATCCAAAGTTCGGTTGACCGGCGGGGAACCGTTGGTCCGCAAGGGTGTTTATGCTTTTATTGAGGATTTGACAGCAGTGGAAGGGCTTTCCGATATCTCGCTGACAACCAACGCGGTTTTGCTGGCAGCGCATGCCAACGATATTAAAGCGGCAGGGATTCAGCGCATCAATATTAGCCTGGATACACTGAATGCCAAAAAATACAAGGTGATTGCGGGCTATGACCTGTTTGACCAGGTATGGGCCGGTATTGAAAAGGCCAAACAGCTGGGCTTCAAGCCCATCAAGATCAATGTCGTGGCCTTAAAAGGCTACAACGACGATGAGTTTGTCGACCTGGCCAAGCTGTCCTTGACCTATCCGTTTCATATTCGGTTCATCGAATACATGCCCATCGGCAATTCCCAAATGCGCAATGACGATTATATTCTGGCGCCGGATATCAAGAAATCCCTCAGCGAACTGGGCCAACTGATACCGGTTCACAAATCAGAAAGGGATGGCCCGGCCCAACGGTACCGCATTAAAGGTGCTGCGGGCGAAATCGGCTTCATTCCTGCCATGAGCCAGCATTTCTGCCAAAGCTGCAATCGATTACGTCTCACAGCCAACGGCCAACTACGGCCCTGCCTTTTATCTGATAAACAACTGGATATCAAGGGACCTTTGCGTTCAGGTTGCAGCGATGACGACCTGAAAGCGCTTTTCCATCAAGCCGTCCGTTACAAGCATGCGGCCCACCCGTTGTCGCCGGAAGGAAGCTGTCGCGTGCATGATGCCATGTCGGGTATCGGCGGCTAACCTGAACCAGCACTAAGCAATCAGCCATGAGCTGTAAGCAGCAGCAGAAGAAGCTTCTTTATAAATATAGAGGGCTTCATGTTAAACGATAAATCGCGACGTAGAAAGGTCCTGTTGAGCGGGGGGCTTTTCCATATTTTTCACGATAGCATCGCTGATGGACTGGCAGTGCTGCTCCCTTTTTGGAGAACTGCCTTTGAGCTTTCCCTGACCCAGGTGGGTCTCATCGTTACCTGTTTCGAAAGTGCCACCGCATTATTTCAAATCCCGGCTGGATTATTAGGTGAGCGCTACGGTGAACGGCGCCTGTTAACCTTCGGGACGTTTATCACGGCCTTGTGCGTTATGCTGCTGGCGTTCACTGGAAATATCTATCACTTGGGGCTGCTGCTGATAATCGGCGGTTTGGGTGCGGGAGTTCAGCATCCCCTGGCATCCGCTATGGTTTCCAAGGCCTATGAAGACGGAAATCGCCGGATCGCATTGGGCACTTACAACTTTACCGGTGACATGGGGAAGTTCCTTTTTCCGGCCATCGCCGCACTGGTTTTTTCTGTTGCCGGTTGGCGTCAACTCTGCTTTGGCTATGGTCTGATGGGCGTGATCATGACGGCAGTTCTTTATCTGACGTTACGCCGGGTCCAAATCGGTGGGGCTGATTCCCAAACTGTGAACGCCGGCCGGAAGTCGGGTGGGTGGGGTATTGAAAACAAACGAGGTTTTATAAGCTTAGCATTAATTGGTTTCATCGATGCCGCCGTACGAACATCTCTGATAACCTTTCTACCATTTGTGCTCATAAGCAAAGGGATGCCCATTGAATCCGGGGGACTGGCCCTGTCCTTATTGTTCATCGGTGGTGCCTTGGGGAAATTTGCCTGTGGTATCATGGCCGAAAAAATTGGCATCATCCGGTCGATTGTGATCACCGAGGCCGTTACGGGATTGGGCATTATATATATGCGGCCGGCCTTACATGGATCTTCGTATTTTTGCCTGTTCTGGGTATGGCGCTTAATGGGACATCATCCGTGTTGTACGGAACCGTGGCCGATTTCGTATCCGCATTTCATGTGCCACGCGCCTTTAGTCTGTTTTATACCGCTATCATTGTTGCAGCCGCTTTGTCACCGCCGGTTTTCGGGTGGGTCAGCGACGTTGCCGGTATCGGTTTTACCGTCATCTGCGTCGGTTTGGCGGCCCTATTAACGCTTCCAGTGACGTTTATTCTGTCAGCAGAAATCAAGACGGAGCGTGTTCGTTGAGTTAATTGATTATGCTGGGTTCTGGATGATTAAGCAGCAGCTCTGAGCAATAAGCCATGAGCTCTAATCAGCTGACTGCTTATACCTTATTGCTAATTGCTGCTCGATAGCTTTATATAATCAAGAACCAAGCGAATGTCATCCAGCACAGCCAGGGCACCGTTAAAATTCCCATTGGCGCTTAATGGGTTGGGAATAACAATACAATCAATACCGGCTGCATTGGCCGCAGCCAGGCCTCTCTCGGAATCCTCGATCACCAGACAGTCAGAAGCCCGGCACCCGCTTTTGCGGAGGGCCTGCAGGTAGGGCTCCGGGTCGGGCTTGGTGTGGTCGACGTCTTCGGTGGTAATGATAAAATTAAAAAATTGAAGCAGTCCGGTTTGCCGATGAATCAGATCAAAATGTATTTTGCGACAACTGGTAACCACACCCATGGAGACTTTTCCATCCAATTTTTTAAGGGCGTCCGCAACACCTTTAATGATAGGGACACCACCAGATAGCAGGTCAGCGTAGCGTTTATTGCGGATATCATGGAGCCGTTCGAGGGTTGCTGAATCAACGCCACGCTGTTGGGCCAATACAAATGTACTGCGTCCCTGCTGCATAGACACCTGCATGAATAACTCTCGGGTCAAATCGATACCGATACTGCCTAATATTTCACGGTTGGCCTGAAAATAGAGGGTTTCGGTATCCACCAGAATACCGTCGTTGTCGAAGAATATCCATTTGACAATTTTTTTTGGCATTCGGTATAAAAAGGGCCCTTCCATTTTCCGGTACTACCCACCGGATTTAACAATTGCCGGCCGAAGACGGCAAAGCTGGTAGCAGCTAATGGCCTAACAGCCAAAACGCCTAAAACGCTTGCGGCCTAGCGTGTACGCCAGGCAGAGGTTGCTTTTCGAAAGATCGCGTTAACGACTTCGCTGACAATTCTCACCAGGATATTGGATAAAACGATCAACATGCACATGGCGGCTGCCGGCGCCTGGTCACCGGCGTCATCCATGTTGACGACAGCTACAGAAGCCAGGGCCGTATCCGAAGAATACAGAAAAATCACGGCCGAAACGGTGGCCATGGAGCTGACGAAAAGATACATGGCGATTTCGACGATGGCCGGGAAGCAGACGGGAACGGTCACCCGGAAAAAGGTTCGATAAAACGGTACCGACATGGACTCGGATACCGTTTCAAACTCTTTGTCCAATTGACGCAAGGCCGATGTGGCGGTTAGAAAACTGACCGTATAGAAATGAATAATGTTGGCGATTATCAGGATCCAGAGAGTTCCATAAAGCGCATATGCCGGGTTCGGTATGGTGATGTGTGTCAATGGAATGGTGAAATGAGTGGTATTGAAAAAAAAGATATAGGCAATACCGATAACCAGGCCCGGCAAAGCCAACGGTATGATGGATAAAAAATAGGAGGCTTGCCTGAGAATTGCCACCCGGCGGGTTTTCTCAATCAAATAAGCGGATCCAAAGGTGATCATGGTTCCCAGAATAGCCGAATAGGATGCCATACGGATGCTGTTCCAGAATGCACGATAGCCGCCGCCGCCCACATCCCTGAAAGTGTAATGCCACAGACCCAGGGAGAAGTCATAGGGCCACATCTTGACCAATGATCCGAACCCACCGGCAAAGAGCATGGACAGAATAAAGCCGGCAATCAGAGAGGCAATGGTGAACATCACCGTATCCGTGCCCCAGTTGCGCTTGGGTGTGTAGGGGACGCTGCGGGCAGTCATGGCCACCACTTGCCGCCGCTGCACAATTCTGTCGGCGAGAAAGGATATAACCGCCGGAATCAACAGGATGATACTGATGGTGGCACCCATACCGAAGTTCTGCTGACCGATGACCTGCTTGTAGATATCGACAGCCAGAATGTTGTAGTTGCCGCCCACGACTTTGGGGGCCCCGAAATCGGTGAAACACAAGGTAAAACAAACGAAAATGGCGCTTACCAAACCAAATTTTATGCCGGGGAGTGTCACCGTAAAGAAGATGCGCGGCTTTTTAGCGCCCAGACTGATGGCTGCCTCGTAGAGGCGGGCGTCGGTATTGAGCAAGGATACCATCAGAATCATGTAGGCGGCCGGAAAGGTGAACACCACCTCGGCAATAATGATACCCACCGGGCCATACAGCCCGATATCCCATGCCAGCCAGGGCAAATGACCAAAAAAGCCGGTGGTGATAAAGCCTTTGTTCCCAAAGATAAAAACCAGCGACAAACCATACAGCATGGTCGGCGCGTACAACGGCAGCATGGCCACAACGCGGAAAAAAGCCTTGCCCGGGATCACGGTACGCGTGACCGCATACGCATATACCAGGGCAAGCAGGACGGCGACGATGGTGGTTACAACCGACACAAAAATGCTGTTGTAGACCGAATAATAGAGGGACTCGTTGGCGAAATAGTTTTTGAAATTGCTCAGTCCGATCCATCGGCGTACCTGTCCGCTGTATTCGTCACCCGCCAGTTCGACCCCATCAATGAAATAGCGGTCATCTCTGATCGTGGCGGTGACTTCTTTGACTCGGACGGGCTCCGCATAGTTCATCGCCTTGGTACAGGAGACGTGATAAATCTTTTGATCACGGACATCAACGCTGATGCCGTCGTGGGATAGGATGTTGTTTGTCAACGGAAAAGATTTTTTATCGATTTTCAGTTGCAGGGTTTCTGCATCGATATAGACGCGTCGGCCGCCGATGCGAACGTCGTCACTTCCCCAGATGGAAACCAGGACCTCGGCGTGCATGCTGCGTTCGATGAGCTGATACACGGGTAGGACGACGGCCACGAGCATCCAGAGAACCAGCAGCAAAATCAAGGCTCTTTTGAGCCAGTTTTCTGAGCTGGTTTTCTGTCTGACTTTCTTTAAAACCACAGTCTGCGGATCGAATTTGGGCTCAGTTGGTAGAGAAGCGTCTTGCATCGTTGAACTATCCAGTGATGGCATGGATTATCCGGGTTGTAATGATTTATATTCCCGCAAAAAGGGTGGGAAGTTTCATTTTTTGTATTGGAACGAAAAAGTCACGGTGTCTAAAGTCTTGCAACGATTTTAATCAAATATCAACAAACGTTCCGGAGGAAAGTAAACCGGTACAATGCTTTCCGGTCTGATTTTGAAGCGTTCGATTTTCTCTGCAGCGAGGTCGGCTTCGATCACCGGCGTTTCCAGATTCGGGCCGTCAATTTTCAAACGCAGGTAGAGCCGGTAGGATGATCCCCGGAACTCGATTTTTTCGACCTGGGTGGTGAGGATGTTTTCACCCTGCTGCGCCCGGTCGAGAACCCGTATGTCTTCAGGGCGAACAGAGACTGTGATCTGCCGGCCTTGAAAGTGCTTCGCTTTTCCATTCAAGGTTTTGAGGATCAGATCGCCGTAAGCAAGTGTGTTTTCATCTCTTACCGTCCAGCCTGCCAGAAAATTCATGACACCGATAAAGCCCGCCACAAAGGTATCATTCGGCGTATGATAAATCGATTGGGGCGAGTCGCACTGGATAATGCGGCCGGCATCCATCAGGATGATCCGATCGGCCATGGTCAGGGCTTCTTCTTGATCATGGGTCACCATGATCGTCGTGATTTCCAGGCGCTGCTGCAGATCCCGAATTTCGCTGCGCAGATAGACACGAACCTGTGCGTCCAGGGCCGAAAGCGGTTCGTCCAGAAGCAGCATGGCCGGGCTTGGTGCCAGGGCCCGCGCCAGGGCCACCCGTTGCTGCTGACCGCCGGATAGTTGGGCCGGATATTTCTTGCCGATATCGCCCAGTCCCACCAGATCGAGCATCTCCTGGGTCCTGGCTCTCCATCTCTCTTTTTCAAACTTTGAGCTCTTGAGGCCATAGGCCACGTTCTGCGTGGCTGTCAGATTGGGAAATAAAGCATAGGATTGAAAGACGATGCCGCACTCCCGCTGGGAGGTAGGCATCCGGGATATATCGGTGCCTTTTAAAAACACGTTGCCAACATTCTGTTCTTCCAACCCTGCGATGACGCGCAAAAGGGTGGTTTTTCCGCAGCCGCTGGGCCCTAGTATACAAACCAATTCCCCAGGAAATACTTCAATGGAAACATCTTCCAGGGCAACAAAACGACCAAATGTTTTGGTTACGTTTTGGACTTCCAGGAACGTATCTCCGTTGATTACTTTTGCCGGTTCAGCGGACATTGGCAAGACTCCTTAAAGAACACCGGCATGCCTCTTACGAGGCACGCCGGTGCGGTGGGCTCTAATTAGATACCTTGTACGTGTTGGTTGATCATTTGGCTTCGCTTTTTCCGTCGTAACGCTGAGTCCATTTTTTAAGGATAGCGGCGCGATTTCTAGCTGCCCAGTCGAAGTCATTGTCGATTAGCTGCACCACCGGATCCGGGGGATAACCATCCGGTACGGTTACCGGAACCACCGTGGAGCCGATAATGGGATACACGGTGGCGTACATCTTGTACGCATCGTCGCTGATGGCCCAATCCAGAAAAATCTTGGCTTCTTTTTTGATCCGAGGCTTTTTGATAAGACCGTTGGCTTCGACTTCCCAACCGGATTTTTCCTTGGGGAAGGCCACCACTACCGGTTCGCCACTACTTTTCTGTTTGAATCCACGGTAGGCAAAAGAGATGCCGATGGGGTACTCGCCCTTGCCGGCCATCTTGGCGGGCTTGGAGCCGGAATGCGTATAAACGGCAATGTTCTGGTGCAGCTTGTCCAGATAGTCCCAGCCGGCATCTTCGCCCATAATCTGTAAAATGGCGGACACCGTCAGAAACCCGGTGCCGGACGAAGCCGGATTCGGCATTACCAGGTGGCCTTTGTAAATGGGATCGAGGAGATCCGCATAGGATTGGGGCATAACGAGTCCTTTGGCTTTCATTTCGATGGTGTTGCCAACAAAGCCAGTCATGTAGGCCTTGAGACCGGTCCAGTGGGCTTCCTTGTTTTTTTGGTCAAAAAAGGCCGGTTTCAACTTTTCGATCCCCTTGGGATTGTAACCGATAAGCATACCGACCTGGTCACATACCAAGAGGCTGGTGGCGCTTACACCCCAAATCAGGTCTGCCCGGGGATTGTCTTTTTCTGCCAGCAGCTTTGCCGTGACAATACCTGTGGAATCCCGGACAATATTTGCCTTGATATTGGGATACTTGGCTTCCCAGTCCTTCATGTAAACGGCCAATTCATCGTCTTCGAGTGCTGTATAAACGAGAATTTCCGCCGCACCTACGCTAATGACTCCCATGATGGTGAAAATAGCAGCTAAGCCCAGCACCAGGCCCCAAAAATGACGAATGCTTTTCGTTCTGAAACAGTCCATTTTTTCCTCCTTCGGTTGTGTGGTATGTGAATCGTTTCAACTTAATGAATTGTCTACATTTTCAAGGCAAGCCTGATCACGCTAACAAAGCCAACCAGAAATGCCAAGACATATTTTGGTATTTGTCTACAATCCGCCATGCCGAACGTATAACTCAAATTTCGGGATTCAGGTCATGCAATTTGAAGGATGTTCATTGGTTTTTTTAATGATTTTAGATAAATTAATATATAATGCAACCTAATTTTTATCATAGGAAAAATAAATAAAAGTTATACTAAATATGCATAAGAATTATGTGAGATATTTGTAAATGTGCCGCGTATTCGGTACATTTTTTAATTGGTATCACTATCCATTATGGAAACCGTCTCCCAGGCAATTCTCTGCAATAATGCCGCCTTATCTTTGTCCAGATCTAACCACTTCTTATTGTTATAAAAAAAGGAACCGGGCAGTCCTTTTGGGTTTGTGGCAAACAATACGCAATAGAACACACATGCAGCCAGATATGATCCCACCGGGTTGGCGTGGCGGCCGTCCCGGTGATGCAGTGCAAGTTTTGGATTCATTTTAAAAACGGCTTTCCACGCCAAGCCAACGGGTGCCAAGCGAACTCCCAGATCTCGCGCTGTTTTTCGATACAGATCGGATATGATTGTTTGGGTCTCCGGTCGGGATTGGTTGGCCCACGTCAAAAACAGGATTGTTTGAGCACCCCGTTCCCGAATGGCCGTGTCCAACAAACCGGCATGACGAATAAAGGATTCCGGTTCTTCTGAGGGACCGCCACTGCGATCCTGCAGTACGACGTAATCCCAGTCTTTTTCTTGGATGGTCCTCCGGCTTTGCTTATTTTTCCAATGCCAGGCCAGGCCGGCCCCTTCCCCCGTGCATTGATCAACAGCAAGGTTGAATCCGCGATCCTCAGATGAAACCAGATGGGCTAGCATTTGGGGCATGTAATTAAAATAGGTGTGGCTGTTTCCCAGAAAAAGGACATGTAATCGCATGGTTATCACTATAAAAAATTATGGTTCCTTTCCAATTAAGTTTGAGGAAAGGACTTTAAAATTCGGGAGATGATCCAAAATAATCAAATTGCATGGAAAGAACTCAATATGTATACAGCGTCTAATTAGTAATAAGCTAACAAACTAAGGATAACCGATAAATCAGCGCTTGCAAGAAATTTTTACGGAACTCCAAGTATAATTTTTTGTCATGTAAAACATTAGTATTATTAGATTGACCTATGATTTCAGTTTGTCTATAGCGGTTGCAAACAAATAATTATGGAGGGAAGAATGGACAGAAAACCACCTTTTCGGAGAAAAACATCAATTTCCTATAAAACCGAAGAAAAAACCGTCATGCGCGGCTACAATCTCAGCGATCTGGCCGAAGAAGGCTACTCATTTTACGATGCCATGTTTGTACTCTTCCAGAACCGAATCCCCACTGAAACAGAAGAGAAAATGCTCAAATATGAAATGGGCGTTTTTCTGGAACACTCCATGTCCCCTTCGGCCGTGGGCGCCATCGGCGTGAGTGCGGGACGACCCAACCTGCCCGTATGCGTGGCGGCAGCAGTCTCCACTTTTGGCGGGGTTCATGGACCGGGTGCCGCCCATGGATATATGCTCAACAAATATCTGAAGCGCGCCCAAAAAGAGGGCCTTACGGTTGATGAAATGGCGAAAACCCTTGTGGATGAATATATGGATGCCGGGCGTCCCGTCATGGGTATGGGCCAACCCCAGCACATTGACAGCGACCCCCGGGCAGAACCGATTCACCTGAAGCAGGAGGAGTTGGAACTCAACGGTGTGTACCTGGAATTCCAACGTGCGGTGGAAAAGTATTTTCACGCCAGACGCAAGGCCGATGGGCGTTCGTATGTGGGGGTTAACGTGGTTGGCTCCGGAAATACGGCCCTGATGGAGATCGGTTTTTCACCCAATGCCGGATGGTGTATTGGCAGTGTTGTGCGGGGATTTAGCTGCGCAGCCCATGCCTTGTTCAACATGAAAAAAGGTCGCGCCTGGGGGGCCAGCAGGAACGAACCCATGGTACAGATGATCGATCTATCCATGATTAAATACGTGGGCCCTGAAGACCGGATTGTCCCCAAACAAGAAGAGCGCCAGGAATATGCCCGGACGCAAAAGGAAGAAGGAGAATATAAACAATGGGTTATCTAGATAAAAAGAAAGCCGAATCCTTGAACAAGGCCAAACGGGAGCGGTCCATCGGCAACCTTGGCGATCCCAAAAATCCGTTTGATTATTACGACCGGGAATATGGAACCGTGCCCCAAGACACCAAACGGGCACCTTTTCAATGGGTCAGTGAGGTCGCCTATAAAAATGTCCATCGCATCGTAACCCGGGGCTACGACACAACCGAATTGATGGAAGAAGGCTATGGCGTCATTGACGTCCTTTTCATTGATTATCAAGCGCGCATACCCACCATCGAAGAAGAAAAGATGTTGAACTACATCATGATTTTGGCCCTGGAGGACGGGCTTTCTGCACCGGCGGCCATATCCAGGATAGTGGCCCGCTCCAAAACCTTTTTAACCCAAGCATGCGGGGCGTCGATCATGGCATTCGGTCACGCCTACGGCGCCTATTCTGCCTTTGGAAACCGATTGGAAAAATATCTGGCACTATCCAAAAAACAAAATCTGAGCCTGCCGGAAGCGGCCAAACTGCTGGTGAGCGAAAACCTGAATGATGAGGCTCTGGGAGTCTCCAATCTCATGCTCAAAGATCCGGCCGCAAAACGCATGTTGGCCAGGGCGGAGAAGCTCGGGACAGCCGGCGAATACATTGCCTTTACCCGCGAAATTGTGGCGGCGGCCCAGGAGATATCCACAGAACCGGTGGACCTGGATATGCTGGGAGCCACCGGTGCTGCCATGATGGACCTCGGATTTACACCCGAAGCGACCTGGGCAATCCTGGCGGTAACGCGCTCATTTGCGGCCGGCGCCCATTACATCGAAGAGGTTGAACGGGAAGAAACCAACCGACTCGGCCAGGAATTGACCCCCAAAGAAGATTATGATGGACCCGAAGATAGACCGGTGCCGCCATTGGCGGAACGGGACAAATATGCCGCGTCGGCCCTGTGCACCACACCGGATGAATGGACGCAGCGGTTTGAAAGGATGAAAACGATCAATGGCAGCGGCTTTGGCATCATTGAAGAAGTAGAAGACCCCAGTAAAAAATCGGGGATTAAGAAGGTGGGAAAGTTGTAATACGGAAGGCTGTTCATATTGTATTGACTACACAGGTAATCATCAGGCTCAGTACAAATGCGATTTTCGTAAAAAGTACAAATCCGAATATCGAAATCCGAAACAAATTAAAATATCAAATAAATTGAAATTGGGTGGGGGTGATTATGGAAGTTGTCCAACCAGTCAAAAGAAACGTGCTGCTCAATCCGGGTCCTGCGACAACCAGTGACGCCGTAAAATATGCCCAGGTTGTTCCGGACATCTGTCCCCGCGAACAGGAATTCGTTGATATCATGACCCAGGTTCGCAAGGACCTGGTGAGAATCGTTCACGGTGACCCGGATACATATAGTGCCGTCATTTTTACGGGCTCGGGTACCATTATCCAGGATGTACTGGTCAATTCTTTGGTTCCGGCCGGTAAAAAAATCTGTGTGGTGAACAATGGGGCCTACTCGGCCCGCATGGTAGAGATAGCCGGCTACTACAATATTCCCTGTGTCGATCTCAAGTTTTCATCCACACAATTGCCGGATCTTGCCGTGGTTCGGGAAACGCTTGAAAAAGATCCCGATATCGCTGTGGTGGCCACGGTTCACCACGAAACCGGTACGGGTGTGCTCAATCCCATAAAAGAAATCGGGAAACTGGCCCATGATAACGGGGCTGTTTTTGTGGTGGATACCATCTCGACCTACGGGCTCATGCCGATCGACATTGCCGAGCAGAATATTGATTTCCTCATGTCCTCGGCGCAAAAAGGACTGGCCGGCATGACCGGTGCTTCTTGGACTGTCGGCACTATTGAAGCAATAAAAAAATCAGAGGCCTGCCCCACCCGGTCTTATTACTGTAATCTGTTTAGGCAGTACGATTTTTTTGAGCGTGTGGGGGAGATGCATTTTACCCCGCCGGTGCAGACCATCTATGCTTTACAACAAGCCATCAAAGAATACTTTGAAGAAGGGGAGCAGGCCCGCTGGGACAGACTGACCAAATGCTGGGAGGCCATTCACGCCGGTTTGGCAGATATGGGGCTTGGAACGGTGATCGATAAGGAGATTCAGGGGCACCTGGTGGTCACCGTTCAGGCGCCGGAAGACGGAAGATTTGACTTCTTCAAACTGCACGATTACTGCTACGAACGCGGTTTCACCATCTATCCGGGAAAAATGTTCGGGGTGGAAACCTTTCGTTTGTGCAACCTGGGTCTGATTACTGCAACGGATATTCAGGACTTTTTTGTGGTGGCCAGGGAGGCGTTTGAGGAGATGGGATACAGGTTGCCTCTGGGCTGATAGGTGTTTAGGCTGAAGACTAGTGTTTGTTGTGTTCATTGAGTTCGTTGTGATTTTGGGTTGCTAACCGATATCAGTTTGCCTGTAATCCATCATCCATTGGCCAACTCAATAAACTCAACAAACCCGATTGATTGCAACAATTTGAATGCTAAATGAGAAAAGAAAGAACAATGATAATTTTAAAAGCATAATAACCGAATGTAAATGACGAGGAGCAAAATCATGGAAGACAACGTACAAGAAATGTATAAGCGTGCGCGCAAGGCCTTTAAGGAAGTGGAATACTGGCCCCAGGACAAAGTCGATGAAATGGTTCAAGCCGTGGCCTGGGAGTTTATGAAAGATGATGTTCGTCACAAATTGGGCCATATGGCCGTAGATGAATCCAATATCGGCAATGCTGAAGATAAGGTCAATAAAATTAAGAACAAGACTCTGGGCACGCTTTATGACATGCGCAACGCTAAGACCTGTGGCCTGGTGGAAGAAAACAAGGCACTGGGCATCCGCAAGTACGCCAAACCCATCGGTGTTATTGCCAATGTGGTACCGTGTACCAACCCCGAGTCCACGATTTGCTGCCTGTCGTTGAGTACCTTGAAGACCCGCAATGCCCAGATCGTTTCACCCCATCCGCGCACCCAAAAAACATCCTATGAAACCGTCCAGCATGCCCGGAATGCGCTTGAAAAAATCGGCGCCCCAGTAGATCTGATCCAATGCATCCGTAAAACCAGCCATGCCAAAACCGCCGAGGTCATGGCCAACTGCGATTTTGCCGTTGCCACCGGCGGAGCCGCATTGGTCAAGGTTGTTTATGCCGCCGGTAAACCAGCCCAGACCGTAGGTGCCGGGAATGTGGTTTCCATCGTGGATGACACTGCGGACCTGCCGGCCGCGGCCCATAAGATCCGTCTTTCCAAAATTGCCAATAACTCGGCATCCTGCTCTTCGGAGAATGCCGTAGCCCTTTATGAGCGTATCTATGATGATATGATCGCCGCACTTGAATCCGAGGGCGGATACCTGTGCAGCACAGACGAGCGCGAAAAGCTGCGCAGCTATATGTGGCCGGACGGAACCCACTTGAACCGGGATATTGTGGCCAGACCCGCCACGTTTATCGCTAAGAACGCCGGCCTAACGGTTCCGGAGGATACCCGCTTTCTGATGGTTGTGGGAGAAAAGGTCGGTCCGGAGGACCGTTTTTCCGGTGAAAAAATTTCACCGGTGCTGACCGTTTGGAAGTGGACTGATTTTGATGAAATGCTGGACCGTCTGGAAAAAATCCTTAAATTTTCAGGCGAGGGCCACTCCACCTCGATCCACTCGGAAAACGATGAACGCAGGGTAAAACTGGCTTTGCGCGCCAATGTGGGCCGAATTGTCTGCAACATGCCGCATGCACACGCCAACAGCGGCGGATGGGTAACCGGTCTGCCTACAACCGACACCCTGGGCTGTGGATCCTGGGCCGGCAACATCACCAGTGACAATATCAACTGGAGCCATTTTCTCAATTATACCCTCTTGTCCATTCCCAAAGAGGAATATATTCCATCCGTAGAGGAATTGTGTGGTGACTATTTGAAAAAGTGGGGCCAGGACTAGAAGCCATTTCAAATGAGAAAATCAGGACAGATAAAGGCGGTCCTGTTTGACTTTGGTCAAACCCTGGTGGACTCAGCCGACGCTTTTCGGATGGCCGAAAAGGACGCCAAAGACCGGCTTTTTGCCGCCTTGAAAGCCGAAGCTGGTGGACCTGATTGGGAAGCGTTTTTGCCTCTCTATCGGGGTATCCGCAAAAAATTTCATCAGAAATTCGAATTTTCCAGACCGGCTATCTGGCAGGCGGTTTGTGCACGTTTTGATCAGCAGCTGGACCCGGACCTGCTGAATCAGTGGGAGCAGTTGTATTGGAATCAGGTTAGTTCCCATACCCACCCATTTCCGGAAACCGTACCGGTGCTGGAAAAGCTGTCGTCACAATATGATCTGGCCCTGGTGTCGAACACCCAGGGTCAAAAAAAATCAGGCGGACACCGCCTGGCCCTGTTTCCTCAGATTGAGAAATATTTTAAAGCCATCGTTATTGCGGGTGAATCGGGTATTCATCCCAAACCGCATGGCGAGCCCTTTCGATTGTGTCTGCAGCAATTGAATCTAACCCCACATGAAGCTGTCTTTGTCGGTGATGACTGGCGTATCGATGTGGGGGGCGCTCAGGATGCCGGCATTCAACCGGTGTGGCTCAAGCATCAGTTAGTCAAACGAAACTGGCCCGACGTCCAAAGCGATGTCCCCGTGATTACCAGCCTGCGCGATCTTTTCAATTTGCCTTTATTAAAACAGGTGTGAATATCGTGAGCGCGCCTGAAATAGCTCCCCTGAATTTCAAGCCGGGATACAAGGGTAAAGTTCTGCTGGTCTGCATTAGCGGAGGGAAAGCTGATGGCCAAATTTGCCTGCGGGGAGGTGACGACTGGCATTGGCTTATCCTGGCCAACACCAAAGCGGAACTTCAGGCGTTGGGATTCGTAAATTCGGACGTGGTGCCGGTCGGGGGTGCATTCATTCAGTTTGAACCAGATGGCGGCATCGTTCTATACGGCGATAGCGACACTTATGGTGTCTGCGATAAAAGGGTTGCGGCAGACCTGCTGTCCAAGCAATTTCCAGATCATGAGATTCGGATTCGTCCGTGAAAATGTCGTTCGGACCCCAGGTGTCGCGGATCCAAGGATCCACGTGAACAGCAAGAAATTTTTAATGACGTTACTTGGAGCGGTTTGATGATGAAGTCGATTCGCATCACCCAACCCTGGGCTACCTTAATTGCCATGGGGGTAAAAACCGTTTTAACCTATCCTTTCCCAAGCAGGTATGTTGGCCCCTTAAAATTTTCCGGCAGCAGTTTTTGGAAATGCTTCGTTTGCCTTTAATAAAGATTTCCAGCGTATTCAGAAGCCCAATCATCTACCTGATCCAGAAAGGTTTTGAGGGTATCCGATATGAATTTTTTGTGATGATAAATGATGTAGAATTTTCGTTTAATAACCTGGTCCGGTACAGGGATGGCTTTTAGTCGGCCGCTCTGAATCTCGTCATCGGCTACTTTTCGACTAATCAAAGCGATACCCAAACCACTCTCAACGGCTTGTTTGATGGCTCGGTTGCTGGAAAGCTCTAATGTGGAGGTAATTGCAATATTATGTTTAGCTATGAACTCGTGAAATATTTGGTGTGGGGCTGATTTTTTTTCATGAACAATCATGGGGATATCTTCCAGATCCTTTGGTTGGAGGCGTTTACGTTCGCAAATCGGATGATCCGGCGGTAAAATAAATACAAGCTGGTCCTCCAGGATGGCGTGGATGTGAACTTTTTCATGGTTTATGGGGTAGGAGATAAATCCGATATCACACGCTAGGTCAGCAATATTTTTAACAACGTGTTCGTTCGGCATGATGTTCACCGAAATGTTGATCATGGGATGGGCCTTGGAAAAAGGATTCATAATTGACGGCAGATAGTAGGCCCCGAAACTCTCGCTGGCTTGGATGCGAATGCGTCCTTTTTTACGTTGTTTGAATTCACGGATATTTTCCTCGGCATGTTTTTCCAGTTCAAATATTTTTTCGGCGATATCAAAGAGGACTTCACCGGCATAGGTCAGAACCATTTTTTTACCGAAACGATCCATCAGGCGGATATCATAATGCTCCTGCAAACGTTGGATCCCCTTGGTTACCGCCGGTTGGGTTATAAAAAGATCCTCGGCGGCTTTACTGAGATTGCCGCGCTTGGCCGCCATATAGAAAATCTTGAGCTGGTTCAGATTCATGTAAAATTACCTTAAGTTATGGTTTTCATATTTATGCTTTCAATCTGGCATATATAGTCTTAAACCACCAGGACGCACAAGGAGAAATTTAACCAAACAGGAGATAATCGTGCGAGATCAAGCACAGGCCGGTATCATTGTTGGCGGCATGGTTGGACCTGTATCGCTTACCACCTTGCCCAGGCAGGCTGTATGGTGTTGTTTCATTATTGAAAGGTGAAGCATGATCAACATCGAACATCGAAGGTCCAAAACTTGTCCCGCCATAGCCCTGAGCTTGTCGAGGGGGCGACGGCGGAGCCAACATCACTATTCGATGTTCAGTGTTCAATGTTCGATGTTGGGCGTTTATTCTCCTGCTCAGCTATGCAGGTTTCGATGATGGAAAGGGCCTTGTCCAGTTCGTCCTGGGATATGGTCAGGGCCGGGGTGAGGGTGATGATATTACCCATGGTGAGTTTGAAACTCAGGCCTAAGGACAGCGCCGCATACATGACGGCTTCGGCTTCATCGCAGGCGCGTTCACGGGACTGCCGGTCTTTCACCAGCTCGATTCCCAAAAACAAACCGAGCCCCCGGACATCCCCGATCAGGGGGTGACGGGCCTGCATTTTTTGAAGGCGAGCCAGGGCGTCATTCCCAAGGTCATGGGCGTGGTCCACGAGCTTGTTTTCCTCGATAACCGCAATGGTGGCCAAGGCAGCTGCGCAGGCAAGGGGACTTTTTTCATGGGTATAATGACCCAAGGCCCTTTCAGCGGCAATATCCAGTTTTTCGTGGGCAATCATGGCGGCCAGGGGAAAGATGCCCCCGCCGAGCCCCTTACCAATGACGACGATGTCGGGGGTGATGCCGAATTGCTCGAAGGTGAACATTTTGCCGGTGCGACCGAGGCTGTGGGGGATCTCATCGAATATCAACAAGGCGCCATGCCGGTC
>Ga0180436_10001217_pt1 | contig 25433 bp, 24 predicted proteins | sample SS_ome_2_FD_132434 | JGI IMG/M metagenome (GOLD analysis project Ga0180436, IMG submission 132434) | Hypersaline lake sediment archaeal communities from the Salton Sea, California, USA - SS_3_S_2 metaG | ecosystem: Environmental > Aquatic > Non-marine Saline and Alkaline > Hypersaline >... | reverse complement strand
TGTAAGGGAGCTTAATGGTATACGATATATAAACGATTCGAAAGGTACGAATCCGGATGCCACAATAAAAGCGATAAACGCGATGGATAGACCCACGGTATTGATACTCGGAGGATATGACAAGAAAAGCGACTTTGATGAGCTGTTCAGCAGATTTTCCGAAGATATCAAAACGGTTATAGCACTTGGAGAGACAAAGGATAACTTGCTGAAGAGTGCAAGGAATAACGGTTTTACTGAAATATATACTGTAGATAGTTTTAAGCAGGCAGTAAAAAAGGCTAAAGAACACGCTGAAGACGGATATAATGTTCTTTTGTCTCCTGCATGCGCGAGCTATGATATGTTCAGGAATTTTGAGATCAGAGGAGAGGCGTTTAAGAGAATCGTAAACTCTTTTTAAGATCTAAGGTAAAGGGGATAGATATGGTCAGATTACGAGACAGAAGATATGACTATACGATATTAGTAGTGACAATTGTGCTTGTTATGCTCGGCATAATCATGGTGTTCAGTGCAAGTTTTTATAATGCGGAAAATTCACCTCAATACAATGATGGATTCTATTTCTTCAAAAAGCAAATAATCGGAGCAGTGATTGGGATTGCTGTAATGATTCTTTTGATGTTTGTCGACTATAATAAACTCGGTAAATTCAAGATAATAGGTATAGTGATATCCTTGGCTCTGCTAGGACTTGTATATGTTCCCGGTGTTGGCGTCGAGATAAACGGTTCTTCGAGATGGATAGATTTGAGATTTATAACAATCCAGCCTTCCGAAATAGCAAAGTTCTTTTTGGTAGTGTGCATTGCAAAGGTCATGGATGATAATCACGATAAAATCAAAAAGTTCAAATATAGCGTTCTGCCTGTATTGGTCGTAGTCGGTGTTATATGTGCGGCGATTTTCCCGCAGCCAAACTTCAGTGCGATATTGATCATATGCCTATTGGCCTTTATTTTGATGCTTGTTGGCGGTGCGAGGCTGGGATATCTTTTAGGATTTTTGATTGTTGCAGCAGCGGCAGCGGTCTATGCGCTGATGACCGAAGATCATATACGGGTGAGACTGTTTGCGTTCCTTACACCCGAAGCGGACCCTCTCGGAAAAGGATATCAGATTCTGCAATCACTCTATGCGATTGGTTCTGGTGGAGCTTTCGGACGTGGAATCGGAAACAGCATGCAGAAGTTCTTATATTTGCCGTACGGTGAGTCAGATTTTATATTCTCGATACTGTGTGAGGAACTTGGATTTATCGGTGCTTTGTTCTTAATTGTGCTTTTCGTAATATTGATATATAGAGGAATAAGAACGGCGGTTAAAGCACCGAATGTATTCGGAATGCTGCTTGCAACGGGAATAATCATGATGATAGCGATCCAGGTGGTTTTGAATATCGCAGTTGCTACGAGATCCATGCCGCCGACTGGGGTATCGCTGCCGTTTATCAGTGCGGGAAGCACGGCATTGATAACGTTTATGGCGGAAATAGGGATACTGCTCAACATATCCCATCAAGGGAATAGAGTATAGATAAAAAACAAATTTCGTAACACTTCGGAATGAGTGAACATATTATATTACTATGTTTATAAACTATCTATGGCTAAAATGCTGTAGTTTTCCGGAGGTGGAGAATGGCGAAATTTACGGTTTTTGGAGGTGCTAGACTTCAAGGCGAAGTAGGCATACATGGAGCTAAAAACGTGGCATTACCGGTTTTTGCTGCTGCACTGCTCACCGAAAAACAGGTGATAGTTCATGAGTGCCCTCTTATACGGGATGTTTACAATATGCTCTCTTTGCTTAAAAGTATTGGATGCAGAGTTAAGATTGAGGGCAATACCGTCATAATAGATTGCCAGACAGCAGAAAGCTGGGAGATGCCTGATTTCTTGGCAAAGGAAATCCGATCATCAATATTTATGCTGGGACCGGTGATTTCCAGATTTAAAAAAGCGAAGTTTACATACCCCGGCGGCTGTGAGATTGGGACCAGACCAATAGATTTGCATCTCAAAGGTCTGCGGGAGATGAATATCGAAATCAAGGAGTATTCCGGTCATATCTTCTGTGAAACAACAGGAATCAAGGGAGCTCAAATCCATCTCGACTATCCGAGCGTGGGCGCAACCGAGAACATAATGATGGCTGCTGTGAAAGCTAAGGGCGAAACGGTAATTCGAAATGCAGCAAGAGAGCCGGAGATTTTAGAGCTGCAAACGGTGATAAATGCGATGGGAGGAAAAGTCGCAGGAGCCGGAACGAGCACAATTACGATTGAAGGCGTAAAAAAACTCGGCGGAGTATCGTATCACTGTCTCGCAGACAGAATCGTAGCCGGTACATATATGACAGCAGCGGTTATGACTCGAGGAAATTTGACTATTAGAAACACCAGAGAAGAGTACTTATACTCGATTATATCAAAGCTCAAAGAGGCAGGCGCGAATATAAAGGTATATAACGATGCTATAAGCGTTGTGGCGACGGAAAGACCTAAAGAGATGCATCTCATTGAGACAGCGCCTTATCCCGGATTTCCGACGGATATGCAGGCACAGATGTGTGCAGCTGCGAGTGTCGCTGAAGGAACGAGTATAATAATCGAAAACGTATTTGACAATCGTTTTAAGCATATCAGCGAGCTTATACGTATGGGAGCGAATATCACTGTAAAAAACCGTGTAGCGATTGTGCGGGGTGTTGAAAAGCTTTCGGGAACAGAAGTAATAGCTATGGATCTTCGCGGAGGGGCAGCACTGCTTCTGGCGGGGCTTGCAGCAGAAGGCAAAACGGTTATTGAGAATGTTGAATTGATAGAGCGAGGATATGAAAAAATCGATGAAGTTCTAAGGGATCTGGGTTCGACAATAATAAAATCGAGAGATTAGAGATACAAAGGAGAAAGGTTTTGGAAAAAAACGAGCGCAAAAGAGGAGCAGGTATGATTTTGTTTATCATACTTTTAATCGCTTTTGTATGCTTTATAGGATACAAATATTTTCGTGTTGCAAAAATCGAGATTGAAGGTAATGTGAATATTGAAGAGAACTATATAGCATATCTTTCAGGTATTGAGATGGATGAAAATCTATTTGCGATAAACGTGGATAAAGTTGAAAGCTATATAAACTCAGATCCGTATTTGGAATTTTTCGACCTTAAAAGGGTATATCCTTCTACTGTGCGGGTTGAAGTGTATGAGAGAATTCCGGTGGCTCTAGTTCTTGGAGAGAATAAGAATTATATACTCGACAAGGAAGGAAATGTCCTTGAGAGCATAACAGGCATGCGCCATGACCTAATAATCATCAAAGGGATTTCACTTCTTTCCGCTAAAGCAGGGGAAAAAATAGCCACAGAAAACGCATATGAATTTGATGCCTTAATAGGTATTATTAGGGATGTTAAATTTGATGAACTTTCAGAAATTGTGACAGGAATAAACTTTCGAGATATAAATAATATAGTTATGGATACCAATATAGGATTTGATATAGAATTCGGACAAGCGGAGAAAGTATCGGATAAGATTATTTGGATCGACGCAGTTGTCAAGGAATTAATCGATAAAAATATAAAAAGAGGCACGATTAACGTGACATCTGGTGATTTTGCTACGTATAAAGAGGCAATGGAATAAAAAATAGCAAAAGATAAGAGAATAAATGAGTAAATAATATTTATTATTTGGCAAAAATCTGATATTATGTATATATAGTATAATATCGCTTGCGGTATACACTATATTGGATACTTGCTGGTAGGAATGAAAACGGCATGAGCAAAATGATTATGACATTTGAATTTGGAACTTCCAAGATTATCTGTGCTATAGGCCGAAAAAGGTCTAGGGGCCGCTTTGAGATTGTCTCTTTTTCACCGGTATCGTATGCAGGAATAAAAAAAGGTAAATGGGTTTCGCTGGACAGCGTTCCTGCTGTTTTGAAAAAAGCGGTGATAGAGGCGGAATCTAAGATTCGAAATACTGTGGAAGAAGCTTTCGTCGGGATTCCCTCCTGTTTTACTAAAGTCCATTGTTCATCCTCATCTATTGACCTCGGAGAAGGTCCACAGGTGATAACACCTGATATCGTAGATGAGATGATGGCTAGTGCGGAGAACTTTACCGTTCCTGAGGAGTATGAGCTTATAGAGAGTTCTCCGGTATATTTTAAGCTTGATGATGAAAAACTGTTTATCGACCCTATAGGTGTTGAAGCGGAGTATATTGAAGGACAGTTTTCGTTTATATTTGCGAAGAAGAGTTTTTTACATCAGGTCGAAACCATGCTGGATGTCTTGGATATCGGTATAAGAGCTTTTAAGCCGGAAACGCTGTGCCAAAGTCTGTTCCTTATACCCGTTGAAGAAAGAGATTCTTCTTCGGTTATGCTGGACATAGGATATAATGACACCAGTGTGACGGTTGCTTATGGGGATACTATAATATTCACGCGCATGATACCCGTTGGCGGCGCACAAATCTCTTCGGACCTATCGCAGTGTTTGGATATCGACATGGAAGCGGCGGAACGGCTAAAGAGAAGATATTCCTTTGATGGAGCATCGTATCCGAAGAATATCAAGGAAACGGTTAGGCAAAAGGACGGCTCTTTAATTGAGCTCGATAAAAATATGATTAGCGATATAATAACCGCAAGAGCTGAACATTTATGTATGCTCATAAATCGAGTTTTGGATTCTTCAAATATTGAACTGCCGAATACCACGAAAATATATCTTACGGGTGCCGGGATTGCAATGATGAAGGGCAGTGTTATGTTCTTGAAGGAAAACTTGAACAGAAATGTTATTCTGCCGGAGATTGAAGCGGTAAATTATTCGACACCTAATTACTATAATTCGATTGGACTTTTGGATTATATTTTGACGAATGAGGTTATATAAGCGATTAACTTGAAATAATTTGTAATTTTGATAGAATGTATATGTGAGTAAGTAACTTATCCACATAAGGGGGATATTATGTCACTGGATTTTGAAGTTGGAAGCAGCATGTATGCGAGGATTAAAGTCATCGGCATAGGTGGGGCTGGAAACAACGCGATAAACAGAATGGTAGAAAACGGACTTAGGGGTGCGGAGTTTCTTGCTGTAAACACGGATATGCAGGCTTTGAATATCTCAAAAGCTTCTGTGAAAATACAGATTGGAGAGAAAATCACCAGAGGATTGGGTTCCGGCGGTGACCCCGAAACAGGCAGGGAAGCAGCGCTCGAAAGCAAGCAGGCGATAAAAGATGCTGTTAGCGGTGCAGACCTTGTGTTTATTGCGGCCGGACTCGGAGGAGGAACGGGAACAGGTGCCGCTCCTGTTGTTGCCGAAGTAGTGAAAGAGATGGGTATACTCTCCGTGGGAGTTGTAACTCTGCCTTTTGTTTTTGAAGGCGGACACAGAATGATATCTGCTCTCGAAGGACATAAACAGCTTATGGACTGTGTGGATACAATAGTCACTATTCCGAATGAAAAGCTTGCGATGATTTTGCCGCAAGGCACTCCTTTGGTGGAGTGTTTTAAAAAAGCGGATGATGTCCTGCGTCAGGGAGTCCAAGGTATCACTGACTTGATTTCAAGACCGGGGATGATAAACCTTGACTTTGCGGATGTACGGAAAGTGCTTTCTAAGCGCGGAGTTGCGCATATGGGAATCGGCGACGGCAGCGGAGACAATAAGGTTATGGACGCTGTAAAAGCGGCTATAGCAAGCCCTCTTCTCGACACAACGATTCAAGGAGCTTCGGGCGTTCTTCTAAACGTTATCGGTGATGAAACTATAAGTTTGACCGAGATTCAGGATGCTGCACAGTTGATTCAAAGAGCGGTACATCCGAAAGCTCATATATTCTTCGGTACGGACACGAAGAGTGACCTTGTTGACGAAGTACATATAACAGTTATCGCAACAGGCTTTGATGAACTTCCTGAGATGCCGGGAGATGTTGAAGAAGGTGAACTGGACGATGAAGTTGATGACAGAGATATTACCACCAATATATTCGACACTCAAAGCGGCAATCTGCCCAAGAGCTCACCGAAGAAAAAAATCGTTCATATGGATTTCACGGATTTCGAAGACAGCGATGATTTAGATGTTCCGATATTTGTTCGAAACAAGAACAGGAACAAGAAAAAAGGCAGTGAAGGCAAGAGCGATAAGAAAAACTTAAACGATTCGGAAATCGAAGAAAACGAAGATGTAGATTAAATTGAAGTTTTATTTTTGATATGATGATGCCTGCGCTGTGAAAAGTGCAGGCTTTGTAGTGGTGCATAATAAATCAATTATGATATCGAGATTGACAGAAAAAATAAACGCATGTATAATACATACGTTAAAAATATAAGGCAGGACGCTTAAAAAAGAGATATAGTGCACAAAGAAGGGAGTTTTCGGCGAGGACTGAAACCGAGAACATGAGCATGCTTTTATGGCTAACACCTGCTGAATAAAAACGAAAAATTTCAATTGAAGAGCCTGGATTTTAAAGGATTCAGGAATTGTGGGTGGTACCGCGGGCTTGGCTCGTCCCTAGCGAACGTGGTATCTTTTTATTTTTTTACGAAAGGTTTAAGGCTAATGCTAACAAAAGCACCCAAAGGAACAAAGGATATAACCATTGAAGAAAGCTATAAATGGCATCATATAGAAAGCGTTATTCGTGACACTGCGGCTAAATACGGATTCAGGGAAATCAGAACCCCTGTTTTTGAGCATACCGATTTATTCCTGCGAGGAGTCGGAGATACTACCGATATCGTGCAGCGGGAGATGTATACTTTTTGCGACAAATCGAACCGATCTATTACGTTAAAACCCGAGGGAACAGCAGGTGTTGTGAGGAGTTTTGTTGAGCACAATGTATATGCTAATGCACAGCCAACGAAGATGTATTATTTAAACTGCCCTGTGTTTCGCTATGAAAGACCGCAGGCAGGAAGGCTGCGTGAACATCACCAATTCGGTATCGAAGTTTTTGGTGCTTTGAAGCCTTCCGTAGATGCTGAGGTGATGCTTGTTGCGAAGAACATCATGGATGAACTAGGTATCAAAGGTGTTAAGCTCAATATAAACTCTATTGGGTGCCCTGTCTGCAGACCTTCATATAATAAGAGGCTCAGGGAATACCTTAGAGGCAACTTAAACAAACTATGCAGAACTTGTAATGAAAGATTCCATACCAATCCTTTAAGAATTTTGGATTGTAAGGAAGAACAATGCCAGGCGATAGTTGCGGATGCTCCAAAGATGATAGACAATCTTTGCGAGGAATGTGAAGAGCATTTCGACGATTTGAAAAAAATCCTAAAAACTTTTAGATTGGAATATACGATAAATCCGCTGATAGTAAGGGGACTGGATTATTACACAAAAACTGTATTCGAATTTATCGCAACGGGTATCGGGGCACAGGGTACGGTTTGCGGCGGCGGCAGATATGATGGATTGGTCGAGCAAATAGGCGGACCCTCGATGCCGGGTATGGGCTTTGGTATGGGCATGGAAAGACTACTTATGGTTCTTGAATCCCAGGGGATTAAGATTCCAAAACCTTCGTTATACGATGTGTTCATATGCACTCTCGGCGAGAACACACGAGAAAAGGCATTTGAGATATTGTTTTCGCTTAGGGAGAAAGGCATAAAGTCGGATGTCGACCATCTCAAAAGAAGCTTAAAAGCACAGCTTAAATACGCTAATAAATGCGGAGCGAATAAGGTTATAATCATCGGAGAAGACGAGCTAAAAAGCGGGGTTATAAAGCTTCGGGATATGAACGCCAGCGAAGAGATAGAGATTAAAATTGATGAGATTATCGGCACACTGACCGATTAGATAAATTTATAAACAGATCAGGAGAGAAGAATATATGAGTGAACAATTGGGAGCATGGAAAAGAACGGACTATTGCGCAAACTTTACGACCGAGGATATCGGCAAAAGTGTTACGCTTATGGGATGGGTACAGAAAAGGCGTGACTTGGGTGCGTTGATTTTTGTCGATCTTAGAGACAGAAGCGGGCTTATGCAGGTAGTGTTCGATGAGTCGATTTTCATGGGTGAGTTTAAAAAAGCGGAAAGCCTTAGAAGTGAGTTCGTTATAGCTGTAAAAGGCGATATCGTAAAGCGTGACGAAGAGACGATAAATGAGAAACTCCCTACGGGGCTGATCGAAGTAAAGGTAGAAGAGCTTAAAGTTCTTTCGAAATCCAAAACACCTCCTTTCGAGATTGAGGATGATACAAAAGTTCGAGATGAAGTTAAGCTTAAATACAGATATCTGGACCTTAGACGAAGCGAACTGCAGAATGTTTTGATGCTGCGTCATAAAATTGCAAACACGACAAGGAACTATTTCAACGAAAACGGATTCTTGGAGATCGAGACTCCGATGCTGATCAAAAGCACACCGGAAGGAGCAAGGGATTATCTCGTTCCGAGCAGAGTGCATCCTGGTTCTTTCTATGCGCTTCCGCAATCGCCGCAGATTTTCAAGCAGATTTTAATGGTTGCAGGATATGATAGATACTATCAAATTGTAAAGTGCTTTAGAGACGAAGATTTAAGGGCGGACAGACAGCCGGAGTTTACACAAATAGATGTCGAGCTATCCTTTGTGGATATCGACGATGTTATAGAAGTGAATGAAGGACTTATAAAGACGATATTCAAAGAATGTATGGACAAAGAGATTTCACCGCCGTTTAAGAGAATCACATATAAAGAGGCGATGGAAAGATACGGTTCGGATAAGCCGGACACAAGATTCGGTTTAGAGCTTGTTGATGTGAGTGATATCGTAAAAGACACCGAGTTCAAAGTTTTCTCTTCTGTGGTGAAAAACGGGGGAAGCGTGAGGGCAATTAACGTTAAAGGTGCCGTGGACAAGTTCGCAAGACGTGAGATAGACGCTTTGGTAGATTTTGTTAAGATATATGGTGCAAAAGGTATGGCATGGATTTCCATGAAAGAGGAAGGCATGCAATCCCCGATAACCAAGTTCTTTAAGGAAGAAGAGATTGAAAAACTGCTCGAAACAGTCGGAGCAGAAACAGGGGATATAATATTCTTTGTTGGAGATACTGATAAGGTTGTTTTCGACTCTTTAGGCAATCTTAGACTAAAACTCGCTGAGAAACTCGAGCTTATCGAAGAGGATTCATATGACCTTCTTTGGGTGACGGAGTTCCCGGTGTTTGAATATAACGAAGAAGAGAAAAGATATACAGCGATGCATCATCCTTTCACAGCTCCTATGGACGAGGACCTTCATATGTTCGAAAAAGAGCCTGAGAAGATGCGTGCAAAAGCGTATGACCTGGTATTAAACGGTAACGAAATCGGCGGCGGAAGTATCAGAATACACAGCAGCGAAGTGCAGGAAAAGATGTTCAAAGCTCTGGGGTTTTCCGAAGAGGAAGCTTGGAACAGGTTCGGATATATGCTCGAAGCGTTTAAATATGGTACACCCCCTCACGGAGGGATCGCATATGGTCTCGACAGAATCGTCATGCTGCTTGCGAAAAGGGATTCGATAAAGGATGTTATCGCCTTCCCGAAAGTGCAGAACGCTTCATGCTTGATGAGCGAAGCACCTGCACCTGTCGATAAAAAACAGCTTAGAGAGCTTGCTCTCAGAATAAAAGAAGATAAAGAATAGTATAGATATGGATAGCACATGGCAGACCAGAACGAAAGGTGTTTTGGGTGAAAATGGTATAGAAAAGCTTAAAAACTCCTGCGTTGCTGTTGTCGGCCTCGGCGGAGTCGGGTCCTTTGCTTTCGAAGCACTGGTAAGAGCAGGAGTCGGTAAACTTATTATAATCGATCATGATGTTGTGGACGTATCAAATATAAACAGACAGCTGGTGGCGACAAAAAAAACTGTTGGAAAGCCGAAAGTAGAAATCGCAAAAGAGCATGCACTCGAAAAAAACGATGAAGTTAGAATCATCGCAATAAAAGAATTTATATCATCGGAAAATGCGAAAGAATTGTTAGGAGAAAATGTTGATATAATAATCGATGCTATAGATAGTGTTAATTCAAAGGTGGAGCTTGTTGAGTTTGCGTCTGCTAATAATATCGAGATAATAAGCTCTATGGGAACAGCGAATAAACTGGATCCGCTCAGCTTCAAATTTGGTGATATATTTGAAACGAGTGTGGATCCGCTCGCGAAGATTATGAGAAAAAAGCTGAAGGACAAAGGAGTTCAGAAACTGAAAGTCATCTATTCGACCGAACAGCCGAAAAAAAATTCGGAGGATCCGACGATTCTCGGGTCCGTGTCCTATGTGCCTTCGGCGTGCGGACTTGTTTTGGCATCCAAGGCAGTCAACTATCTTATAGATGAAAGATGGGGTTAGAAAAATGATTAGAGAAAAAGGCGAAGTTATCGGAAAAGAAGGAAAACTAGCATTTGTAAAGTTCGTAAGGTCATCAGCATGCGGAAACTGTACAGCGTGCGGTATGGCAAAAGACGAGAAGGATATTATCATCGATGTTCTGGACACTCGAGACGTGAAAGTCGGGGAGTTTGTTGATATCGAGATTGAGACTAAAAAGGCGATGATATCGTCTGCAATAGCATATATCTTCCCGCTGATAATGCTGATTATAGGTGTTGTGCTGGGGTATACTCTGGCAGCCAAAGGTATTATCAAAGCGGATAAGGAAATTATCGGAGCTGTATTTGGCATAGGTCTTACATTTGTTTCATATCTTATAATTAGGAATTTAGAGCCGGTATTCAGAAAGAGATTGAAGACAGCATATAAGATGGCAGAGGAATAATTTACATTTAACAAAGGAGAACTGGAATGGAGCATAAAGCGAAAGTTTTTACGAGTGACAGCTTTAAAAGAGAGGTGTTGGAATCGAAAACACCTGTATTGGTGGATTTTTGGGCGACGTGGTGCGGACCTTGCAAGATGATTGCACCGACTGTTGAAAAGATTGCCGAGGAATATGAAGGTAAAGTCGTTGTGGGCAAAGTCGATGTGGACGAAAATCCGGACATTGCAAAAGCATATGGAATAATGACGATACCTACTTTGGTCGTTTTTAAAGACGGAGAGCCCGTGAACCAGGTGGTCGGACTTGTAACCAAAAACTCAATAGATAAGCTTATTGCTTCAAGCGTTTGATTTAAATTATTATCAAGTCAAGTATTTATAGATAATGCGTAATGGACTAAAAGAGCTCATTTGTCAAAAAAACTCTTTTTCTTGACAAGAGTATTTTCGTAGCCTATAATTGCACGAAGGAAAACTATTTAATTGGAATATTTACAAAAACATATATAGAAAGAGAGTCTTTTTTAGGGGCTTTTAAGGAGGAGCATTGATGGCGAAAGATACAGTAATTTTAACCAGCGAAGGGGTTAAAGAACTAGAAGAAAAACTCGAATATTTGCGAACGACGAAGCGCAGCGAGATTGCTGAGCAGATTAAGGTAGCAAGAGAGTTTGGCGATCTTTCAGAGAACGCAGAGTATGATGAAGCAAAAAACGAACAAGCTCGTGTTGAAGCGGAAATAATAACTTTGGAAAAAATGCTTATGAATGCGAGTGTTGTTGATGGGGAGTCTTTAGATGTAACCAAAGTCAGTGTCGGCGCTGTCGTAAAAGTATATGACAAAGAGTTTAAGGAAGAAGTCGAATATCATATCGTCGGTTCAGCGGAAGTTGATCTTGAAAAAAATAAGATTTCAAACGAATGTCCTGTAGGGGAAGCTCTTATCGGACATAAAGTAGGGGATAAAGTGAAAGTGGAAACTCCGGGAGGAGTTATCACACTGGAGATAAGGGATATACACAGATAAGGCGGAGGAAAGATGGAAAATAATCAAGGTAACGGTCCAGAAAACCAAACCGAAGATTTAAATGAACAGAAGATGATTAGAAGAGGGAAACTTTCCGAGCTTAAGGAGCAGGGTAAGGATCCTTATCATATAACAAAATTCGAAAAATCACACAATGCAATAGAAGTAAAAGACGGATTCAAAGAGCTTGAAGGAAAGACTGTTACTGTAGCCGGCAGAATGATGTCCAAAAGGGTTATGGGCAAAGCCAGCTTTTTGCATATTATGGATGAAACGTCTAAGATTCAAGTCTATGCACGTAAAGATGTTATGGACGAAGAGCCATATATGGAGTTTCGAAAAAAAACCGATATCGGTGATATACTCGGCGTAAAAGGTGAAGTCTTTTTGACCCAGAAAGGCGAGATTTCGGTGAAAGCGGATGAGATTATCCTGCTTTCAAAATCGCTTACACCATTGCCGGAGAAATTTCATGGACTTAAGGATCAGGACTTGAGATATAGACAGAGATATTTGGATTTGATCGTAAATCCAGAAGTGAAAGAAGTCTTTGTTGCCCGCTCAAAAATTGTGAAATACATAAGAGAATATCTTGACAATATAGGATACTTGGAAGTCGAAACGCCGATTTTACACGGTACTGCAGGCGGCGCGGCTGCGAAGCCTTTTGTGACTCATCATAACACCTTGGATTTGGATATGTACCTTAGAATCGCTACTGAACTGCATTTAAAGCGTTTAGTAGTAGGCGGGTTTGAGAAGGTCTATGAGATAGGCAGAATTTTCAGAAACGAAGGTATGTCATACAAGCATAACCCTGAGTTCACCTCTATTGAACTATATGAAGCATATGCTGATTACAACCGTATGATGGATATAACCGAAGGTATTATCGTCTATGCTGTTAAGAAGCTGCTTAATACGACAAAAGTGATATGGCAGGAAAAACAGGTAGATCTTTCTCCCGGATGGAGAAGGGTTTCTATGATAAAACTTGTGAAGGAAAAAACAGGTGCTGATTTTGGAGCGATTATGGACGACAATGAAGCATGCGAAGCGGCGAAGAAGATTGGGCTTGAACCGAAAAAAGGGTCAACAAAAGGCGACTTGCTCTATGCCGCATTCGAAGAGTTCGTTGAGGACAACTTGTTTGAGCCTACTTTCGTAACGGATTATCCTGTGGAGGTTTCTCCACTGGCGAAAAGAAAAGCGGACGAGCCATGGCTTACTGAAAGATTTGAGCTGTTTATCACAGGCAGAGAGATTGCGAACGCATTTTCCGAGCTTAATGACCCAATAGACCAAAAGGAAAGATTTGTTGAGCAGGCAAAACAGAGAAGCGAAGGCGACGATGAAGCTCATATGATGGACGAGGACTTTGTTCACGCGTTGGAATACGGCTTACCGCCGACCGGCGGAATGGGAATGGGTATCGACAGATTGGTACAGCTGTTTACGGACAGCTATTCGATAAGGGATGTAATACTCTTCCCGACCATGAAGCCGAAGGAATAAAATAGAGCAATAATAAAAGCTGTAGCGAATAATACTACAGCTTTTTTGTCTAATTAATAATTACTTTTTAATGGGTATAGTCGATAATCCTGATTTTATCTCCGACTTCATTTATGATCGCTTCTTTCATCTTTTTCGCAAATGGGCACGCAAATCCGATAGGATTACCTTTGGTGATGCATGAAGCTAGAACGATAGTATCTGCACCTCTTCTCACCATCTCGGCTGCTCTGGTCACAGCTTTTTTCCCGGGGCATCCGCCGCAGGAATTTACACCAATAAGAATTATATCCTCTTCAATGCCCTCAAAAGCTCCCTGTTTTTCACGCATAACGTGATAATCCGTTGAACCGGGACACATATCCTCTGTCTGCATACATCTAATTAAACCAACCTTCATTTATTGCCTCCAAAATCGTAATCTAACGAATTATACGACTAATAAGCGAAATTTGCAAGTTTTTATGATTTTTTAGTAATAGAAACGTATGAATTGGACAGATGCAGTTGAAAGATTTTATTTATCAATCGCATATCCCTTTTTATCGGAAAGACCGTTCTGCCTGTCGTGGTTTTCTTTGTTTTTATCGAGATATCGCTCGAATAATTCTTCAGAGCTCATACCAGACTTTAGACACATGCTTATAAAAAGTGGAGAATATCCACGAGTTCATCTCGTACAAGGTCGATATCCACATCCTTTTTATTCTTCCACCACTTAAAATTCACTTCATCGATTAGTTCAGAAAGCTCGGATATCATCGCAAGAGTCTCTCTTTGAATCCATTCCTCCAAGCCGATACCCTTAAGCCCTCGTGAAGATGTGATATAATCATCGAGCCTTTTTTGATGCTCGAATATCTTGTCCAGCTTGTCCATTATATGACCTCATTATATTAAACTGTTATATGCAAATAGTCTTTAATTTTTCCTCATCTGAAATCTTGCCGACAAAGGCCGCATTCATTTTATCAAAATCGAATATAAAGTTTATGATATCATGAACGTTTTCTATCGTGACAGAATCGAGTTTTTTTAGAAGCTCCTCTTGCGTGTCAACATAGCCGAGCAGCAGCTGGCTTTTTCCAATAGTTTGTACTCTTGAGTTGACGCTTTCGAGCGAGAGCAAATAGTTGCCATGCAGCTGGGTCTTAGAGTTTGCAAACTCCTCTTTTGTGACGCCTTTTTCCTTGAGCTTTATGACTTCTTTCTGCATAACATCAAGGGCAACCTCAGCTGTTTTTGCGCCTGTAGCTGCATACAACCCAAACATTCCCGCATAAGTGTAAGTGGAGAGATAGGAATATACCGTATACACAAGCCCCAGCTCCTCTCTTATCGATTGGAAGAGTCTTGAGCTCATCGAACCGCCGAAAAGGTTGCTTAAAACCATATATGAAAATCTGGTTTCATCGCTGTATGCCACACCGTTGAATCCGAGCGAGATGTGTGCTTGTTCGATATCACGATGCAGGACTGAAATCTGTTTTTTCGGGACAAACGGCTCAGAGCATTGCATTGAAAATCTATTATCGGAGAGGTTTTTGAACTCACCGAAATATTTTTCTAAAAGATTGATAACCTCGCGCTTGTCCATCTTTCCTGCAACGGATATGACCATATTTTCCGGATAATAGTGCTTTGCCATGTAGTTTTTTAAATCATCCCTATTAAACCTTTGAATATTCTCGGCAGGTCCTATTATAGGCTTTGAATATTCGCTTCCCTCAAAGAAGTCTATCGAAATTTGTTCATGGGCTAAGTCATCAGGATGGTCGTTTACCATCGAGATTTCTTCGAGAACTACAAGGCGTTCTTTGTCTAGTTCATCGTTGTCAATTTTTGAGTTTTTTACGATATCGGAAAGCACATCCACAGCAGTTTCGATTTTCTCTGAAACAACTCTTGCATGATAGCATGTACACTCCTTGGAGGTGAAAGCATTAACTTGTCCTCCGATGCTGTCCATTTCAATCGCAATCTGTTTTGCTGTTCTCTTTTCCGTTCCTTTAAAGAGCATATGCTCGATGAAGTGAGAAATACCGTTTTCAGATGACGTTTCACAAGCTGAGCCTGTTTTTACCCAAACGGCTATTCCTGTTGAGTTGAAATGGTCAAGTTCCTCAAAAACCACAGTAATGCCATTGCTAAGTTTTTTTGTATCAATCATGTCGTTTTCCTTTAAGTTAGAATCTATATCATATCGCCGACTTTTTGGATTTTGTAACCATAGGATTTTATCGCTTCGACAATTGGCTCGAAAGACTCGATTTTCGAAGCTTCAAAGAGTATAAAGTCTCCTTCGGATAAATAGTCACCCAGGTCCGCTCCGTCCTTTTCATGGGCGGTATTGACATTTATAGAGTATACCACAACTGTGATATCATTGCTAAATATATCTTTATTCAAATCTCGCTTTTTTTGCACATATAATATATTCTTGTTTGAAGCTTCGTTTAATATTCTAAGAGCTTTAAAGAAATCTTTGTTATCGATGTTTGCAATCCCAATCTCTTTCCCTTCAAGGATTAAAGCTGAAATCTCTTCTTTGTTTTGAACGATTAAATCAGCAGACAGCATATAGGAAACTTCGATATCATGTTTCTTTGATAATTCAGCTAATTTAAAAACCATATCAAAATCCTCGTCTATCATACATAGCATGCCTACACTGTTTTTGGTGTTCTTTATACCTTTATATTTTGCTTCGCTGTATACGCCTGTTATAGCTGTTTCAACTTTTGAATTGAATGTAAGAAGATAGACTATGATAATTATTATCGCAATTAATATATTGGTTACAATAATTCTTCTTGTTGTTGTTTTCATTTCTCTCTCCATAGGTTTGTCATATGATATTTGATAATTATTCTTAAAAACAATCCAATATAACCTTGTACACACTATTAACTGATATTGTATAAGCATTTTAATTGTGATAGACTCTTTAAAAAAAGAAAAGGAAATAATCTATATTGAATGCAGAGATAATATGTGTTGGAACAGAGATTCTACTTGGAGATATCATTAATACGAACGGCAGTTTTATTGCAAGTCAGCTTGCTGAACTTGGGATTGATATATACCATCAAACAGTAGTCGGGGATAATCATTCGAGGCTTCATGACGCTTTGGAAATTGCTTTTTCAAGAGCAGACATGGTGATAACCACAGGAGGGTTGGGACCGACTTATGATGATATGACCAAGGATACTATAGCTAAGTATTTTAAAAGAAAATTGGTCCATGATGAGAAATCGGTTGAGAATGTCAAAAATCTTTTTAAGAGCTTAAAAAGAAATATGACGGAAAATAACCTAAAACAGGCACTTGTAATCGAAGGCTCGATCGTATTGGGAAACGAATACGGGCTTGCACCCGGAATGTATCTTGAACAGGACGGCAAAACCGTTGTAATGCTGCCCGGACCTCCATATGAGATGGAGCCTATGTTTATAAACAAGCTGAAACCTATTTTATTAAAAGATTCTGGATCCACTTTGGTTTCGAAGAACATTCATATATTCGGTGTCGGGGAATCGAGTGTTGAAAACACTCTGAGAGATATGATGATAAGAAGTAAAAACCCAACTATAGCACCATATGCAAAAAGGGGAGAAGTTCTTGTCCGTGTCACAGCCAAAGCGGCAAATAAAGAAGAAGGACTTAGAATCGCAGACCCTGCAGTCGAGGAAATCTGCAGAATATTAAAGGGAAACGTATATGGTATTGATGCAGAGAATTTGCAGAATGAACTCGTAAGGCGATTGTCGGAAAAGAAGAAAACCATCGCAGTAGCCGAAAGTTGTACCGGAGGGATTGTGGCTTCTCGGATTACAGAGATATCAGGTTCTTCCGCTGTTTTTGGTTATGGCGTTGTCACCTATGCAAACCAGGCTAAAATCGATTTGTTAGGAGTTGGTGAGAACACTCTTGTTGAGCATGGAGCGGTCTCAAAAGAAACTGCAGAGGAAATGGCACAAGGCGTAAGAAAGCTCGGGAACTCTGATATCGGGCTTGCGATAACTGGTATTGCAGGACCCACAGGAGGAACGAAAGAAAAGCCTGTCGGTTTGGTGTATGTTGCTGTGGATACGGAAAAAGGATGTGAAGTAAAAAAACTCAATTTGAGCAGAAGAAGGGCGGACGAGAGAAACGGCATAAGGCAGTATGCCGCTTCCAATGCGCTGTTTTTGGCCTTAAGCTCGCTTAAGTAAAATAGAATGAGTATAAAGAGTATACAGTGTATGCTCTTTTTTTGTACACTGTTTGAATATCGATCTATTGATCAATAACTCCTAGCTTTTATGTGCAGTTATTACTTCTTATGACAATGAGAATCTCTTCTTGACCAGGTTTTCTTGAAGGATTGTTTTTTTACTATAAAGAAAAGGCTATATGAAGTCCAATACAATATTTTCGTTCTATCACCAAATACCCCATCCATTCATAAAATATTATATGTGAAAATCAGTTTAAAACTAATTACGAATATCATTTGAAAGGAATAGGGCAGGGGACTCCTACAACACTCTGCATTAGATCGATTATGGAAAAAGTAGTGATATTAGGCGGGGATAACAGACAGATTGAGCTTTATAATATTTTGATTAAGGAAGGATATGATGCTTCTCTCTTCGGCTTTGATTCAATAGATAAGGACACGACGAACGATATATACGGAAAACTCGATGAGTGTGATTACCTCTTTTTGCCCATACCTTATAAGACGAACAGAGGTTTGATTAAGATGCCGTTTTCGAAAAACACCCATACTCTGCACGATATTCAAGCTGCTTTAAGAGAGGACTGTGTCGTACTGCTCGGCAAAAGCGATTCCGAATCTGAATACTTTTTAAATCTCAGGAATCTCAAGTATTGGGATTTCTTAAAGGATGAAAACTTCTTGGTGGAAAATGCAAGACTTACTGCGGAAGCAGCGATTGCGATTTCGATGCTAAGAATCACAAAATCTTTGAATGATTGTGTTGTTTCTATTCTCGGATATGGACGAATAAGCAAACAGTTGATACGCTTGCTTGGTGTCTATGAATGCCCGATATATGTCACCACAAGAAGAAATATGGATTCGTTCAGCGAGAACCTTCAAGGTGGAGAGTTTATCCATACTAACAGAGCAAGTGAAGCGGTAAACAAAGCAGATGTAGTATTCAACACGATACCGAAAGTCATATTTGATGACAAAAAGATGAGTGAGATAAAACAGGATGTAACCATATTTGAGCTTGCGTCATATCCTTACGGTTTCGATATGGACTATGCAAGAGCAAAGGGTATGGATATAAGAATAGAGGCAGGGCTGCCGGGAAGGTTTTTCCCGAAGTCTGCCGCAATGGCGATATATGAATCGTTTAAATCATTTAAGAATGGGGAGTGAAAAACAATGGAATTGGATGGGGTAAACGTCGGTTTTTGCTTGACGGGCTCTTTTTGTACATTCGAAAAAGTCTTTCCTGTGATAGAAAAAATGGCTGATATGGGAGCAAACATAGTACCGATTATATCCGACAGCGTAAACGAAAAGGACACGAGGTTTTATAAAGCAGCTGAGACAAAAAGATTTCTGACGATTGCAACAGGGAAAAAGGCGCTTAATGATATCACAGAAATTGAGCCAATCGGACCAAAAGCTCTATTGGACATAATAATCGTAGCACCTTGTACAGGGAATACATTGGCAAAAATCGCAAACGGAATATCGGATACACCGGTTGCGCTTGCCGTGAAATCACATTTGAGGAATGAAAGACCGGTATTGCTTGCGGTATCGACAAACGATGCCCTTTCGGGAAATGCAAAAAACCTGGGACTTTTGCTGGACAAAAGGAATGTATTCTTTGTTCCGATGGGACAGGACAATTTCGACGTAAAACACACGTCTATGGTAGCGGATATGGAAAGAATAATTGACGCTGCAAAACTCGCGCTGGAAAACAAGCAAATTCACCCAGTACTGATAGGACCGAAATAAATTGAGCGTATTTGGAAAGCATAATGTACAAATGAAATTATCGGAGAAATACATATGGAAAATGACAAACAGCAAGACATACAGAGTATAAACGAGTTTGGAATAACCGCTACTATAAATGATAAAAAAGTTCAGATGATAAACATAATCGGTCAGATTGAGGGACACCTGATTTTGCCCCCGCAAAACAAGACAACGAAGTATGAGCATGTGATACCAAAGCTGCTCGAGATTGAACAATCTGCGGATATCGATGGTTTTATAATGATATTGAACACAGCAGGAGGAGACGTAGAGGCCGGACTCGCCTTGGCCGAGATGGTCGCAGGCATGAGAAAGCCTTGCGTTTCTCTTGTTTTGGGCGGAGGACATAGTATTGGAGTCTGTATGGCGGTCGCGGCGGATTATTCTTATGTCACAAAAACCGCCAGCATGACTATCCACCCCATAAGGATGAACGGTATGATTATATCGATACCTCAGACTTTCGAGTATTTTAACAAGATGCAGGAGAGGATAATAAACTTCGTATGCGGACATGCCAAGATAACAAATGAGGAGTATAAAAAACTGATGTTCAATACAGGGGATTTGGCGAACGACACAGGAACAGTACTAGTGGGAGACGAAGCGGTGAAAACAGGGATTATAAACGAACCGGGCGGTCTAAAAGATGCACTCGAAAAGCTGTATACGATTATCGAGCAATCGAAGGAAGGAAAAAACGAATGATACAGAGCATTTTGCCTGATGATATAATATTATGTGATTATGAAGAGTATCTTAAAAAATGCGAGCAATCAACTGAAAACCCGTTTAAGAACCCGCTTATGTATTTCTTTTAGAGCGATTCTTCGACTTTTACGGCTTTCGCAACGAATAGATTGACCAAAGATAGACCTGCGGCTATATAGAACACATATTGCGGCCCAAAAGCAGTCCAAACGATACCTCCGAGATAGGCACAGATTATCGAGACAACGTGATCCATGCTTATTCCAGTAGAGAGTGTATGGGTTATGTCCTCTTCGGATTTTGCAATCGAACGCAAATATGAAACACGTATCAATTCCATGCTTTCGCTCATCATATCCAGGATATAAAGACCATATGCGAGGATGAGGGGAAAGCCGACCATCGGTAATATATTGTTTACGAACATGCCTGTAACAAGCCCGTATGAAAGGTATACGAAGATAAAGGATATTGCATCGAAATAAAGCAGTTTTTTGATTCCGAATCTATCAATCCATTTTCCTATCGCCGGTATGAAAAACATACAGATGAAAGCACCGATCATATTCAAAACAGAAATCGTATCAGCGCCTTTGCTGAGGATGTCTATTAAAACCCATGGTCCGAAAACGATGATGATCTGTTTTTGAGCACCGAACAGTATAGCCAAAATATAATAGAACTTATAATCCTTATCGAATACAAGCTTGATTTTTTTGTGCGATTGGATTTTTGGACCGATGCGTTTGTTCAGCACAACAAACAGCGCTAAACCGACCAAGGAAAATATTCCTGATATAACGAAAATCCATTTGGTTTGTGTTGTGAATGAAAAGAATCCAAACCTGAAACCGAAAAAAACTATTAATCCCGCTACAAGACGAAAAGCGGTACGAACACCGCCGTAAGTCCCAAGCCACTTTCCGACAGTCGATTTGTCTTCGACTAATGACATACCTATCGAGTTTTCCAAAGGCATAAACATATGCATTCCCATAGAGTTTATAAAAAGATAGACGCTCATGATTGCAAAAGTCGGGGTTAGGAAACCAAGAGCCATAATACCTACAAAAGAAAATACTTGCGCAATTATAGCGAGCCGGATATCGCCTAGAAAGGAGCCAAACCCAATAACGAGCAGACAAAGCAGCCCCGGTAATTCCCTTGGGAATTCCAAAATTCCCCTTTGGTAGGCTGTTGTGTTATATGCTTCTTTGAAATAGTTTGAAAAAACGGTGTTTGATAACCCGACAGCCAGGCTGATGACTGCTGTTATGACTATGAAAAGTATGATGTTTGCGTTTTTGCCCTTGAGGTATTCTTTCAACTTTTATTCTCCTGGATTTCTTTTAAATTTTGACAATTTATTAATAATAAATCTGTTGATATAAACTGCTGGGTATTATATCATAGATTGGTCAATTAATCTAAATTATTTTGATGTTAAGAGTAAAAAAATGTATAATATTCAAATAGAGATGTACATGAAAACAATTGAGGTGTTAAGAAATATGCCAACAAAAAAAACGGGGTCTAAAAAGAGAAGCAGTGCGAGGAAAAAGCCGGCCAAAAGAAGAAAACCGAGCAAAAAAATGCAGGCTTTATCGAAAGAATTTAACGGCGTGATTTTAATTGCAATCGCAATTTTCTTCGGGTTTGTTGTCTATTCGGACGGTATTGGAATAATAGGGACTATATTGAGAAACTTAAGCTTCGGGCTGGTGGGTGTTTTTGCATACGCCTTACCGGTACTGTTTTTTATCATAGGTGCTGTTCTGATTGCAGATTTAAAAGTGAAATCGCTTAAAAATCCTGTAGCCGCTTATGTTGTCGGAATAGTTTCGCTATTGTCCTTGATACATACGATTTCGTTCAAATCTCTGGATTTAGAAGTGAAATTCTTTGAATTCATCAAAAACGCCTACGTCGCCGGAGCAGGTGAGAGATTCGGCGGAGGTGCGCTGGGATCGCTTTTGTCATATCCGTTTAATCAGTTTATGGGTAAAACAGCATGCTATCTGATATTTATTTTAGCATTGATTATAAGTTTGATGATAATAACGAATTTTTCGATAAAAGCAATGACCATAAATATTGCGGCGGTAGGGAAAAATATTAACAAGAGTATAAAGCAAAAAAGAAAGAATGCTTCTCCAAAGATGCCCAGAAAAAAGAAGAAAGAACTCTACGTTTTTGACGGCGAAGAAAAACCAGTATCAGTAAACGGCGAGCTGGACGAACTGGATAGGATTGCACAAAGAGGGGCGAGAGGCAAAAATCCAATACTTATGCCGAACCAGATAAGCGAAGGTGATTTTAACTCTTCCGCTAATGAAAGCAAAAACGATTTAAAGATCGTGGACAGTATGAAGGATCCCGATGAAACAATTGATATTGAGATTGAGGATTATAATTCTTCGGATGAACAACCGGAGCCATATGTAAAGCCTCCGTATGCACTTTTGAAAAACGCGCCTTCAAAAAGAGGGAGAAAAGGCGGGGAGGCTATGCTTCGGGAGCAGGCGAAGACTCTGGAAGATACTTTAAGGAGTTTTAATCTCGATGCAAAGGTTGTGAATATCTGCAGAGGACCGGTGGTAACACGCTTTGAAGTCGCTCCTTCACCCGGAGTCAGGGTTTCGAGGATTGTGAGCCTTGCGGACGATATAGCTTTGAACCTTGCGGCACAAAGCATACGTATTGAAGCTCCGATACCCGGAAGAGCAGCGATAGGAATTGAGGTTCCAAACAGTGAAATCGCTATGGTGTACTTAAAAGAACTGATCGATACAGCAGAGTATCGAAACAGTGATTCATATATATCATTTGCGCTCGGTAAGGATATTGCAGGAAAGAAGATATATGCCGATATCGCAAAAATGCCCCATCTTCTCGTAGCAGGTGCAACGGGTTCGGGTAAAAGCGTATGTATAAACAGTATCATAATGAGTGTTTTATATAATGCAACGCCGGAAGACGTTCGCATGATTATGATAGACCCGAAAGTCGTTGAACTCAATGTGTTTAACGATATTCCGCACCTTTTGGTTCCTGTTGTGACGGACCCGAGAAAAGCAGCGAGTGCTGTGAACTGGGCTGTCGTTGAGATGCAGAGAAGGTATAAGGTTTTTGCTGCAAGCGGAAGCAGGGATATCGACGGATATAACGAAAAAGCTTTCAGAGAAGGCGGAGATAAGATACCTCAGATTTTGGTTATTATAGATGAACTGGCCGATCTGATGATGGTTGCCCCGAGGGAGATGGAGGATGCGATATGCAGAATTGCGCAGCTTGGACGAGCTTGTGGTATTCATCTAGTAATCGCAACACAAAGACCGTCTGTTGATGTTATCACCGGAACTATAAAGGCGAATATACCTTCCAGAATCGCTTTTGCTGTTTCTTCACACACGGATTCGAGAACGATAATAGATATGGGCGGAGCGGAGAAATTGCTCGGTAAGGGTGATATGCTCTATTACCCAACGGGCAAGGACAGACCCGTGCGTGTGCAGGGTTGTTTTGTAACTCATGCTGAAGTGAATTCCGTTGCCGGATTTTTAAAGAGCGAAAGATCGAGCAGGTATGATAATGAAGCGGTGGACAATATAAAGAACGGTAACAACGGAAATGCCGCAAGCGGAGGATCTGACAAGACGGATGAGCTTCTGCCCAGAGCGGTGGAAATCGTTTTGGAATATGAACAAGCATCAATATCGATGCTCCAAAGAAGATTACGGGTTGGTTATGCGAGAGCAGCCAGATTGATAGATGAAATGGAACTCCGGAATATCGTTTCGAAATCCGAAGGACCCAAACCCAGACAAGTCTTGATAAGCTGGGAACAGTTTAGAGAGATGTTTAAGGAAGAAGAATAAAACATAATGAATGATATAAAAGTAGGAATCGTTTCTCTGGGCTGTGCTAAAAACACAGTCGATACTGAGATGATGATGGGGATTTTAAGGAGAGATGGTTTCGGTTTTGTCCAATCTCCGGAAGATGCAGATGTAATAATTATTAACACTTGCGGCTTTATCAATGATGCCAAAAAAGAATCTATAGATACGATTTTTGAGATGACGAAGTACAAAGAGGATGCCGCAGTCAAGGGGATTATCGTAACAGGATGTCTCTCAAAACGATATAAAGGTGTGCTTTTTGACGAAATACCCGAAGCTGATGTTTTCTTAGGTACAGAGAACTACCATAAGATTTCAGATGCGGTTTTGACGGCATATAAAGGCAAAAGAAAGACTTTTTTTGAGCAGGAAAGCATAGACTATGAGCCGTCAGAGAGGGTGCTTACAACCTATCCTCACAGCGCATACATAAAGATTGCAGAAGGGTGCAATAACCGCTGTTCTTATTGCGCAATTCCGTTCATTCGTGGCGAATTCAGGAGCAGAACATATGAGAGTATCATCAATGAGACTAAATATCTTGTCAACATTGGGGTTAAAGAGATTACTCTTATAGCGCAGGATACGACTAAATACGGTACTGATATATATGGCGAGCAAAGACTTGCAGATCTCTTACGTAAAGTCTCAAGGGTAGAGGGTGTAAAATGGCTGCGAGTGCTGTATTCATACCCTGAAGGTATAACAGATGAGATTTTAGAAGTGATTGAAAAAACTCCGAATATTTGTAACTATGTAGATATGCCGATACAGCATTTTTCGAATAGAGTTTTAAAAGCGATGAATAGAAAAAACAGCTATGAGTCCGTGATGAAACTGCTTAAAAAAATCAGGACAGAATACCCGGATACGATATTGCGAACGACTTTGATGGTCGGCTTCCCTGGTGAAGAGGAAGAGGATTTTGAGATTCTGAAAAACAGTGTTGTCGAAGCGGAATTTGACAGACTTGGTGTGTTTAGTTTTTCAAAAGAGGAAGACACTAAGGCGTATGAGATGAATGAAACGGTGAGCGAAGAAGAGAAGGAAGATAGGCATACAGAAATAATGGCTATCCAAGCGGATATATCGCTCAAGAAAACCCGGGATAGGATTGGAAAGACCTTTGAAGTGATTATAGATGAATATGATGAGGATATCTTTATGTATATTGGAAGATCATTCGAACAAGCACCTGAATCCGACGGCAAGATTTATATATCGTCGGAGAAAGCGCTGAATATCGGTGGTTTCTATTATGCTAAGATTACGAACGCAGAATTTCATGATATGATGGGCGAGATAGTTGCGCCTTAGATATGACGGAGGGAAAGATGAACGTTGCAAATGTTTTAACGCTTATTAGAATCGCACTGGTTCCGGTTTTCGTGCTGTTTTTTTATTTGAGGATACCTTATCAACACATTTAT
>Ga0180436_10001216_pt1 | contig 25439 bp, 31 predicted proteins | sample SS_ome_2_FD_132434 | JGI IMG/M metagenome (GOLD analysis project Ga0180436, IMG submission 132434) | Hypersaline lake sediment archaeal communities from the Salton Sea, California, USA - SS_3_S_2 metaG | ecosystem: Environmental > Aquatic > Non-marine Saline and Alkaline > Hypersaline >... | reverse complement strand
ATCATTGATACCTAAGTCACTGAGTAAACCAAAAAGTGCAGAAAAAAAAGCAACAATGATAAAAATAGAATTCAGCATTTTAAATTTAAACTTCAGAAGATCTTCATCTGCAGAAAATTTAAAGCCACTATATAAAAAATTATCTAGACTCATTATTTATTACTTACTTTCATATATTATATATCTATAATAACATATTTGTGATTAAGTAGATTTTCTTCTAACTTATAACAATAATTAATCTAGATAATTGTTACAATTCTATCTATTAATATGATTGTATATCTCACTAACATATGGTTAACCTTGTTCATCTATGATATATAAAAGGATTTATAATGGATAGACGAAATTTGATCAGTGTAACACTTTTAGTAACGGCATTAGCCTTCAATCCGCTATTGGCTCAACACAATATAAAGGCAAGCTCCCTTGTACAAGAAAATAGGGTTACTTCTAAGATAGCATCTATCTTGCATAAAAGAGGATTGGATGAAGATACAGCAAAAGAGATATCTGAAGATCTAGTTGATGGAGATGAAGAACTGTTTGCACTTATGTTAAACAATTTGTTACATGGTTACAGTGACCTTAAAAAAGATGAAGTCTTAGAGTACTTAAGTAAAGCAGCGTTACATAGACAACATATTGAACTTGATTCCTATGCACAATTGGTAAGTATGGTTTCTAAGATCAAACAAAAACTGTTAGATAAGGATACTTTAGAACAATTAAATACCGTTGCGAAGAGTAATGCCTATTTTGTTAAGAGTTATCAGCAGTATAAAGAAAAACTCATTTGATATAATATTGAGTAGAAAGTAATATTTTCTACTCAATTGGTTTAATAAATATATTTTGGTTAACATAATATAAATTCTATTAAAAATATAAATCTCTTCTCCTCCTTGTATTAGTGCAACTACTTTGAGGTTTTTGAAAAAGTCAAAAATGATATAAATAAGGTATCAAACACAATATTTTAGAACCTATAGTCAAAATTTGATTTTGACGTAAAATTTTGGAAAAAATAAAATTATTGATATTTGATATACAAAAGTTTAAAAATCCTCTTTTGTCTAATTAGTACATTTTTAATGTAGATACTATTATTGGAAATCCGAAAATGTTTATCAGATCATTTTATGGATTGAGATCTGATAATACAAAAACAACTCCGAGCCATAATATGCTCAACAGTATTTAATGAATAGAAATAAATATATGGAATATGTTTTTAACAATAAAAGAATATAAAAAAGCCAATAATTAATATTAAATAATAAAAATTACTACAATTTACCCTTCTCTGATAACGTATCACTATGGAGAATCATATATTTACCTACAAGCAACGTTGTAGTGGGGGCTTTATGGTAGTTGTGTGAACAACTGTTCACTAAATATATTTCCAATGACATTATATATGAACAACTGTTCTTAAATAAACTATAGTATAATTTTAAATATGAACAAATGTTCACTAATATGAGATTATGGCATTTGACAAATGAACAATTGTTCACTATAATATGATTAAAGGAGTCTCAATGAACGAGCAGAGCGTTAGTTCTTCCCCTACCAAGGGAAGTAAAACAAAACAAAAAATACTTAAAACTGCCCTCAAGCTTTTTGCAACCAAAGGATATAAGGCAACAACAGTAAGAGATATAGCAGGTACTATGAATATGAAGCAAAGTGCCCTTTATAACCACTTCAAGAACAAAGACGAGATCCTTGAAACACTGGTCAGTGAACTAAACTCCTCCGCCATAGTGACAATTTTTAACGATAAAGAGGCCTCAGAGCTTCATAAACAAGGAAAGTCGCTCTTGATGTCCATTGCCACTACATTTAAGCTTATAGGCTTTGATGGGCAAAATGAAGCCCTTTTAAAGCTGCTTATGCAGGAGATATACCGAAATGAGCGTATTAGAGAGATCTATAACGAGTATTTCTACCAGGAGAATGTTAAAAAGCTCTCAAGTCTCTTCTTTATGATGATGCAGGATGAGATGATCAAGTCTTCGGATCCCCTACTATTGGCAAATGAGTTCTTCTCTCCCCTATTTTTCTATCAAATGCAGGTTTCTTTGCTAAAATTAGATAAAAAATCGACCTCTTCAGTCGTTTCAATGTTCGAAAAGCATGTAGATTTCTTCTGGGATAATATCAAACTAGAGAAGCAAGAGACGCTATTTTAGGAACATACTAAATAATATTAAGGATTATGATGGAAACTAAAATCGATCACTTTGCACATAAATCAAAATCATGGGATATGAACAGCAAACGTGTACAGAATGCCAAAGGGATAGCTGAATTAATAGTAAATAATATAAAGTTAAATAAAACCATGGAGATCATGGACTTTGGTTCAGGTACAGGGCTTTTAAGCTATTTTGTTGCACCCTATGTAGAGAAGATAGTTGCAGTAGATAACTCTCCTTCTATGCTCATTGAGTTTAAAAATAAGTGTGATGAGTTCTCATGTCATACTGAAGTAATAGAAAAAGACTTGAGTAGTGAGACGATCGATAGAAAATTTGATGGTGTCATTTCTTCTATGACCATCCATCATTTAGAAGATATACCTGCCCTATTTACGAAACTCTATGATATGCTTGATGATGGTGGATTTATAGCCATCGCTGATCTAGATAGTGAAGACGGAACCTTTCATAGTGACAATGAAGGGGTTTTCCATTATGGATTTGATCGTCATGTGCTTGCTGAGCAGGCTCAAAATGCGGGTTTTAAAGATATTACCTTTAGTTTAGCCAATAAAATAGCTAAACCACATGCTGATTTCACAGTTTTTTTAATGACAGCAATAAAATAATATTAGAGAATATTAAGATGAAATATTTATGGTTCAGTATCTTTGCTCCGGTTCTTATATGGTCAGCGTATCTTCCAAAAGATCCATTTACGTGGTTCTTGGAAGTATTACCTGTATTCATAGGGCTATTCATTTTGGTACTTACCTATAAGAAATATCCATTGACCCCTCTTCTCTATACGCTTATCTTGATCCATATGATCATATTGATGGTTGGCGGACATTATACGTATGCTGAAGTACCACTATTTGACTGGTTAAAAGAGATATTTGAGCATAGTAGGAACAATTACGATAAAGTAGGACACTTTGCCCAGGGCTTCATACCTGCGATCATAGCCAGAGAGATACTTATACGTAAAGAGATAGTCCAGGGTTCTAAAATATGGTTAGATTATATAGTTTTGAGCATTATTCTGGCATTTTCAGCCTTTTATGAACTTCTAGAGTGGTGGGTTGCACTCGCTGTAGGTGAAGATGCCGAAGCATTTCTTGGTACACAAGGGTATGTGTGGGATACACAGTCAGACATGGGGTATGCACTCTTTGGAGGCATCATGGCACTACTACTGCTCTCGAAGCTGCATGATAAGCAGTTAAACAGTGGTGACAGCTGGGATGTTGACCTAGACGAAAATGAAGCATAATTCACAGATGATTCACACAAAATTTATATCATTAACATATACCAAACATAAATTACATAAAAAGGATGACAATATGAAAAAGACACTTTTAACAGTAGGTACATTGGCACTTTTAGCTTCTCCTGCACTTTTTGCAGCGCAGGCAACAAAAACACAATCATCACTTACAACGCAACTGCAATCACAGCAAAGACTTCAGAATGGTAGTGGTAAAGGTGGGAAAAAACAATACAAACATCAATATAAACACCAAAATAAGTACCAGGGAAGCAATGGAAATGGACAAGGCAAAGGAAACATGTCTGGACAGGGTCAAGGAAAAGGTCAAGGTAATATGTCTAGAAGTGGACAAGGTAGTATGTCCGGAAAAGGTAATAGAGGCGGTAAAGGTGGAGGAAAGAGATAAATGATCTAGCTGTTAATGATATAGAGAACAAGAGAGAAATTAAATATACCTATGAGTAGCATAGCTATTACAAATGATTTTTCGTCTTCTCTATACTCAGCAGTCTGTAGAAATTTTAGCATTATTTTTTTCATTGATTTAACTCCCTTTTTCCTTCAAAATAATATATCTAGAGACGATAACAATTTGATACCATACTGTTAATGAGGAAATATACAGTGTATCATTGCTAACAAGCACACTGTTGATACTATAACTAACCAGAGGTATATAATTAACTATAGTGATTAATTCAACATAAGAGCAACAAGAGAGAAATTAAAAATAGCCATGAGTATCATTGCTATGACAAATGACCATTCCTGCTTATTGAAATTCATTATTCTTAGAATTTGTATTACTTTACTCTTCATTGTCTCCCCCCTATTTCAACTTCTTATTTTTAATATAACATTATCAGTGTCATATTTCTGTCATATTCTATTGCGTTAAGTTAGGTAGAAGCAATTTTTATGAAGGATTGAGGTTTAAAACAACTATTTAGACATAAAAATCTATATTTTTGTTGCAGTTAAAAAAATGTATTGTTTACCGGTGATAGTGACTCGAAATTTGTGCTGCTGCAGATATTTTTTACAAAAGATGACATCATTAAAGAGCAGTGACATTTCACTCATTTTATAATTAGGGGCTTTGGCCCCATACACCATCTCTCCCCCAACCCATCTGCAATTAGGAAAACCCAATATGATCGCACCATCTTTTGTGAGATAGTTTTGCACCAGAGACATAAAGAATGGTTTGAAATTGATACTTGGACTTTGAAGTGTCCCTATACTGATGAGAAGATCAGACCTTCCTAGGTCCAGACTATCCAGATCATTGATATCATGAGTGTGAAATGTGACGTTCTCTTCAGGGAATTTGTTATTGGCTAGAGATATAGCTGATTTTGAATGGTCTATACCGACAAGATCTATTTTGCTATAGGTGTCCGTATCTAAACTGTTCTTGATCACTTGAAACTCATCTCCAGTGTTGACCCCAAGATTTAAGATAGAAGATCTTTGACTTAGCTTTACATTCTGCAGTGCCTGTGTATAGTAGTATAGAAAGGCAGGCTCTTCCATCTTATTTATCTGGAAAAATGGGGAATCGACACCATACTTTTCTTCTTTTGAACTGTCTGTGTCAAGATGAAACGATTTATCTCTCTTCAGCTTTTCAAACCTCAATGCAACACATGGATATGTTGTCTCTTTTGGTGTAAGCATTTTGCACATAAGGAGTTCTGCAAGATCTACCCATGCTTTATAGCTTCTATGTATATAGAGTGTCTCATTAATGATTACTTGATGACCTGCAAACACACTATTTAGGTCTGGATTCAGGACATTAAAGGAGATGGATGAGGCACTCTCCAGACTATTTTGAAGCATGGGAAGTATCTCTTGCATAGTTTGATCTGTAAATGTCATCCAAAACCTCTCATTTTTTAGTGATATATTTTATCACACAATATATATCAACATATTATTATAACTTTATATAATTTTTTGATATTATAAAATAAATAATTACATAGAGGTATCATGAATTTTGTAAAAATAACCTTTATTCTCATACTTTCACAGGCTCTTTTTGCAGGTAGAATGGATGTGAATGCTTCTAAAACAGAAGCGGAAATAGATCGAGTACATTTTACAGGTAATGTGGAAATAAAAGTAGATGGTAGTACGATACATGCTGAAAAAGTGAGTGTTTATCTTGATGATAAAAATGAAACAAAATACTATGAGGCTTCAGGAGATGTTAGATTTTTTATCCTGGAAAAAAACTATTTTTTTAAAGGACGTGCAAATAAAATTTCCTATGATATGTTCACGCAGCGTTATGTAATGACAGGTATGGCTGTGGTAGAGGATAATAACTTTTTGATGAAACGTTATATAGCTGGTGATGAGATCGTTTTTGACCTCTTTACAGAAACTGTAGAAGTAGATGGTGGCTCTATTGGCACGAACTTTTTCATTAAACTGAATGATATTGGAAATTTTTTAGGTCTATAAGCGAACGAATATGATGATATTTCAACTAAAACGCTATGCACGTATTCTATAATTTCTAAAAAATTAGAAAGGCATAGATATGAATCAGAAAACACAAGAGAGTGAACTGCATATACCTTCCTCTAGACAATTGTTTTTTTTAAAATATCTTACTTGGATATTGGTTGACCTGACCGTATTGAATTTCTTTGCAGAGTATTGGGATAAGGTTACGATCACCTCTTTTGGTGTTTCGTTGTTTATAGCCATTACTTTACAGATACTCCTAAAAATGACCATTGCACTTGAACATCGTCTTTCAAACTATATGAAGTCAAACGAAAAGTTAGATAAAAAAGTTCTACATATATTCTCTACCTGGTTTGTTCTTTTTGCATCCAAATTCGTGATGCTTTGGATACTTCAATTCATATTTGGTGATGCGATCGTATTTTCAGGTGCCTACCATGGAGTAGTTGCATTTATTGTTGTAGTAATGGCAATACTAGCAGCCGAGTTTGCTCTTACCCGTATATACAGATCGTTAGCATAAAACAGAGGATATAGATTGGTCAAGTATGATCTTATAGTTATTGGTTCCGGTGCTGCAGGTATGATGGCAGCTATTACAGCAGCACGTAATGACAAGTCTGTAATTCTCCTTGAAAAACTTTCCAAGATCGGTGCAAAACTCAAAGCGACAGGAGGCGGACGCTGCAATTTGACCAATACACTTTCAAATGAGGAGTTCATGAGACGTTTTGGCCGTGATGGCCGTTTTATGACCCCTGCCCTCGAAATTTTAGACCATCATGCCCTTATAGACTTTTTTAAAGAGATCGGTGTAGAGAGTCATGCACCTGATGGTTACCGTGTTTTTCCCATAACTCACAGCTCTTCAACGATCATTGATGCTTTAGCCGGGGAAATGCAGAATCTTGGAGTTAAAGTATTATGCTCCCAAAAAGTGGAAAGTCTGGAGCATAATGGAGAAAAGGTCACGGGGGTGAAAACCCAAACCGATAGTTTCAGTTGTGAGAACGTGGTGATCGCTACAGGAGGTTTGGGATACCCTGTTCTAGGTGCTGAGGGAGATGGCTATACTATGGCTGAATCGGTCGGTCACAAGATCACAGATATACATCCAGCTATGATGCCTCTAAAAACGAAAGATACATGGGTGAAAAACTGTAGAGCGGACACCATCGCTAAGGTCGATATGCGTGTTGATATGAAAAAATATACAAAGCTCTCTGCCAAAGGTGACCTGATCTTTACCAAAGATGGGATCAGAGGTCCGGTGGTCTTGGATTTCTCTAGGGAGATCACACCTATTTTAAGCACATTTGACGAAGTGCCTGTGCTAGTAAGCCTCACCAAAGGAATGAATGAAGAGCAGATACGTGCGCATTTTAAAGACTTGTTGGCAAAGGATCCTCATCAGAATATATTGCAACTGCTTTTGACGCTACTTCCTGAATCTGTAAGTTTGGAGCTTTGTAAATTAGCAGATGTTGACCCTACCCTCTCTTTAGGGAAACAAGCAGGTGTGGCTAGAGACAGACTTATCAAACTTTTAGCATGGACGCCGCTAACCATAAACGGGCATGACGGCTTTAAGATGGCGATGATCACACGCGGGGGGATACATCTCAAAGAGATCGATCCATACACGATGCAGAGTAAAAAGCTCAACGGACTCTATTTTTGCGGAGAGGTGATGAACATAGACGGACCATGCGGCGGCTATAATCTTCAGTGGTCTTTTGCCAGTGGTCATCTGGCCGGCATGTTGAAGCGGTAGCCTTTATACTGCATTAAAGTAGAAGTAGCCTATAATCCTCAAAATATAATAATAAAGAGGACAACATGAAAAAGATCACCCCACTTATCAAGGTTTTAGCACTAGCAGCGCTTTTTCCAGCTTCTGGCCTGGCACAAATATCACAATTGGTAGTACCTGCTGTTCAACAGCAGGAAAAGGTTCAAAATGTTGTATTTGACTGTTCAAGTGCAGATGAAAAGTATATTGCTTCAAGATTGTGGCTCATCGATATGAGTATTAAAGAGTACAAGACGAATGGAATACCTTATGATGTTGTGTTAACGATACACTCTGGCTGTACGGATATCGTTTCAAAGAATGTTGATGCCGATGATAAAATGATGAAGAACATTCACAAAAAATTGAAGGTCGTTGCGAAACATGAAAATGTCTCTATAGAAGCGTGTCAGATAGCTGTTGATAGATTTAAGATAAAGCATGATGACCTACATCCATTCATAAAACTTGTCCCAAACTCAATTACTAGAGTGATATCGCTGCAAAATGATGGTTATGCGTTTATACCGTTCAGTAAGTAATTGGCGATATGAAAAGAACTAGGTTAAATAAACTAACTTTTAACAAGCACTTTATTTACTGACATAAATTTGATAGATTTATGTGATATAATCATCTAATCTAATAAAAGAAAAGGAAAAAGAATGACTAAAATTGAAGAAAGAGAAGAGAAAGTACAGCTTGCTATAGAAATTGCCATTAAGGTAGGTCTTTTGGCACTCGTCATATTGATCTCATATTTAATTGCAAAACCTTTTATAGCAATAGTTGTTTGGGGTATTATTATTGCAGTAGCACTTTCTCCTGTAATCAATAGTTTGGAAAAACGTTTTGGAAATCGTAAAAAAGTGATCATTGGATTTACGGTTGCTGTCATCGCAGCACTGTTGATACCAACTTATATGCTTTCTGGCAGTGTCATCTCTGAGTCTCAAACACTTGTACATGCTATGAAAGATGGAAGTGTAACAGTCCCCCCTCCTACTGAAAATGTGAAAGCGTGGCCATTAATTGGTGAAAAAGCCTACGCATTTTGGGATGCTGCATCACAAAATTTGAAAAAAACATTGGAACCATTTAATGAGGATATTAAAAAAATGGCGAAATCAATATTTTCAGCATTAGGAAGTGGATTAGGTACGATCTTTATGTTCGTTGGTTCATTCATTATTGCTGCAGCATTTCTTATAGGTAGAGATGGGGCTTCAGCGTTTTATCATAATGTTATGCGTCGTATCGTAGGAGATAGAGGCGATGAATGGGCTGACCTCACTACACTTACTATACGTTCTGTTGTAACAGGTGTTATAGGGGTTGCTGTGATACAGGCGGGTCTAGCTTTAATTGGTCTTGTTTTAATGGATATACCGTTTGCTGTAGGTTTAGCGGTTGCTATTATGTTCTTAACGATCATACAAGTGCCGGCACTTCTCATTATTGGTCCTGTTATTGCTTATGTCTTTTCTCAAGGGACAGGAACAGCTGAGATCGTGTTTACTATCTATATGCTCATTGTTGGAGCAAGTGACGGCGTCTTAAAACCTATGCTCATGGGTAGAGGTGTTGATGTCCCAATGTTAGTTATCCTCATAGGTGCCATTGGAGGAATGATGCTAATGGGAATGATAGGACTCTTTATAGGAGCAGTCATCTTTGCCTTGGCATATCAACTTTTTGGGCTTTGGATCTCTGAAGTAGAAGAACCAAAAGAAGAACAAGCATAGTGACCCTGCCCTGACTTCAAAAGTATTCAGTACTTTTGAAGTCTTATAATAATAATAATTGTAATAATGGAAAACATATGAAACAAATTACCCAAAAAAATAATTTCGTTTATCTTTTTTTCTCTCTCCTTATCTTTCTTTTTTCTGCAGCTATCATGTCAGAATTTCCAGAAACATTAGGTCAAGATATTTTTTCCATTGTGACGATCCTTATGCTGATGGTCAGTATCAAGAGTCTGAAAACAGAAAAGACCTGGAAATGGACAGTATATGCTCTAGTCCTCTCTTTTGTCATTTTAACCGTATTGGGGAAAATGTTTCACCATCAGTTGAATGTCTATTTGATCTTGATCATCTTACTGATGTTTTTTATCGGTTCTTTTTCTACAGCAGCGAAACAAGTGCTTTTGGTCGGAGATATCGATGGAAATAAGATCATAGGTTCATTAAGCCTATACATTCTTTTAGGCTTGATCTGGGCAGTGGTCTATCTGTTACTTCTGGTCATGGATCCAACTGCTTTTTCTGGAGTTGAAGCTGGTAATTGGCAACAGAATTTTTCACGTGTTGCCTATTATAGTTTTGTCACGTTGACCACATTGGGATATGGAGATATTTTACCTACAAATCATGTTGCTGAGTTCTTTGTCTATCTCGAAGCGATCATAGGCGTTTTCTATATGGCGATCATCGTTTCAAGCTTGATCTCACTACGTCTATCTGCAATAGAAAAAGAGAGAGAGGAAAAGTAGTTGTCATCTAGTACTCAAAGTGTGGAGAAAAGATCTTTACCGCAGATACTTGATGTAATATTTAATTTTTCACTTTCTGATAAACTTAAATTTGCTATCAAAGCCGCTTTGAGTATGGCACTTGCCTATCTCATTCCGCTATCTCAAGGCTGGTCGCAACCTGGTACTGCAGCTACCACTGTTATGTTGATAGCTGCGATGGGGTCTGTGGGAGACTCTGTGATGAAAGGTGCACTCCGTGTTATTGGTACGGTCATAGGTGCGGCAATAGGTATGACACTCATTGGATTGTTTCCACAAGACAGGGAAATATATCTCCTTTTCGCTTCAGTTATTGTAACACTCTTTTTATATTTAGCACGTGCCTATAAAGGAGATATGACTGTCTTTTTATTGACCGCAGTTACGTTACTTTTAATGTTTCAAAATGGTGAAGTCGATGATGTTTTTATCTATGGAATAGATAGAACGTATATGACCATTGTTGGTATCATCATCTATACTTTAGTAGGTGTATTTCTTTGGCCTGTCAATCTAAAAGATACCAGTGTGGAAAATGCAGCCACACTCTCAACACTACAAAGTGAAATGTATCTGTTTCGAAATGCCCAAAAAGAAGAACGAAAAGAATTACATCAAAAAATGATATCTCAAGAACAGCTTTTGGGAACCTCCATCATCGCTTCAGACAGCTCATCTATGGAGATGAATTTTTCAAAAACACAGTGGTATGATATTGTCAATAGCTATAAAAAAATAAGTGAGTTGCTAACTTTACTTTCACATCATGATAAAGCATCTTACGCTGACAGCTTCTCACGCTATGTGACAAACTATGAAACAATAGATACTCAGATCACAGAGCTTTTGGATGCTGTTCCTTTGGCATGGAAAGAACAAAAAAAGATCGTTATACCCGAGGCATTAGAGTATCAATATGATATAGAAGAGGTCAAAATACTCTCACAGCTTGAGCGTGCCGATATGAGTACAACGATCACTGATATGATAAAGCTGCATTCTCATCTGCGTAAACTGGCAGAGAAACTCAACAGTCTTATCTCTCCTATGCCGACGTTTTTCAATCTTGAAGATATCCCTAAACCTTCTGATTTTCTTTGGTTTGATATGGAAGACCTCAAGGGAACATTGATCACTTTTATCATCTTTTGGACTGCTACACTGCTTTGGATATTTGTAAATCCTCCAGGTGGATTTTTGATCGTCATTTTAGCGACTGCACTTAGTATTCTTACAACTTTTTCTCCATTAAAGCCCTCTTTATTGATTATCATTTTTTCACTCTCCTTTATTTTTGCTACAGCCATGTATATTTTTGTATTGCCAAATTTACGTTATGGATGGGAACTGGGACTTTTCGTTTTCGTATATGCATTTATAGGCTTTTATTTTATAAATCCTAAGTTGTCTGTATTTTTTTTACTAGGTAGTGCAACATTAGGTATTAATAATACAATGAGTTATAATTTTGATCTGTTTCTGATCATACTTTTTATATTTTATGCATTCTTGTTTTTACTGTTACTCTTTTACTATATACCCTTCTCTACAAAACCTGAACATCTTTTTTTAGTGATGAAAAAAAGATTTTTTATTCTTTCACAGATACTTTTACAAAGAAGTAATAGTTTGAGTAATCATAATGGTTCATTTTGGGGGGCAATAAAAGCAAGATACAGCAAGTTACATCTCATGGGTACGGTAAAGAAAATGCAGCTTTGGGCAAGTAAAATAGATGAAAAATATTTTGACAAAGTCGACAAAGAGTTACTCTTAGGATTCAGTAAAGAGTGTGAGACTTTTGTATATCTTTTAGAGATGATGCATCATAGAGAAATAGAGATGATAGATAATCCATTGGTTAGAGAGTTTAAATCAAATTTAACAGAGTCTACACTAGCAGACCTTGTAGGTGCATATGCGCAAGGAAAAGATGTTAAAGATGTTGACCCTTTCTGGAAAGATGAAGAAAAGATCATTGTTAAAATTGAAGAGCGGTTGTCTCATTTTATGAAAGAGATGAAGTATAATGACTATAGTGAAAAAGAGATCATAGAATTTTATGAGAGTATCGCTCTACGTAGAAATGTATGGTTATCTTTGTTCAGTTGTCAAAAAATGATGGAAAACATTGATTTTAAAGTATTGGAGACAAGTAGGTTTTAATGAAAATAAATGAAGAGAAAAGAGTAAAAATGAGAAATACATTACCAAAGATCGGCCTTTCTTTATTCACTATTGTTATGATGAGTGGATGTACAAAACTGGGTCCTGATTTTATGGGTGTAGAGAATCCTCCAGTACCTGCCAAATGGCAGCATAAAGATAAACGCAGTGATGAAAGAATAGCACAATGGTGGAAGAGCTTTAATGACCCTGTTCTAAATACTTTAGTAGAAAAAGCCTATGCACAAAACCTTAGTATTAAGAGTGCGGGATTACGCATTTTGCAAGCGCGTGCAGCGTTAGGTATATCTGAAGGACTTGCATTCCCTCAGGTTCAAACACTTTCAGGTAATGCTGCTGCAGTACGTAGTAATGGTAACAACTTTGAGTCTGCAGGTATAAACTTTGATATGGGGTGGGAGATGGATATTTGGGGTAAATATGCCAGAAACATTGAATCCTCAGAAGCAAACCTGTATGCTAGTCTCGCATCCTATAATGACATCATGGTTTCTGTGATTTCAGAAGTGGCACGTAATTATATTAACTATCGTACTGCTGAAGAGCGTATAGCCTATGCAAGAAGAAATGTTCAGATCCAGGAACGTGTGACGCAAATGACCGAAGTACAGTTCAATTCAGGAAATGTTTCAGAACTGGATATGCAACAGTCTCGTTCTCAACTTTATAATACACGTGCGGCTATTCCTGCTATAGCGATCACAAAAGTCAATGCATTAAATGCAATGGCTTTATTATTGGGTACGGATGCAACAGTTGTAAAAAAAATGCTTGCATCAGGAAGTAAAAAATATCAAGATTCTTATTCTAAATATATGAGTAAAGAAAAGAGAGGTGTTATTCAGATCAAACAAGATAGCAGCGATCTTTTAAATGTTGAGATCATTCCAATGACTCGATTAAATCCTTATAATAAAATAGATGCAGGTCTACTAATGAGAAGACCAGATATTAAAGTGGCCGAATATCGTGTACAGTCTAACAGTGCATTAATAGGTTCAAATATGGCAGAGCTTTACCCGAGCTTTTCACTTTTTGGAAATATAGGTCTTAATAGCAATAATGCCAGTGGTTCATGGGGCTCAGGATCTGATGCCCTTGGTGTTGCCATAGGACCTGCATTTTCATGGAATATCTTTCAATACGGTCGTATCAAAAATCAGATCCGACTACAAGATGCTGTGTTTGAAGAGAGTCTGGTTAACTATAATAATAGTGTACTCACCGCTGTATCTGAAGTTTCCAATGCGCTTGAGAGTTATACTTGGGTACAAAAACAACAGAAAGAGATAAAAAATGCGGTAGATGCTACGGTACGTGCATTTAATATTTCAGTGATCCAGTACAATGATGGCTTGGTAAGTTATCAGCGTTTGCTTAATACTGTTGAGAAGCTAACAAGTACACAAGATAGATATGCTTCTATCAAGGGTAACTTGTCTCTTCAAACTATTGCATTCTATAAAGCATTAGGTGGCGGGTGGCAGATAAGTAAGGGTAAATCTTATCTTTCAGCAGATACGGCTGATAAAATGAAACAGCGTGTAGATTGGAACAGATATCTCGATAAGAACATGACACGTCTGCCGGAAGGAATGAAATAATGACAAACCCTTTCCCTCACGAACTTTCTATCGGTGATGTCTATTACTCACCGCTGATACTGGTTGCGTTACTGGCTTTTTTAGCAACACTTGTTACAGTCATGATTTTAAATAAACTGAAACTCACTCGCTATTTTTATGCACCATCTTATGTATTCATTGCATTGATGGCGCTATATATTGTATTGATAGATGCAATCTGGATCAAATTTTAAAGGTTAATCATGAAGAAAATAATAAAAGTACTGCTTACACTGACTATTTTGGGAGCTGCTGCATATTTTTCTTATCATAAATATAGAGACTATATAGATAATCCGTGGACCAGAGATGGGCAAGTACGTACGCAAGTGATACAAGTCACTCCACGCGTTAATGGTATGGTAACCAAGATCCATGTAGTAGACAATCAAAAGGTTAAAATAGGTGATCTTCTTTTTGAGATAGATCCGTCACAGTATCAAGTGAAGCTTAATCAGGCAGAGGCTAGACTGCAACGAACACTTGAAGCTGCCAAGGGAACAAAAATAGAGTATCAGCGTGTTAAAAACATTTATGCCAAAGATAAAGGTGCCGTATCACAAAAAGATCTTGTGCGTAATGAGACCAACTATTTTAAGTCATTGGCCGATATTGACTCATCTACAGAAGCGGTCAATACGGCAAAGCTTAACCTCTCTTATACAAAAGTCTATGCAGAAGTGGATGGATATGTCTCAAATATAAACTTTCAGATAGGTTCACAAGCTACTGCCAACAAGGCAATATTGGCACTTGTAGATGAAAATTCCTACTGGGTATTTGGTTTCTTTAGAGAAGATGCAATTCCTCATGTTGAAGTTGGAGATGAAGCAAGAGTTACACTTCTGGCTTATCCAGACACACCGCTAAATGGTAAGGTAGAGTCAATAGCCTGGGGGATATCCCACTCTGATGGTAACCCCGGAAATAACCTTTTACCAAGTGTAAAGCCTGTCTTTCAATGGATACGTTTAGCACAAAGAATACCTGTACGTATCAAGTTAGATAAACTACCTGAGAATGTAAAGTTGAGGTTTGGGCTTACTGCATCAGTCATGATCCTTAAAAATGAAAATAATAAAAGCAAGTGATCGAATATTGTATGATTGATCTCGCATGACATATAAGTACTATACTCTATATTACAAGGATGCCCATGACATACAACGACTGGTTTGAAGCACATGCCAAAAAACATGCAGCCATCGTAGAAAAACTCAAAGCCCGTGGGCTTGATGAATTTGACATAGTCCAATACTTCATATTTGATAATATGGTAGAGAATGAACCGGACTTTTGTGAGCTTTACGCTACAAATACCAAATGCCATGAGATGTATGAACTCAACTGCTATATGTGCGGGTGTCCGCACTTCAGGTTTTACCAAAATCCTCCTAAAGAAGAAGGCCTGGTCTTTCACTCTACATGTTCCATCAGTTCAAAACGCGGCAAACGTGCTGTCATAGAAGATGGAATACACCAGGATTGTTCAGGGTGTACCATACCTCACGCCGAAGATTATATATTTAGAAACTTTGATACCGATTGGCGTAAGATAATGAGTAAGGTTAAAAATTAAAATATTATTTATCAGATTTGTCGTTCGTCTCTAAAGACCATTTATCGGTAGCACTGCACCCAACATCACAACTCACATGAGGCGTAATACCCACAGCCTCAGGATTGATTGCCACTTTTATGAGAAAGTAATCACCCTCCCCTTTGTGTGCAGTAAAGTTGTGTGTACCACAAAACTCTTCATTCATAAATTCAGCGACTGTGCTTGCATACTTATAGGCATCTTGTTGTGTTTCAAAAGTAACATTATTAGTGTAATCACTTTTTTTAAAACAATCACACTCTTTTTCCATTTGTACTGTATACATAAGGGTGTATCCTTTTAGATATGAGATAATATTTTTTGGGATAATAACATTATTTTCTTACTCCAAGTCTTTAGTTTTCTTAATGACTACTAAACCCAATATACCGAAAAATAGTTCCAAGGCTAAATAAACAACTAATAACCCATTAGGCATACCGGCTATTATCAGACTTAAAATTCTTCCCGCTGCCAATCCTAACATAAAGACAACAAGACTATAAAGTGCAGGCAGTCTTAACTGCTCATTAAATGCACCTATAACCCAAAACTATTGCAGTACTCATAAACTCTCAATCTCCACGACACTCTTCTTTGCTAGAGTCATAGCAAATCCTTTTTCATAATAGGCTGCTTCATTTATAAAGATAGTGTAGCGCTCTTCACCATCATATCTGATGGTCTCATTTTCCAAGGTTAAGAAGAGAGGGTCTCCTTGTTTAATAAGGGTAAAGTCTTTGTCTTGTCTTGCTTCGTGTACCATACCTACAATGTCACCTTCTGCATTACGTGGATAATCTACAAGGAGATCATGATCGTAGATATCTAAGGTACTGTCTAATCCAAGGTCATTAGCATTGTTCTCTTTTTCTATGTAGTCCAGAAGATGGTGGATAAGCGCTTCAGTTTGTAAAAACAAGTCTGCTCTTAACACACCTTGAGGTACTGCACCTACCTCAATGGCAAAACCGTGAGGTGCCATGGAGTCTACAAAACTGTTTTCAATGTCTCCTTGCCATCTATAGACTTTTAATGATGGTTCCATCTTGCAAAGGTAGGCAATGGCTCTCCATGTGATGGTACTAGTGTTACTCACTACTATAGAGAGTCCCATGTTTGCCGTCGTAGTATGAAGGTCTACTATAAAATCAACATTGGGATTCTTACTTCCTTTTTTTCCAAGTACATCATTTAACTCTTTTGCCAATTTCGCTTCATAAGCCTCTAAGCCATCATCAGCCAGATCATGCATACTAAAAGACCTGTTTAAATCCTGGTCAACATAGCGACGTACCTCTTCGATGGCTCTTGTGTTCATCAGTCTTGTGATGGTATCAAAGTTACTTCGCTGTATCAGTTCAGGGTTGTTTTGCCATTTTTTAACAAGGTAGACTCCTGTTAGCTCATTACCGTGTGTTCCACCTGTGATCGCAATGTTTCGTATCATCGTTTGTCCTCATAATATATATGGCATAGTATAGTGAAATTTCTTAGAAAAGTGTATACTACCACCATGAAACTAAGAGTAGGAACCTTTAACCTTTATCAGTTTGTTGAGCCGCCTTTTATGTGTTACACACGCAAAGGCAAATACAATCAAAGACAGTGGCTTGAAAAAACGTTGTGGATCAAAAAGCAAATACTTAAGATGGATTGTGACATCATAGGGTTTCAAGAGGTCTTCTCTAAAAAGGCCTTAGAAACACTTGTAAAAGAGTTGGGTTTTGAGCACTTTGCAACTGTTGATGATGCTAGGCTCAGTGAGACAACACCAAATAAGTACACAACTACCACTGTTGCCATAGCCTCCAAACACCCTATAGCAAACATACTAGGTGTTGATGTATATACTCCTAGCCTTGAGAAGCACCATTTCAAAGATTCCTTTGTATTTTCAAGAGTTCCCATAAAAGCAACGTTCTCACTGCCAAATAGCAAAGAGCTTTTGGTCTACGTATGCCATCTTAAATCAAACAGACTGAACGAGTTTGAATATGTTTTTACAAAAGAGGACACTTTAGTTCAGAAAAAAGAGCGTGTCTTTGACATAATAGAAGAAAAGCGATCTAGTGCTCTAAGACAGAGGTTATGTGAGGCATCTTCACTTTACTATGACATTCAGAGCTCACAACAATCACCTGCAGTACTCATGTGTGACCTGAACGATAAAGAGTATTCACTTACGATAGAGGCACTCACAAACCCGGCATACCATGATAATACAAGTGAGGATCCACCTCTGTTATATGATGCAAGTTACGAATACAAAGAAGAGGTACACAATCCTCATCCGGAACAAAAAAAGCCAAAAAGAACACCCACAAGCTATTTTAAAAGTAAAGGAAATGTACTTGATTATATTTTTATATCTAAGCACTTTAATAAAGAAAGTACATATAGGGTAGGAACAGTAACTAACTATCAAATTTTAGATGAACATTTACAAACATATAAAGATGGTTCTATCATCCAAAGTGACCATGCGCAGGTGGTGTGTGAGTTGACTTTGGATCTATAGATGTTTATTTAAAATATCGATATAGTGGTCAATATATTTCTGTTTCTCTTTACGTCTATACTGCATAACCCACCTGGGATGGGGAACGACCTCTATACTTTCAAAACAGTGGTGTTTCTGGTTAAAGGCTTCAAGATACTTCAGGTTTTTGCCTGTTCCCACACAGATGATGTTTGGTTTGGCTTGGGGTATGGACATTTGTTCTAGAAGTGTTTGAGTAATGTAGGGCTCAAGGCATAACTGGGTCTCTTTGTCATCATAATAGTTGTAGTTCTTCTTCTCTTTGAGAAGTCCAAGTGGCATCGTTGTCGTAAAAAAGAAATCACCATAGAACTTTTCTGCCCCGCCATAGGCTTCTATCACTTCAAACATAAAAGCTGCACTAAGCTCTATACGTTTATCAAAGCTGTTTTCTATACCGCATACCTGTTCTAAATGATAGGCGTCACTGAACCCTACTCCTGTCACACCTGACCCAACCTACCCGGGTTGATCCCTATAAGATAGGTACGTGGATCTGTATCGTTGTAGTATTTGTTAAAAAAGATTTCAATCATCTCTTTAGTTTTAGGGTTATCAAATGGATAGATGACCTCCACTCCTTTTGGAAGCGGTGGTTTTTTTGACAAAGTAAAATAAAAATTTAATATCTGTTCTGCAAAGGTTTGCATAGTTGAGCCTTACTTTTATAAAAATTATAGCTTTTATTCATAAAGTATTCTAACAATAACCTCTTACGCACTTCGCTATCGTGTGTTACTATTCATTAGGACATTCCAGACTATTATGGTAAAATTCCGACCATATATAAAGTAAGGAATTGATGTGTTTAACCTTCAAAATTATTCTACACAAAATATTAAAAATGATATTTTATCTGGTGCTCTGGTTGCAGTGGCACTTGTTCCAGAAGCGATAGCCTTCTCATTTATCGCCGGTGTTTCACCTGTAGTTGGACTCTATGGTGCATTTATCATCGGGCTTATCACTGCCCTGCTTGGCGGTAAGCCGGGGATGATCTCTGGAGCAACGGGTTCAGTAGCAGTGGTATTTGTGAGCTTGGGACTTTCAGTAAAAGCGATGTACCCTGATCTTGGTACAGAAGCGCTCTCCATGATGATATTGCATTATATTTTACTTGCTTCTATCATCGCTGGACTTATACAGATAACTATCGGTGTATTGAAGATGGGTAAATTCATCCGACTTGTGCCTCAACCTGCCCTCTTTGGATTTGTAAATGGTTTGGCTATCGTTATCGCTATCGCTCAATTGCCTTTCCTCGCACCTGCAGATATAGGGCAGTATAGCGGTAACTGGCTGGATATCATAAAAGCCTCAGTAAGCGAAAACTATATTATGTATATTATCATCATCTTTACGATGTTAACGATGCAGTATCTACCAAAGTTCTCAAAAGCTGTACCGGCTGGTCTTGTGGCTATTGTACTTGTGACACTTGTGGTCTACTTTGGTGATATAGCAACAAAAACAGTGGGTGACCTGGCAGACCTCTCTAATGTATCCTTCCCCTCTTTTGTGATGCCGTACACGGAACTCTTTACTTGGGAGTCAATGAAGATCATTTTACCTGTGGCAGTGATTGTAGCACTTGTAGGACTTATAGAGTCATTGCTAACACTCTCTGTACTTGATGAGATGGGTGGTAAACGTGGTTCAGGTAACAAAGAGTGTGTAGCTCTTGGTGTAGGAAACAGTACATCAGGTCTCTTTGGCGGTATGGCAGGTTGTGCGATGATCGGACAGTCAGTCATCAACTTTACCTCTGGTGGTCTTGGTAGACTCTCTTCCTTTACAGCAGCTGTGTTACTCATCATACTTGTAGTAAGTTTTTCAGACGTCATCGCTGCTATTCCAGTGGCTGTTCTTGTAGGTATCATGTTCATGGTGAGTATCGGTACCTTTGAGTTCTCATCACTAAGCCGTATCAAGTATATGCCTCGTTCTGATGCGTTTGTTTTAGTTGTAGTAACTATCATCACCGTACTGGAAGACCTTGCTGTAGCAGTGATCGCCGGTATCATTATCTCTGCACTTGTTTTCGCATGGGAGCATGCAAAGATCTTTGCACACAGTAAAGAAGAAGGTGGTAAAAAGATCTATGAACTTGACGGTCCCCTCTTCTTTGCATCGGTGACATCATTTAATGAGCAGTTTGATGTAGACAATGATCCCGAAGAAGTGGTCATAGACTTTAAAAAAGCCAGAGTAATGGACAGTTCAGGTGTAGAAGCGATCGATGCGTTGACTGAGAAATATAAAAAAGCAGGTAAAAAACTGACACTTCGCCACCTTTCAAAAGACTGTAAAAAAGCATTGCAGACGGCAGGTCCTTTCTGTACGTATGAAGAAGATGATCCTACCTATAAAGTTGCTACAAACGTATAAGGATAGTATCATGAAAAAATTGTTTATTTTCGCAGCTCTGATGGTATCGATAATGTCATCGGGCTATGCCATAGATGCCGAAGAAGTTTTTGAGTCAATGGAAGAGCTTAATGGTAAATGGATGCTCTCAAAGAGCAAAGAACAGCAGGGAAGCTGCGCTTTCAAAAAAGAGATTCTGGATAAGATAAAAACGGGTATCAGCTTTAAGTATATTGGCATAGAGACAACCATTCAGGAAAATCTTCTACCGGGAACAGGACGAGAGATGGTCACAATGTACCATTGTAAAGATATCGCATGTACCACGCTCAAAGCAACGCACTACTGTGTAAAAATGAATCAGCCCGAATTCATCTTGAATCTTGAAAAGAGTACAGATGAAAAGTTTGTTTTTGATTGTGATATGAGTACAGAGCTATGTAATTCAGATGAAAACCATGTGCACCAGATTATTCATGAGTTGGACTCTGATGAGTTGACGATCTACTATAACAGCTGGAAGAACAAAAAACCCATTAAAAGCACAGTATGTCACTTTGAAAGAAGTGAGTGACTTTTAAGGGAAAGATATAGCTTTCTTATTCCAGTCTACTCGATGGGAATGATACTTAAATAGCTTCAATATACTCCAGTAGCGCATCATGTACTTTACCGTTACTTGCTACAATACTTTTACTATTCAAAGTAATTTCATTCCCATTAGCATTAGTAACCTCTCCACCGGCTTCAAGTACAATTAAAATCCCCGCACTTACATCCCATGGCTGCAGGTCTATTTCATAGAATGCATCTATCTTGCCTTGAGCCAGATAGCATAAGTCTATTGCAGCTGCACCCAAACGGCGGATATCTCTGATTTTGGAAAGAAGGTTACTCATCGTTTTGAGTACCCAGTCATGCTCCAAACCTTTGTTGACCTTTGCATAGGGAAACCCTGTTCCTATAAGAGACTGTTGAAGACTCTCCTGTTTACTCACAGAAAGTCTGGTACCGTTGAGATATGCTCCCTGTCCTTGAGCAGCATAAAAGAGTTCATCAAGTATCGGGTTATAGACTACGGCAAGCGTTGGTACATCATCTTCCCAAATACCTAGGGAGATACCCAAATGTGGAATCCCGTGAACAAAATTTGTAGTCCCGTCTATCGGGTCTATGTAGATCGCTTTTTTGTGGTTGAAACGTAGAGTATTATCAAAGCTCTCTTCACCAATGAGTGTGTATCCAGGAAAATGAATCTGTAGATTCTCTATCACAAATGCTTCTGTCTTTACATCATATTGGGTCACAAGATCAACGGTACCTTTGTGATGTATCTCTTTTTGGGAATGGTACCCTTTTTTGATGATCTCCCCTGCGTCTATGGCTATTTGTTTGAGTGTTTCTAGTTGTCTGTTCATGAACATGAGTATAGCTAAAAATTGTTGTAAGCTAGACAGTGGAAACTTTAGTATACATATTCACTACACACATATTCTACAGACCAGATGCTATTATATAGCATAAAGGAAGTGTCATGTTTTATAGAACGATTTTTGTTTCATTACTTTTAACCTCTTTCATCAATGCAGAAAAATCAAGTTTCCAATCTGAAGGTGTATCAGTTCAGATGGTAGATGCAATAGGTCATATCAAACATATTATCGTAAAACGTGACATCCCTGATGAGTGTAAGAAAGTACCTATAAACAACACGATGGTATGGACTGGAAACTATGCCCACCCTAAGGTCCCTGCTGCATGTAAATCCACATATGTACATACGACAGGCAGTCTTTTGCCTATGCACCTGCATGAAGAGATCGATACTTATGGAGAACTTGAAGTATTGGCCTTTATCAAACATATGCAAAAAGACGATTCTATGTTGTTGATAGATGGTCGGAAACAGGAGTGGTATGATTATCGTACGATACCTGGAGCTATCAATCTGCCCTTTCATCATTTCAAAGAAAGAAAGAGTTTTGAATTTGAATTCGAACATGCATTGAGAATACTCGGTGTAAAGATCAATGAAGATGATACTTTGGAATTTGACAATGTGAAGACTATAGCGGTCTTTTGTAATGGGCCATGGTGTAGTCAGTCTGTCGCGATGATACAAGCATTGCTCGATATAGGATATCCTGCAGAAAAAATGAATTGGTACCGTGGAGGTATACAGACATGGTTGGCAGCGGGTATGACCACTACAAGGAAATAGTATCGTAGTTTAAAGATAGTCATTACACTCTTCTAGATCTATAGATAAAAGGAGTTAATGATGTATAGAATACTATTTTCATTTTTCATTTTTCATTGTATGGCTTTTGCCAGTGAATCCCAACCTTCTCTCTTAATTACAGGTGTTGAAACAGAACATATCAACCATACTGGCAAGACACAACGTATAACCATCAAACGTGAGATCGATCCCGCATGTAAAAAGATACACATTAGTAATGATATGTTCTGGAAAGAACAGTATGCAAGCCGTGAGGTGTCTAAAGCGTGTAAATCAACATTTATCACAAGTGCAGGTAAAGTGATCTTTCCTATGAAACTGCATAAAGATGTAGAGACATATGGTGAGATGGAAGTGATACGATTTATAAAAGAGATGCAGAATGATCCAACCATGCTTTTCATTGATACACGAGATGAAGAGTGGTATGGATACAGAACGATTCCAGGGGCGGCCAATATGCATTACGTATATATCACTATGCCAACTGTTTTTGAAGAGGAATACAAAATTTCATTAGAGAAACTTGGTATTGTCCAAAAAGGAGAGACTTATGACTTTTCCAATGCCAAAACAGTTTTACTTTTTTGTAATGGTGCCTGGTGTAGTCAATCTCCGAAGATGGTAAAGGCGTTGATCGCTTTAGGTTATCCACCTAAGAAGATAAAGTGGTATAGAGGCGGGATGGATGATTGGCTGGGATTGAGTATGACGACGACAAAGACATAAAGTAAGTCTATTTTTATGTCCTAACAGTTAAATGAAGAACATCCCTATCATTAAAAATAAGATCGGAAGAATGGTAAGCATATAGACCGTTTGTTGCGTTTTAATTGCTTTGTAGACACCCCAGAAAAAGATTCCGATCGAAACAATGAACCCAATTCCCCATGGTAAAAGGATCATAGGATTTTCAGTTGCACATAAAGAGAGTGTAACAAAAACAAAAACAAGAAATATCTTCATCATTTTTGTAACTCTTCTTTACCTAGTTTATCAACCATTTTGATACTTTCAAGGGCATTGGTTAATATCTTTTTAGTTGAAGTTAATGGTTTCATATGTAGATTGGTCTGCTTCTTGTCAAGACTCTCATCCATGAGAACATCCATCACTTCTAGTTCAAGCTCTTTTATGATCTCATTCATCTTGTCTTCAATAAAATTTATATTCATATTATTTAGTATGTCCCTGTTTCATTTACTTTGCTTTTGGTCTGAAGATTTTAATCACGTCTTCATTTGCTTCCATATAAGCACCACCGATCAGGTCTATACAGTATGGCACTGCAGGGAAGACAGCATCTAGACATTCACGTATTGATTTAGGTTTTCCCGGAAGGTTGATGATAAGAGCACCATTACAGATACCTGCAGTCTGACGAGAGAGAATGGCAGTTGGTACATACTGTAGGCTTACTGCCCTCATCTGCTCTCCAAAGCCTGGAAGAAGTTTCTGACATACATTTTCAGTTGCTTCTGTCGTTACATCTCTTGGTGCAGGACCAGTTCCTCCAGTAGTGACGATGAGATCACAGTTCTCATCACGTGAAAGTTTAATCAAAGTAGTCTCTATAAGACTTTGCTCATCAGGGATACATCTATACTCATATTCACACTCATTTAGAAGATACTCTTTCATCGTATCCATAATAGCTACACCAGAGATATCTTCATATATCCCTTGTGATGCCCTGTCACTTGTTGTGATCACACCTATTTTAATCTTATCCATTACTAATATTTCCTTGTTGATCTATAAAAATTTCATGCATTATATCGTAATAGTTTTAGGCAAAAATGCATGATGTACAAAATGATTAATCTAAAGGTTTTGCTTCTGAGAGGTAATTACCCTGTCCATACTCAATACCGAGTTCCTTAATTTCATTATAAACATCTTCATTACATACAAATTCAGCAATAAGCTTCAGGCCTTTTTCTTTGGCGAATGTATGAATGGTTTTAACAATTGTTTTACTGTTCTTTGACTCATGAATATTTTCAATAAATGAACCATCTATTTTAAGTGTTGTGATCGGTAAGAACTCTGTTTGAGCAAAGTTAGAGCATTGTGCCCCAAAGTCATCAATGATAAATTCTAGTCCTAATTTATGTATCTCTAAAATGATCTCTTTTATCTCATCTGACTGTGTAATGGCGTGAGATTCCAATATCTCTAATGAAAGCAACTTGGGGTCAACATTATGACGCTCAATTGAATGTTTAATAAACTCAACTAAGCCTTCGTGATGAAATTCACAATCACTGATGTTAATACTGTAATGCAGACCTGTTTTTGCAGCCTGTTGACATCCTTGATCAAACATAAATTTAAATATATTGTAAAGTTGTCCACTATTTCTTGCAGCTTTTAGAAATTTATTTGGTGTGTATGTTTGATCATTGTATTTTATACGGACTAAGAGTTCATACTTCTCTATGCTTTCATCTGTAAGATTGAAAATAGGCTGGGCAACTGCCATGATATCATCATGTTCAAATGCATGTTTAATGATCGGTGACCAGTAATTTGTGTCATTTATCTGTTGTATCACTTTCAAATCACTAGAGTAGAATTTAATTTGATTTCT
>Ga0180436_10001212_pt1 | contig 25494 bp, 25 predicted proteins | sample SS_ome_2_FD_132434 | JGI IMG/M metagenome (GOLD analysis project Ga0180436, IMG submission 132434) | Hypersaline lake sediment archaeal communities from the Salton Sea, California, USA - SS_3_S_2 metaG | ecosystem: Environmental > Aquatic > Non-marine Saline and Alkaline > Hypersaline >... | reverse complement strand
TGCCCGGCTCCGATCCGGGCGACAAGCAGCCTCGCGCTCTGCTTGCCGCGCAGATCTCCGCCCGCCTCGTCTCCGGCGACGAGGGCTGCCAGCAACCGCTCATGAAGCCGACCTGGTTTCTCCAGGAACGCGTTGACCATCCCGTCCACGACCTCGGGTCCCACCAGGGTGTTCCCCTGGCAGGCGAAGTCATCGCCCATTCGATGCCCGGCCCACGGTGCACACTTCGCTCCGGTGAACGACAGGCCCGTGCCTTCAGGAGTGACCATCCCGACCTGACGTCGTTCGATGTCCTCGTCGGACTCCTTGAAGCCCTCGAGGATTGCCGCCGGTTCGCACCCTTCCGTGAGCCGATCGAAGAACTGCGACAGGAAGGCTAGGTTCCCCTGGGCTTGGCTGGCGATTGCACCTTGCTGTGCTCTGGCCATGCACACCTGCCCCGCATCCCAGCAGCAGGAAGCGATCGCGAAGCCGATCTCCCCTTGCTCGCGATCCGTCGCCACGATCGAAAAGGTCACACCGGTTCCTCTCCACAAGCAGCGAGGACCCACCGTCCACGCGCTGATTGTGAGTACCGAGTACGCCCTCCCTGGTTCACACGCTGCCGGGCGGACGCAGTGGTCTCCTCGTCGGAGCCGATGGGGCGCTCGCCGGAGCGATCTCCATCTCAGACCGGTGATGGGCGCCGTCCTTCACAACGGCGGTTCGATCCTCGTCGTCGCGAACTCCGCGCTGTGGATCCGAGCACGGTAGGCTGCGCTCACCCGCAAGCGGTTGCGGTCGGGCAGGCACGGCCGCGTTTCCGTCTAGCTTGCGGGGGGTTGCGGCGTTCGCTACGCTCCGCACCATTCCAGACCACAAGGAGTGTCCATGCTGAAGATCAACGAGTACTTCGACGGAAAGGTGAAGTCGATCGGCTTCGAGGATCGCCAGGGTCCGATCACATCCGGCGTGATGGCCCCCGGCGAGTTCACGTTCTCGACGAGCGCTCCCGAGAAGATGACGGTCGTCACCGGCTCGCTTTCCATCCGTCGTCCCCAGGACAGCGATTGGGTCGAGTTCGTCCCCGGTCAGACGTTTGATGTTGCCGCCGACGTCTCCTTCGACGTTCGGGTCGAGGAACCCTCTGCCTACACCTGCCGCTACGGCTAGCCCAGACCGGAGCGGTCCGGGAGGCCCCCTGCCCGAAAAGCCGAAGGTGAGGCACGTGACCCAGCCCGACGACACACTCCTCCACGACATCGTCCACGCGGAGAACCGGTTCCCGGAATCGTTCGCCGAGACGTTCGATTTCGATTGGGGCGTGGCCTTCTACACGCCGTCGATCCCGGAGTCGCACGACGGCAACCACGCCTGCATCCAGGAGCATGAGGGAAACCCGGAAACCGTCATCCGGGAGATCCTCTCGTTCTACGAAGCCCGTGGTCGAGCACCTCGAGCGAATCGCGTCTCGGCCGATGGCGAAGACGACGCGTTGCGCCAAGCGCTCGCTGAAGCCGGGTTCGTCTTCGCCTTCGAGAACGCAATGCGCGTGTTCGTGTTCCAGGAGCCCTCGAAGGTCGTCTGCAACCCGGCGGTGCGAGTCCGTGGCGTTCGGGCACTGGATTCCGAGCTGTTCGAGGCAATCTCCGAGCTCAACTGCCCTCGTGTGGCGAAGGTCCTTCAGCGACGGTTGGCCCGCCAGAGCGCCGTTCTGTACGTGGGAGAACTGGACGGGCAGCCCGTCTCCATTGCCCTCCTCGAGAGGACGGAGCGGCTCTGGCGCGTCGACGAGGTCCACACCCACGATGCGTACCGTTCACAAGGGTGTGCCCGCGCCGTTATCCATACCCTGGTGTCGTTCTACGCGGCTGAGACCCGCAGCCCGCTCTACCTGTGGACCGACAACCCGATCGCCGCCCGGCTCTACGCGGAGGCCGGCTTCCGAGAACTCGACGTCCGACCGACGAGCTGGACCGCTTGGCTGCCGGAGCCACATCCTTAGGCCCGAATCAACACCGCATCTGAAGCTCGAGCGCGCTACTTGACATTGCTCGCGATGAAGCCGTTCGCCAGGAACGAGTGAGCTTCCTCAAGGATCGGATGGTAGAGCGTCTCAGCCGACGGCGGTCTGAACTCAAGCGAAAGGACCGGTGCACCTTCTCCTCTGCGGCAAAGCACATCTCCTGATCGAAGGTCCCCTGCTCGCCTCCATCCGTTCGGTGTCAGCAGTTGCTGATAGAGCGAACACTCCAACACGCCATTGATCCGGATCGTCCCGACGCCGTCGGATGCGTCCACGCGAGCGACCGTGGCAACAGGCTCGTGGGGATCGGCTGTCAGCACGGCATCGCCGGAGCCCAACGCTTCGATCGGTATCCCATCCGTGTTGCCCGGAACGGCAACCCGGACACTGGCCGGGAAGCAGCGACTGCGAGCCTTCTTCGCTCCGGGCCACCGTTTCTCCACAACGTTGAGGAACTTGCGCGGAGCCACGTCCTTGAGCGGCTCCAGTTCCGGGTCGTGGAGGATGTCGTAGACCACTTTCTCCTGTGGGCAGGAGGTTCGAGCACTCCAAGCGGCGATGTATCCGGAGTCGAGTGCGATCTCGAGCATCTCCCAGGCTCTGCTGCGCATCTCTCGCTTCTCCCCGTCACGCGAAGCCTTGTAGAGCATGGAGAGCGTGCAGGCTGCCAGGAACGCAAGGCGGGGGTTTCGACTGGCCCCAGCCCGACTGAGGAGGTCCAGGGCGTTCGCGTACTCGTCTCTCGACATCAGCGCCGCGGCGTTCGCCTCCAGAAGCTCCTCCCTTGAGAAGAGCCGTTCCGCGTACTTCTCCAGGAGATGCGATCGAGAAAGTGCGATGTGATCGAGGGCCACACCATCCAAGGCCTCGATGCGGAAAGGGAACTGCTTGGTTCGAGATCGCTCCTCGATCCACTCACGCTTCTTCGGCGGCAGCGTCGCATTGGTCATCAGCAGCCAGACGTCGAAGTCCGGCTTGGCAGGCTTCGAGAGATCATCGTTCAGCTCCCCCGGCGACGGAGCCTCTGATCGCAGCTTGCATTGGACAGCCCACCTCTGTTCGAAGTGCAGATTCGCATCGACCGTCATCGGTAGGCTGCACGTGAGGTCCTGTCCCTGATCGCCGCTACCATCGCGCACTACGATGTCGACGAACCCCATCCCTTCGAGCATCAGGGAGCAAGCATCAACGAACTCCGCGGGGGAGAGAGCCCTCCAGTTGACATGCTGTGCATCGCGCATCATGGTGTCCTCACTTCCCGGTCCTCGTGACAGCTTGATTCCCCGCAGAGCATTCTACGCTACCGCCGTCCGTTCGATGGAGAGAACGCCCAGCGTCCGCTATGCTCCACCCCATCCATCTCGAAGGAGCCGTGCGAAGTGAACGCGACAGACCAGAGCGTCTCGGATGAGCTGGCTGACCTCCTCGACCGGCTGCGATCGATGCCGGCTGCCAGGGTCCTGGATGTGGCGACGGGGACGGGCAGCCTGGTCGCAACCCTCATGGAGATCCTTGCCGGCGAGCCTGCGTTCGTTGGCATCGACCTGGACTCAGACGCGATCGCGGAGGCGCAAGCGCGCTTCTCAGACAGGCCGGCTTCCTTTCGGACAATGGACGCGACGAACCTTAGGTTCGAAGACGCCACGTTTGACCTCGTCACGATCCGCGATGCGCTTCACAACCTCGACGACCGTGGGACAGCTCTTCAAGAGATGATCCGCGTCCTTCGTCCCGACGGACACCTCCTCGTGGAGGAGCCGTGCTACGGCGGTCCCGAGGGTCCCGCGCTCGAAGCGACGCTCGCAGCCTTCCGCTGGCTCGCGGAGGCGAAGCGCGTCCTCGGCCGGCGGGGACGCGTCCCCTTCACGCCGGCTCGACTGAGAGATGCCCTGGTTCATCCCGAGCTTCGGACGATTGCCGATGTAGTAACCCCGCTCTGTCTTCGGGATGCGCTCGCAGCATCCGCACCACCGCCGCTTGAAGAGGACGCCCCGGAGTTCTGGGTGGCCGGCATCCAAAGCCTCTCCAAGAAGCTGCGGGAGGCCGAGGAGGTCGCCTCCTCGCAGGTCGAGGAACTCCTAGAAGAAGGCGAACGCCTCCAAGAGCGGATTCACCAGCATGGAACAACACCCGCACTGTACTACGTCGCGATCGCACGGAGGCGCTAGCCGCTCGGAGAACCGGGTCGCTGAGAACCGCCCCGTCGTCCCGTTCCACTTCGGAGGCTCGCAATACCCGCCGTTCGAACGCCCTCACGCTTCGCGAGGCCGTCGTGCCCGGCGAAGTTGAACGAGCGCTGTTCCGATGGCGACCGCCGCCAAGCCGACGATGGCGAGGGCGCCCGGCCGCTCCCCGAGGAAGATCCACGCCAGAATCGCGACCTGAACGAGCATGGTGTTGTTGATGACGCTCGACTCGGTCGCACTCATCACCTGGAGCGTTCGATTCCAGATCGTGAACGCCAGCGCCGTGTTCACAACGGCGAGCCAGCAGATGATTCCCCATCCTTGCAGCGTTATGGCTGGCAGCCCCTGCGTCCGGAGTCCGACGCCGAGGAGCATTGCGGCACCGATCGTCATACTGATCGATGTGACAACGATCGGAGAGGCGGACCGCCGGCGGTTGATGGCACGCCCGAGAAGGGACGCGAAGGTACCTGCGACAAGCGTCAATCCGGCGAACAGGAACCCCACCGCCACGCCGCGGAACGGGTTCGCGGGACCGAAGTAGAGCCCGGCTCCAACCAGGGCCAGGGCAAGACCTCCCCATTGAAGAAGCGAGGGGCGCTCCCTCAGGATGAGGATACTCGCACCTGCGACGAGGATCGGCGTGAAACTCAGGATCGTGCTGAACGGGATCGCCGCGAGATACTTGAGCGCAAGGAACTGACCTCCCTGGGTCAGCGCGTACAGAACAAGCCCGAGAAGGCCCAATTGGAGCCAGTCGGCTCGCGTCAACGTCCGTACTTCGTCACGACGCTGCCACAGCCCCGGCAAGAGAACGCAGGCTGCAATCGCATATCGAAGCCCAGCGAAGGTCAGCGGGGGGATCTCCTTCAGTCCCCACTTGATGAGTACCCAGGAAGTCGACCACAGAAACGTAACGAGTAGCGCCAGAAGGACGGCACTCCGACCGTGAAGCCTGTGCATAGCGGCACCTCCCCGCGCGGACGATGCCCGCGACGGATGACGTACCGGCCCAACCCCTCCCGGCTTTTGTCCGATCAGGTGCTACGCACGTTGGCTTGTGTGACGCTCGGTCCAGACCTGCATCGCAGCGGAACCCTAGTCACTCGGGTCGGCCGTTTCGATTGTCGCCTCGATTGCGTTGGAGAGCAAATCTCAGCGGACGGAGTCCGCAGCTCGTGACCGGGTCTGCACAGCGGGTAGCCGCACCGGAGATCGAGCCGAGGCTATCGAGGATACCCAGTCAGCCGCTCCCACCAGCGCTGGACGCGCTCGTTGAACCGCTGTGCAGCCTCGATCAGACGGCTCAGGATCTCGTCGGGGCCGAACCAACGCCAAGACAGCCCCCTCAACGGGCGGCCGCAATGCACACAGACGTTCTCAGTCGGCCGGTTCCACCCCTCGCATCGCGGGCAATACACGATCCCTCCTCGTTCGTTCAGACGGGCCCATCATAAAACCGCGGCGAAGCCGGGCCAACACGCTGAATCTCGTTCCATACCTCGAGAAGGTCAGGCAGCCAATGCCTGGTGTGCCTAGTTCTGAGAGTTCTTGCTTGACCACCGCGCCGCTACCTATACTGCCCCAGGGTTCCACGTTCGAGACAGGGAGGTTCGGTGTGAGGCGATGGTCCGTGCGGATTGCCCTTGCTGCGGCGATGTCGAGTCTGGCCGTCCTCACCGGGTGCATGCTGGGCCTCGTTCCGGGCGCGAACATCATCACGGGCACGATTACCCAGACGCACATGTACATCACGTTCCCTGACGAGAATCGAGTCAAGATCTTCCGGCTCGATGGAACGCATGCGGCAGATCTCGGAGATCTGGGAGGGACTATCGATGGGCCCGAGGGCATTGCCATCGACAATCTCCACTGGAACATCTACGTGACGAACAAGGGGGACAACACGATCACCGTCGCCAACTTCGACGGAACGAATCCGCGAAACCTCGGGAACCCCGGTGGCTATCTCGACGGCCCCGTCGGTATCGCACTCGATCTCACTCACAACAGGATGTACATCCTCTGTGACGACTTCGGAGGCAACCGAGTCGTCTCAGCGGATCTCGATGGCGAGAACGCGACGAACCTGGGGACACCTGGCGGGGGCCAGCTGTCCCGCGGCATCGCCGTCGATCCGGAGACGGAGAAGCTCTACATCACGGAACTCCCCAACACCGTTGTCCGCGTGGACACGGATGGCGCGAATGCGGTCGATCTCCCTTCGCCCATCGGCGAGGCGATGGCGCTCGCCCTGGACACAGCTCGTGGCCACATGTATGTCTCCGGAGGTTTCGGACTCGGAGGCGTCCGGCGAGCGAACCTCGACGGGACGTCCAGCACGCACGTCCTCACATCGCACATGCCCTTCGGCATCGCCCTCGACCTGGAGACGGACCACGTCCACGTCGTGGGGCGATACCACGACTACGCCCGTGCGAGACTGAGTGGATCTGGAGTCGTCCGCGTCAGCCTCTCTGGTACCCATGGAGGCATCGCCCTCGGCCCCTATCCAATCGAGTAGCCTCCGCTGACGAGCGTTCGGTTTTCCTGCCTTCGGCAAACGTCCCTCGCAACAGGTGCGCGAATCGCCTTGCACGGGGCTCTGCGCATCGAGGGTCGTGCAGACTCGTCGCCATCACTTCATTGAAGCTACTCGCATTCCCTGTCGCTTGACAACAAGGATGCATTGATCGCATATTGACCCCTGCGTTCAGACGACACCGGCTGGGTGGTGCGGCAAGCCGGAACGACTCGCATCCCACAGCCGCGGTCAGACTGCAGGCACATCGGGCAGCTGGAAGCAGAACAGGCGGCAAAGGAGAGGGAGCGTGCATCGTGGAGAACGAGAAGCCCGAGAGGGAGGAGCCAGAGGAGCAGGAATGTGAATGTGAAGGTCGCTCGGTGACCTGTCAGGAGCTGAGGATGGCGCTGTTGGCGCAGGACTTCTTCCTCGGCAGAATCCCCGAAAGCGAAAGGCTCGATGCCGCCTGCTCCATCGTGGCATGGGCTAACCACGCGATGGACTCAGTCCTTGAGATCAGCTTCGCCGCGGCGGGAGGCTTCTGGGAGACCGTCAACAGAATCCTAGGCATCATCTGGAGCGTCGCGTCTAGTACTCCTTACAGCGTCGCGTTGGGCGTGGCAATCGCCGTCTACTATTACTGGAACCCGCCGCAGCCTGACAAGGGATGCAAGCCTAAGAAGCTCGACAAGTGGAGGCACACGTACGTTGGCTGCAAAATCGGCTTCTACAGCGGTGCCAGCATGACGGCGATCATCGCGGTCCTGAAGGAAGTGGCGGACGCTCTGGGCCTCGGGACGGCCGAGGTCGAGGACATCATTGCGACCCTCAAGGGAGTGGATTGCGGCTTCTTCGAGAGCTGCCATGCCTGTGCTTGTCGGCACTACTGCTAGGTCGGAGGCCCCGTAGCACACGTCTGGCACTTGTGCCGACCCAGCTGAGAAGGACACCTCCAGGAGCACACGTTGGAGATCCTCCTCGTGAAGGTCCTGCCCAAGTCTGAGTCAGAGAATCGCGGTCCCCTGGCGTGACACCCGAGGCCGTCCGTCCCTGGGCTTGTCCCGTCCCAGCTGGGAGATGTACGCTGCGACGCCTCGGCCCGACTTCCTTGGAAGGGGGTGGATCATCATGGCTGAACTCCGAATTACCGTCGTCGAGAAGGCCACCCAGGACGACCGATACAACTGGTGGTCGGCACGGATGCGCTCCGGTGAGAGCAAGGCCGAGAGCGTGAAGGACATGGTGGACAAGGTGCTGGCGCGGCTCGGTGAAGACGACTCCATTCTCCGACTGACGCTGATCGGACACGGGTCTCCCGGGAATCTGTCGATGGGTGACGGGAAGAGCCGCGAGGTCGGCAAGCACATCGGGATCGACAACCCTGACGAGTGGGTCGACGAACTCGAGCGTCTTCGCGACCGATTCTCCTCCGACGCGCTGCTGACCCTCCGCGGCTGCAAGGCCGGGGAAGGATCCAGAGGACGAAGGCTCGTCGACCTGCTCCACGCCAAGCTTGGGGTGAAGGTTCGCGCACCGACCGGCACGACGACACCCCTTTGGATTCGCGGCCACTGGACACGGGCACCCGAGGACTAGACACTGCGCGCGCTCTTGCACCGAGAGGACTACAGGAGTCCCGGATGGAAGCCGCGAATCACCTCTTCGCCCTTCTTCTTTTGTCTCAAGTTCTCTGCAGCGCTACAGTCGTCTCCGGTGATCCATGATGAAACGCGTGATGATGTGCATCGCAGCCCTCGTGCTTCTGCTGTCACTTGCCGGAGGCGCCCTCCGGCAGGGTTCGATCGATGATTGGGAGAACGACCTGGAGTGGGAGGAGGAGTACGAGATTTCGGAGGCCAGGAGGGAAATCCCCTCGGGTCTGTTCCGCACATCGGCGACGACAGGGGACGTGGCCGCAGCATTCGGCATCCCCAACGCGAGCTTCCTGGTAAGGCCGTGGGAGGCGCAGGCAGTCGCCGAGAGGTACGCCGGTGCTCTGCCGGAGTTCCAGGCTCACCGAGATGCTGGCCTGTGCATCACGTGCAACGCCCCCTATGCCATCGTCATGAACGACAGGCTGTTGGGGTATGTGTTCGATTCGGCGGTCGCCTCAGTCGGTTCCTCTCCCATGTTCAGGGGATTCCTCGCGTTGAGCGGAAGCACGAACGTGCAGCCGCTGATCGCGTACTCAGGAAGCGGGAGCTTCCCTTGGGAGGCAACAGCGAACAACTTCCTCCTGAACGCGATGATCCGAGATCTGGGTAGCCGACTCGAGGCGGATCAGGCAGGGGCAGGGAACTGCACGCGATTCCAGAGAAACCGGGACCTCTGGGAGTACTTGATCACGAGTCGCTACGCCGCAGTCGGTGTTCCCGTCGCGTACGCGTCCCTCAACGGCGACTCCGAGGCAAGGGCTGAGCTGTTCGCCGATCGATTGATCCAGTGGCCAGCGAACTGGGTTCAGAACTTCCCGCCCTTCAACGGAATGACGCCGGGAACGGAGGCTTCGCCCAATGCCCACAGCCAAGTCGGGTGCGTCGCCCTCGCACTAGCACAGGTCCTCTTCTACCACGATGAGCGGGACCAGTTCCTCACGGTCAGCCAAATGCTCCCGAACGGGGCAGTGTTCAGCTTCCCCGATCCAACCGAAGACCCTGGCTACGTAAGGATCGAGCACGCTCTTAACGAAGGGCCTGACGACGACAGATACGACGACACCGTTCGCAAGCTCTGCTACACCGCGGGGCTCTCCGTCGGCATGAAGTACGGTCTCGGAACATCCTACGCGTTCGTCGAGGACCTTATCCCCGCACTCTGTCAGACGTGGAGCATGCACGCCGAGCTGGTCGCGAACGGCAACGATTCGGAGGGCTTCTTCAAGGCACTTCGAAACGAGATCATCAACAAGAGCCGGCCACTCATCCTGAGGATGGAAGGAGACGGAGTCGTCCCTCACGCCGTAGTCTGCGACGGGATTCGTGAGCCCCTCGATGGTGGAGCCGTTGAGTACCACTTGCGGACTGGCTTCATGCCGGCGTCCGACATGGACGCGTGCTGGGAGTGCGCCGAGGACTGGGTAGGGCCCATCTTCTCGACCTCGTCCCCCCGGCCAGACTACTGGGAGGGAAGCACTTGGTACTCGCTTCCGGACAGCGATTATCCCTCCCACTACAACACGGTAACCACCGCAATCGTCGGCCTCGAGCCCCACAACTCCGGCGAGTCCGTAGACTGCCCCGAAATCGCGGTCAGGGACCTTGCCGAAGGCCCTGCAGGAGCGGGAAGCCCCGGCGGAGGCAGACCGTATCCAGTCGAGTTGGAGATCGACGGTCCCGCGGATGTCACCTTCGGACACTTCTTCAAGGAGCCTTTCTCGGGATTGGAGAAGACGGGGAGCCACAGTCGCGTCCTACAAGAGGGTCCGGTGACACGGCAGTTCTACGTGACGATTCCCAGCAGGGCTGGGGTGCACACCTTCGGAGCGCTGATCGAGCGTGATGGAGAGACCGACGTCGCGACAAGCCAGATGGAGACCGCCCCAGGCCTTGCAGATCTCGCGTGGGTGACGCCCGTTCGCGGTCCGGACTGCGCCTACGAAGTCGGCGAGCGACTGACCGCGGACTACTACATCGCTCCGGAGGCAGGGAACGTCAGGCATGTTGCATTGCTCACGCTCGATCCGGAAGCGCCGTACGGAGAGGTCTTCTGGCCGGAACCGGCAACCACGGGGGCCGATGTCTTCGTCTCACACGTCAGGCCAGGCAACCCTGGCGAGCGACTCCTCGTACTCCTCGCGGTGACGAACGCTGGAGTCCTGACGGCGTACGAGACCTTTCAGGTGGCGGAGTAGATCGCAAAAGCTCTACGGACAGAGCTCTCCGATCCTCTCGTCGCCGATCCGCCGCAGCGCTTCCCGGAGATCGCCGAACTCCTCGGATCGGATCTCACCTGCACCCGGAGCGAAGAAGCCGTTGGCCACGCAGAGGTTTGCCGCGAAGCAAGGGAATCTCTCCCGGTTCGTCTCCTCCGGATCGAGCCCGGTCCCCGCAAGTCCGCCGCCTAGAGTCGGCACTGCGACCAGGACCCTTCCCGTCTTCACGTCCGGCGCGACAGCAAACTCGAGAGCAACCTCCAGATCGTACAACCCGAGCGAAGCGGCGGGCGCACCGCGCAGGTCGTTGCGAAGGAAGAAGGTGATGTGCCGCGTCGCCTCCGGACCGATCTCGATTCGACGAGCCTCCTCCTTGATCCGCCGCGTATCCGGAAGGACGTATGGCGCCGGATCGAGACGGACGGAGAAGTCCGTCACTTCACTGAACGCCATCTCGGCGCCGGCGGCGTCCCCACACGCCGTGAGGTAGCCGGCCCGCTCGACGACAAACCGTGCCCCTGTGAGCGTTGCGGTCTGGGGCGAGGCGTTCACGATCGGAACGGACAACCGGTAGGGGGTGCAGTCGACGGCCGTGGGCTCTTCACACTTCGAGCGGACGAACTCCAAGACCTCGATGTGCTTCTCGTGACTCTGGTCCTGGTACGCCGCAGCCGCCATCTCGACGAGCCGCTCGAACTCGAGGAAGTCGGCGGCGCCCTGTTCGATCGCGTACTCCGTGAACACATCGGTCATCAGCCAGCGCTCGAAGGCCTCGGCGACCATCACATCGGTCACCGTGACCGTCCCTGCGAGTTCGACGAGGATTGCCGGGGCCGCGGTTCGCTGCGAGACGGTCCACCCGCCGAATCCGGCCACGACGATCAGGCCGACAAGAATCGCACCTCCGCTGATCCGTCGAACTCGCTTCGAAGCAACGATCGGTCGCTTCGTTCCTGGGCCAGCGACCGGCCCTGCAATCCACCGTACGACGACGCTCCCCACGAACACGAGCGCGACGCCAATCAGGACGTACGACAGGACCTCGGAGCCGAGATCGAGCGATCCGACGAGCGCGGAGATCGCACCGAGTAGCCCAACGATCTTGGTTGCCCTGTCGAGGAAGGTAGAGTCCCGGCTGACTTCCTTTCCCTCTTGCTGATCTCCGGTTTGCCCTGGCACAGTCATCTCCTTCGCACCGACCGGTCCTCAGCCGGGACCATGTATTCAGCTCGACTTGCCGACGAAGACGCCGGCGAGCGCTCCAATGCCAGCTCCGAGGGGCCCCCAAAGCGAATCCGGAACAACGCTCACCCACGCAAGCAAGATGCTGCCAAGAACCAGCAAGACGGTGGCGATGCCGAGGAAGATGACCGCCATGTTGTACGTCTTCTCCGGCAGGCTGGCCGCGACGGCCGCCTTCACCTTCTCCGTCTGCTCCGGCGTGAGCTGAGCCCCAATCAGGTTCTGCTCCAGCTTGTCGAACTGAATCCGCGCCATGCGAACCTCCCTTGCCCTCTCGATCCCGGAACTCCCGTTGACTCCAACGCGATGTCTGCGAACGCCACCCAGGCGAGAAGGACCGAAGCACTCGCCCTTCTCACGACAACCTCATGGGCGAACGTTCGTTGTGAGCACTCTAGACCGGATTCCATCTACGCGGCAAGTCAGGGGAGGGGAACCAGGAAGTCACGGATCGAGATCGCCAGGCGAGAGGATCACCAGGGCTGGCCCGGATCGTCGAGAAGGATGAACTCGCCGCCATCGACCTCGATGACGTCGAAGGGCACGTCTCCGGTTCGCAGGCCGAAGGCGTACACCTTGCTGCCGGCATCCTTGACTTCAATGTCGTAGCGAACGAGGCAGTTCCCGAGATACATCCGTCCCTCGTTGTAGGCGGCAGCGTGATCGACGGTCGAATCGTAGATAGCATAGGTTGCCGGGCCGTCCCACACGCGAGGGTCGGCAAGCTTCGAGTCTCGGACGGTCAGATGCACGTTTCCCCAGGTCGTCGGCCATGCCCGGTCGAGCCGCGAGTTGATCAGAGTGAGGGAAGAGTCCATGCAGTAGAGCTCCCAAGTGTGGTGCTCGTAGTACGTCCCGCCTTCAGCGTCCGGATCGCCGAGACCGGAGAGCTCGCAGCGTACGAAACCAGGCGTGTTCTTGTAGACGATCCATCCGATGCTGAACCCATCGGTCGTGTCCCGCACCGTCACGTGATTCCCCGGTCCAAGGCTGATGTCCCGCTCGTAGACGTACGAGTCCTCGACACTCACGACGGTTCCGGGCCACATGTCGTCGATCGTCCAATCGGACCACTGCCGTCGCGGCGCAAACGCGATCTCGACGTAGCGACCGAGCGGCGGGAAGATCTCGAACCAGACGTGGTGCGCATCCACGACGCGGACCACCGAGTCCCGAGTGCTGTTCTGGATGGTCATCTTCACCGTCGACCGATCGACCGCCTCATACTCGACGTGTCCCCAGATGCTCGTCCATGGATCCCCGACGAAGCGCTCGAACCGAACGGTGGCGCCGTTCTCGTACTCCCAGTTGACCCAGAACCCGTTGTGAGAAAACGCGTACGTGCTCGTCGCCCGAAGGGTCCCGCCGTTCTTGACGCGAAGTCGCGTCTGCTGATGCTCGGTCTGATCCCAGAGGAGGAGGCAGTTCTCGAAGACGAGCGTTCCGTAGACCTCCATGTCGCCCCGCTGGCTCGGGCGAATCCAGATGATCTTGTCGCGGAACGAACGCTCCTCGCCCCGATCCACGCCGAACGTCTCATCCAGAACGACCTGCTCCCGACGATCTTCCGCCTGATGCGTGAATCCCGCGTCGTCCTCGCTCCAGACAGGCATCCCCGGCTCGCTCCCGTCGACCCAGCAGTAGACGCAGTCGCCCTCGTACTTGGATCGGTCCGCGTCCGTCGCCGCGATCCCCGCAAGCGTCATCGGCAGGAGCAGCGCCAGTACGAGGCCGATCGTCCGTCGGCGAAGCCTGGACGGCGACGGGCTCACGTCTCGCCGCTTTCGATCCGAAGGGGCGGCTTGTCCGCCTTCTTGCGGATCCAGTTGATCGACTCGAGAACGCCCTTGCGCTGGACCAGCCACCGCTGGACGCGGAACTTGCCGGGGTAGTCAAGGAGCGTGACGCCGAGAAGCAGCGTCAAGATACCCTGTCCCGGCAGGACGAGCATCAGCGCCCCGAAGAACATGCAGGCCACCCCGATGAGGTTCTTCAGGATGACGAGGATCCACCGAACAGCGGGGGGAATGGAGGCCAGCCCAGGCATTTCCTTCCGCGGATGCAGGAAGTAGTCCTCGGGGATGCGAGCGACGAGGACGGGAACCAACAGGATCGCCCCGCCGAACATCACGGCCGAGCCGATCACCATCCACCAGGCAAGCGCGTTGTTCAGTCCGACCCACTCGAGCATGACATCCAACTATACCCGTGCGTGGGCTTCCGGCTCACGGGGAAAGCGTACGCCCTCTGGTGCAGACGTCTACAACCAATCAGAGACAGGCAGAATCCGATTGGCCCCAACCGAGGAGTTCCGATGGCCGCGTCAGGCAAAGGAGGCGGTATGGACACTCGGGCGAGGGGCCTTGCTCTTCGAGTCGGAATGATCGCAACCTTGCTGGTTGCAGTGGTTCTCAGTGGCGTCGTGGGGGGAACTGAGTGGGTGTCGAAGGTCTCCCCTTCTCTCTTGGGTTGCTCAGACGTAGAAAACGTCCTGATCCTCGGCCTGAATCCCGTCTTGGTTCCGCAGGTGTCGGGGGAGAGCTACGCCCACGCATCTCACGAGACGTGGCTGTCGCAGGGTCTCCAGAGCATCCTGCCGGATCTTGATGGGCGGGCGGAGTTCGCGTCGGGGATCTACGTTCGTGATCTGGACCGTGAGCTGTGGGAGGAGACGCTACCGTACCTCTACTTCCTTCACGCGATCGTCGTCCGCGCTCCCTGCGAAGGCATCGAGGAGATTGCGGCGCTGCCGTGGGTCCGAGCCGTCTGGGACGGTGGGCAATCGGCGTCGCTCGCCGCCATCGAGTCGACCTATGCGTGGAGCGTCTCGCTGGAGGAGCACCAACAGCTCACGGCCATCCGTGCCGGAGACGCAGTCAGCAGCGAGACGTTTGCCAGCCTGATCGAGGAGTACGGGTGGTCGATCGCAGACGAGGAGCTGGTCTCGCAGTCCGGGTGGGAGCCGGAACTCGAGCCGCTCCCGATCTCGAACCACCTGCCGTCCTTCCAGCAGCCGTTCTACGCCATCACCGGCTTCGCCGGGGCTCAGTTGGAGGGATGGCTCACCACCGCGGATTCGGACTGGCCGCTTGACGAGGTGCAGACGTGGCACCACGGTTGCAGTCTGTCTCTCGTCGAGCTGTGCCGGCTTGTCGACGCCGCACGATCGATTGGGGCTGCCTTCGTCACCGCGTCAACGACCCTTCTCGAGGAGTCCGAGATGCCGTTCTTCGTCTTCTGGGAAGCCACCAGCGTGACGGGGACGGCATCCGCCGGCGGAGACGTCGGAGGAGATCCGGCGGAGATCGAATCCCCCGAGGCGCTCCTACCGGGACCGGACGGGGTCGTCGCCACGATCGGGAACTCCAACGACCACATCTCGCTCAAATGGGATCCCGTTCCTGGTGCAGTGAGCTACCAGGTTCTTCGAGCCGACAACTCAGCAAGCAACGTCTTCAGCCTGCGAGGAACGTCCTCGGTTACGCTGTTCGAGGACTGGGAGGTCGAGCTGTGCGCGAAGTACTGGTACCGTATTCGAGCCGTCGGGCCGGACGCTTTGGGCCTCGAGTCCGAGAGCACGAAGAGCTTCTTCGGCAACATCCTTGCTGCGCCCCAGAACGTTCGCGCGACCGATTGGACGGAACTCGATCGCATCGTCCTGACGTGGGAACCGGTCTTGGGCGCGACGGAATACAGCATCTGGAGATCGCAGAAGCTCACGATTCCCCTGGAGGAGCTCGCCAACTCCACCGTCTGGGCTGGGCTCTCCTTCCTCGGACGAGCAACCGGCACGGAGTTCGTTGACGAGGACATCATCCCAAACACGTCGTACTGGTATCGGATCAGTGCACGGGACGCGTGTGGCTCCGGCGCACTGAGCGGGCCGATGGCCCGTGGCGCCGCAATGGCTCGATCGACGTACGCCACTGCCACATCCGACGACCCGCCACTCCCGCCGGAAACGGTCGAGGCGACGCGAGGGAAGCCACTCGATGCGATCCAGGTCACGTGGTCCGCTGTCTCTGACGCCGTCAGCTACAGGATCTACCGGGGTGAGGGGCAGACACGCCCGACCGAGTTCTCTGAGATCGCGTTCGTCGACGGGCTCTCCTGGGATGACATGGATATCGAGAGCTGCCAGTTCTACTGGTATCGGATCGCCAGCGTCGACGCGGACGGCAGAGAGGGCGACGCCTCCCGCTCCGCCTATGGGGTCGCCAACCACACCCCGGATGGCGTCCAGGAGATCCGGGTGTTTGACGGCGAGTTCACCGATCGGATACGCCTCGAGTGGGATCCAACCGACCGCACGGAGCACTACTACGTCCGCCGAGCCCTGAGCGAAACCGGCCCCGCCCAGCTCGTCGCCAACCACCTGACGGAGACTGAGTACGTCGATGCACTGCTGGAACCGGGTCAGACCTACTGGTACTACGTCGGCGCAACCAACGGGTGTGGTTCGATCATCTGGTCAAGAGCGAAGGTGAGCGCCTCCACAGCACCGGAACCGTAGGCAAGGCCCGAAGGCGAGCTACTCGGTGAGACGTTCGGCCAGCTCCCGAGCCCGGTTCCCATGCGTGTTCGGGAGGTGCTTCGGCTCGGTGCAGTTCGGGAAGACGAACGTCCCTCGATGGTCGGCCTTCAGAAAGTACGCGAGGCGTGAGAACGCCGTAGCCGCGGGCTCGGTGTTCTCCCCCTCACCGCCGGCGCAGGTGATCAGCTGAGCAATCCGCGTGCCGTCGACGAAGGTCCGGTGCTCCGGCGTTCCCCACCCGCGAACGAGGCAGAGGGTTCGATCGTAGAGCGCCTTCAATGGGGAGGTGACACCCCACATGTAGAGCGGACTCGCGAAGATCGCTGCATCGGCAGCGATGACCTTCTCGAAGATCGCCGGGATGTCGTCCCGGATCGCGCAGCCCGGCGCTTCAGGTGACTCCGCGCAAGCGAGGCACGCGATGCAGTCCCGAACATCGAGCGGGTTCAGGTGGACGCGCTCGACCTGGTGCTTGCCTTCGCGGAGCGCCCCTTCCACCCATTGCAGGATCCGCTCGGTGTTCCCGTCCGGACGCGGACTGGCGAATACGGTCACGACGTTCATCGGATCACCTCGATGGGAGACTCTACCGATGCGATCGCTGCCCCGCAATCAAGAGGTCGCGGAGTGCACAACCCGGATCGGACCACGGAATCGCCGGTTGCGGGCAGCGCCCTACCAGGAGTTCTGCGCTCCCTTGATGATGTACCCGCCTGATCGCTCATCGCGCTCGAGCTGCAGGATCCCGTTCGCCCCCGCCTCTTCCAGAAGCTGGCCGAACGAACGGAACCCGTAGGAAGACTCGCTGAAGCCAGGCTTCCGGCGCTTCAAGGTCTGCTTAACCATCGAACCCCAGATGCTCTGCCCCTCGCCACGTTCTTCGACGAGCGCCTCGTACATCTCGACGACGAGTTCCCACGCCTCCTGCTTTCGCTCCTCCGGTGACGGCGCCGACTTCGTCTGCTTCTTCCCCGTCGACTTCTTCGCCGCCGGCTTCGGCTTCTTCTTCGGTCGGGCTCGGCTCGCCAGATCGTCGTAGAAGATGAACTCATCGCAGTTGGCGATCAGCAGGTCCGATGTCGAGCTCTTCACCCCGACCCCGATGACGGTCTTGTTGTTCTCGCGCAGCTTGCTGACGAGCGGAGAGAAGTCGGAGTCGCCGCTGATGATGACGAACGTGTCGACGTGCTCTTTGGTGTAGCAAAGGTCGAGGGCGTCGACGACCATCCGGATGTCAGCCGAGTTCTTCCCCGACTGCCGGATGTGCGGGATCTCGATCAGCTCGAACGACGCCTCGTGCATCGGCCGCTTGAACTGCTCGTAGCGCTCCCAGTCGCAGTAGGCCTTCTTGACGACGATGTTCCCCTTGAGCAGGAGCCGCTCCAAGACCTTGCCGACGTCAAACCGCGGATACTCCGCTTCCTTCACACCCAGCGCGATGTTCTCGAAGTCGCAGAACAGCGCCAGACTTGCCGTTTCGCTTGCCTGTGGCATCTGATTCCCCTCAGGGCAGTGGTTCCGTTCTCTCCACCCGGTTCTCACGGTACCCCAGTCGAGGGGATCGGGCAACCGAACCCCGCTGGCCACCAGCACCTGTCCGCGGGTCTTGGTCTCAAACCACAGCTCGGGTTCCTGATGACGCGATCGGCTGTCCGCGCCTGATTCCGGGTCTTCCGTCTTTCGAACTACGTCCCCTTGCATGACCTTCTCATCTGTCTGCCTTCACACATGACCCTAGCTCGCTCGGGTCCGCGGACACAGACGAGTCCGAGCGCAGTTGAGCTGCACTCCTCAAGCTCGTAGCATCCGGGCCATCTGCAGGGTGTCGCTGGGAGACCACATGACGATCCGACGTTACCCCCCGATCAGCCCGAAGCTGCCGCACTTGATTCACGGAGGCGACTACAACCCCGACCAGTGGCGCCACGCCCCTGATGTCCTCGAAGAGGACATGCGCCTGATGAAGCTCGCCGGCTGCAATGCGATGACCGTCGGCGTCTTCGCGTGGGCAGCACTCGAGCCGCAGGAGGGCGCGTTCGATTTCGGCTGGCTCGATGAGACGCTGGATCGGCTACACCGCAACGGCGCGTTCGCTGTGCTGGCGACGCCGAGCGGAGGCAAGCCGGCATGGATGAGCGAGGCGTATCCTGAGATCCGGCAGATGACGGCCGGCGGAGTTCGCGAGCCGCACGGCATGCGACACAACCACTGCCGGACTTCGCACATCTACCGCGAGAAGTGCCGGATCATCAACACCGAACTCGCCCGTCGCTACGCAGATCACCCTGCTCTACTGATCTGGCACGTTTCCAACGAGTACCGTGGTCACGACTGTCACTGCCCCCTCTGCCACGAGGCGTTCCGCACATGGCTCAACGACCGATACGAGAACGATCTCGATGCGCTGAATCGCGCCTGGTACACGAGCTTCTGGGGCCACACCTACTCCGACTGGAGCCAGATCCGCCCGCTCAATCCGTGGAATCATGGACTGATGCTCGATTGGGAGCGGTTCAAGACCGACCAGACCATCGACTTCTTCCGCGCGGAGATCGAGCCGCTCCGCGAGTTCACCCCTGACATCCCGGTAACAACGAACTTCATGGGCCTGGAGAAGACGCTCGACCACTGGCGGTTTGCCCCGGAAGTCGACGTGATCAGTTGGGGAAGCTACCCGGCCTATCACGACCGCCCAGAGAGCTGGCTCCGTGCGGTCCGCACGTCGCTCGAACACAACCTCAACCGATCCTTCCAGCGAAAGCCTTACCTGATGATGGAATGCTCGCCCGGCACGCAGAACTGGATGGACGTCAACAAGCTGAAGCGGCCGGGTCTTCATGTTGTCGAAGCGGTTCAGGCGATCGCCCACGGCAGCGACTCGGTCCAGTTCTTCCAATGGCGCAAGAACCAGGGCTCATTCGAGAAGCTCCACGGCGCCGCCGTCGACCACTGCGGATCGGAGAACACCCGAGTCTTCCGCGAGGTCGCCGACGTGGGAAGCATCCTCGCATCGCTCGACGACATCGTCGGCACCACGACGCCTTCGGAGGTCGCCATTCTGATCGACTGGGAAAACTGGTGGGCACTGGACTCGTCGTCGGGTCCGCGGACCGAGCGAAAGGACTACATCGATACTTGTGCCGCCCACTACCGGCCGTTCTGGAGTGCCGGCGTCTCCTGCGACGTGGTGAACGAGGAGAGCGACCTCTCCGGCTTCAAGCTCGTGATCGCTCCGATGCTGTACATGGTCCGTCCCGGGTTCGCCGATCGGGTCGAAGCGTTCGTGCGCGGTGGCGGCACGTTCGTGACGACCTACCTGTCAGGGATCGTCGATGAAACCGACCTCTGCTTCCTCGGCGGTTTCCCTGGGCCACTCCGTGAGATACTTGGCATCTGGGCGGAGGAGATCGACGTGCTGTACGACGACGAGTCGGTGCCGGTCCGCGCCGCAGCGGACAACACCGCGGGGCTGACCGGAACCTACACGGCCAGTGTCTTCTGCGATCTGATCCATGCGGAGACGGCGCAGGTCCTCGCCACCTACGGCGGCGAGTTCTACGCGGGACGCCCGGCGGCGACCGCCAATGCAATTGGGGCCGGCCGCGCGCTCTACATCGCCAGCCGCAACGACACTCGCTTCCTCGGCGACCTGTATCGACAGCTGATGGACAATCTCGAGCTGTCGCGCGCACTGCGCTGCGATCTCCCAGATGGCGTGACCGCGCAGGTGAGAACGGATGGCGAGCGCACGTTCGTTTTCGTGCTCGGGTTCCACCGCGAGGCCGTACGCATCGAACTCGGATCAGCGACCTACTGCGACCTGCTCACCGGCGATGCCGTCGCCGGATCAATCGATCTGCCGCCGTACTCCGTCCGGATTCTCGAGGCAACGTAGTCGCCTTCACCGGTGTAGGGTCGGCTACTCTGGCGCCTCACCGTCGTGGAAGTCCCAGAGCACGTTGATGATCGACCACGCGTCGCCGATCTTGGCCAGATGGAGGTAGTCGGCGAACGCCTCGGCGACAACCTTCACTGAGGCCATGCGATCGGTTCGGTCCAGGAGGATCACCTCGCGCCGCCCCGCACTCGGGTCCGCGAGGCGCCCGCGCCCCTCGCCGGTGGCAGAGACCATCCATGGCTTGTCGATGTCCCAGATCTCATCAGCCGACACGACGCGACGCTTGGCGAGGTGCGGCGACAGAGCCCGGTCCATCCTAGAGGCGTCCGCCTCGTACCATCCTTCGATGTAGTCGAGCGAAACGGCTCGGATCGCCTCTTCGTCTCTCACCCCGACTCCCTTCTGTCCCCTTGCGGCAGATCGACGCAGGTGGCAAGGGTCCTGTGTGACGAAGACGATCTCAAGCTGTGGAGTGGGCGGAGAGATCGACGAGCCCGACCCGCGACGGGTCTCGCTGGCTTCGCGGGTTCCTGTTCTCCGACTCCTGGATCAGGCAGTTCGGGGCCGGAAGCGCAACCGGTCGTCCGCCGAAACGGTTGAGGTAACCGCTAGGAGAGGGCGCTCAGACTCGCAATCGCCGACGCTTGGGTCGCCTCTCGCCTCGACGGGGGCCAGTTCACAATCCCGGTCGCATAGACGCTACCGCCCTTCGCCTGGCAGAGCTTCCGCATCTGCCGGATGGCGCGATTGCCACCGAGCCAGGGAAACGGGAAGGCCTGTGTCACCAGGCAGCCGACGCGCTTTCCCTCCAGTGCGTCCGTCTGCTTCAAGTAGTCGGTCAGGACGGGCGACAGGGAGAAGGCCTCGACCGCGGCGCCGAAGATGACGACATCGTATGAGGCGATCGACGGACGCCCGTCGAGTTGGAAGTCGCGCTCCCCACCCGTGCGTTCTCCTGCGACGCTGACACGATCGAGACTCACCGTATGCCCCGCTGCAGCCAGCTTGCCCTTGAGATCCTCACAGACGGAGAGCGTGTTCCCAGTCTGCGAGTAGACGACGATTCCAACGTTCATTCGAGCACCTCCGAAGCCTTCCCACATGCCGAGTGCTCCCGGCGGACTAGTCCCTCGACGCTCTCCAGGCGGCAATGCCGAGAATGCTCCCCATGGCCGCCAAGATCCCCGCCACTGGCAGAACGAGCCAGAGCGCATGCGATGCGTTCATCGCCAGGAAGATCACCATGACCAGAACCGCCGCGCAGACGCAGGCGGCGATGAGCACGAGCGTTACTCCAACCCTTGCCATCTTCCACCTCCCGGAACGTTGTACACGCCCGGGAGGTCCCCCGGCAAGCGCTGACGTAAGGACGATCCTCTACAGTGCCGCGGCCAGGGCGAGTTCGGCCATTCTCGAGAAGCCGCGTTCCCGCTCCTCGGAGGAGGCGGCCACTCCGGTCGGAAGGCTGTCGCTCACGGTCAGGATCGACAACGCCTCGACGTCGAACTTCGCCGCCAGCGTGTAGAGACCCGCCGTCTCCATCTCGACGACCAACACTCCGAAGGCCGCCCACGGCTTCCAGGCATCCGGCTCGTCGTCGTAGAACGTATCGGAGGTAAGGATGCTCCCCACGCGAACGTCGAAACCCTTCTCCACCGCCTTGTTGTACGCCGAGAGCAGGAGTGGGAAGCTGGCGGTCGGCGCGTAGTCCCGTCCGCCGAAGCGCAGTCGGTTCACATTGGAGTCGCTCGATGAGGACATCGCGAGGACGACGTCCCCGATCTTCAGGTCGGATCGGAGCGCCCCACAGGTTCCGACGCGGATCAGCCTCTCGACGCCGTATTCCGCGATCAGCTCGTGGACGTAGATCGAGTGAGAAGGCACCCCCATCCCCGTTCCCATGACGGAAACGCGCTCACCCTCGTAGCTCCCCGTGAATCCGAGCATCCCCCGAACCTCGTTGAAGCAGACGGCGCCTTCCAGCAGCGTCTCCGCGATGAATCGGGCTCGGCGTGGATCCCCCGGCAGAAGAATCGTTGGGGCGATCTCTCCGGGCTTCGCGCCGATGTGCTTACTCATCCGCTGACCTCCTCAACCGCACGTCTCCCCTAGGCAGGTTATCGCCGGATCCTAACGCAGCTTCCGGATTCCGGCAAAGGGTCAGCCGATCGGCTTCCGCACGTAGTAGTAGGCATGGACGTAGGTGAAGTGGTTGGCTCGCTCCGGATACCCTGCCATCCACTCGTCTAGCGAGCAGGCGGTGCGGGCTTCGGCGTGGAGGGCCTGCCACTCTTCCAGCGATGCTTGCTCTCCCCGTTCTCGGAGGACAAGGACCGCCTTCTCCTTGCTGAGGATCTCCCAGTCCGCGACCAGCGCATCCGACGCCGCGTCGCCGAACGCCGTGTGGCAGACCGATTCTCCCCCCTCGACGAGCCAGAACTCGCCGGGGCGCCTCTCCTCTCCGTAGTCGGACATCGGCCAGGAGTCGGTCGAAATCACCCCGAGAAAGGCCAGGCCACCGGGCTTCAGAACCCGCCGCATCTCGGCGATCGCCCGCGCCGTGTCTTCCGGACCCAGATGGCACATCGAGAAGTGTTCGTAGACGTAGTCGAACGTCTCGTCGCCGTACGGCAGGTCGCGCATGTCCGCTTTGCGGAACTCGGCTCGGATGCCTGACGCCGCGCAGAAGCTGCGGGACTGCGCCAGGCGTTGCTCGTTGATGTCGATGCCGTGGGCCTGCATCCCTTGCTGCGCGAAGATCGCGACCGGCGGAACGGGTCCTCCCGCTCCGCAGTCGAGGATCGACCGACCGTCGAGCGTCTCGCCGTCGGGCAGGTCGTCGGCGAGGACGCTGAGGAAGCGGGCCACAGCCGTCGCATTCGGACGAAGGATGACAGGCTTCATGAAGAGCCTCTCGTTGATGCAGAGTCAGACACACCCGGCCCCCCAAGGTTGACGAGGGCCTGGCGGATCACGCCGAGATGGCCCGCTGTGTGGGCGAGGATGACCATGGATGCACCGACCGCGTCGTTCTCCCGCCAATCCTCCACGCCATTGACGATCTCGCCGAACCACTCGTACTTGGCACGCAGGCGCCCCCTCAGATCGTCCCACGCCTCCGGGCTGACCTTGCCGACATGGTCCCAGATCTCGGCCCAGTCGACTTCGCCGACAGGCTGACCGGCCATGTGGTTCCCGAGCACGTCCAGGTAGAGAATCACATGCTCGACGTGCGAAGCGATTGAGATGGATCCCTCGGCGATCGGCGTAGAAGCTACGTCCGCCGACACCTGGTCGAGCGTCGGGAACAGGGACGTTCCCTTGTCGAGGAAGAACCCGTGATGGACATCGAAGAGCTCCTCCAGAACCTCTAGCAGCTCAGAGGCGAAGTGGGACTGCGGAATCTCCTTCGTCATGCATCCTCCTTCTAGTGCACCCATGTTCCACGCGGGGGCGCAAGCGCGCAATCTGTGAATGCATGGACATCCGCCTCGGGCGCTCGAGGCCGGACCGGGTTCACCAAGCGAGGGAGCCAGCCCATCGTGCTGGCCCTCTCCTGGCTCCCTGAGTCCCAACTCTTCTCCCTAGCTCTTTGGAGCAACATCGATCCTGCAAAAGAGAGGGGATCGGCACACCGATCCTCTCTCTCGCAAGCTCTCTGAGCCACGTCTCCTGCCGTACCAAGAGAAACGGGACGACACCGTCGTCCCGTTTCTCTCAAGCTCTGTAGGTCTATGCTGGTCCTGCAAGAGAAGGGGGATCGGCACGCCGATCCCCCTTCTCACAAGCTCTCTGAGCCGCAACCTTGACGTCCAAAGAGAAAGGGGGCGACGCATGTCGCCCCCTTTCTCCCTAGCTCCTTGAGGTGAAGCCTCAAAGAGCCGTGATCTTCTTCCTCAGTCCCGCCTCGTTCTTGATGACGATCCGATACCGACTCTTGTCGAGAATCCCCTCGCGCGCGAACCGATTCAACGCGAGGGTCGTGTTCTCGCGAGCCGAGCCGATCATGTCGGCCAGGTCCTTGTGGGTTACCGGGAAGCCGATCAGGATGCCTTCTTTGGTCTCGACGCCGTACTCGTCCGAGAGCTTCAACAGCTGGCGCGAGAGTCGGGCCTGGATGTCGCGGAAGGCCAGATCCTCGAGAGTCTCCTCGTACTCGCGCATCCGGTGGGCGAAGTGGCGTACGAGCATCTCGACATTCGCCGATTCCTCGTTCATCGCATCGGAGAACGTCTTCTTCGGGATGCATCGCACCACGGTGTCCTCGATCGCCGTTGCCAGGTGTCGTCGAACCTTCTCTCCCACGAGGCACATCTCGCCGAAGATCTCGCCTGTGTCGAGGATGGAAAGGGTCAGCTTCTTCCCGCTCTCGTCGAGATAGGCCAGCTTCACACGTCCTTCCTCCACGAGGTAGACCGACGTGCTCGGCGTGCCGGGATGATAGATCGTCTCGCCGCGATCGGCGTGCAGCAGATCTCCCAACTCGGCCACGAGCTTCGAGAAGTGCACCTTGTCACTGACGCTTGGAATCATCCGCCCTCCCTTTCTCATCCGCAGCAAGGCTATCGGGCCGCCGCTTCGGACGGGAGGACCGGGAACACACTGGAGGGGAAGACTGGCGTTCGAGAAACGGTACACACGTCCCCACAACAGGGGAAGGTTGGAAGGAGTTGGAAAGAAAAGGGATAGCGTAGTCCTGATCCTCAGCGTCGTTGGTCCGATACTCCCTAGAAAGGAGGTGATCCAGCCGCAGGTTCTCCTACGGCTACCTTGTTACGACTTCACCCCTCTTGCGAAGGTTACCCTCGGCGCCTTCAGAAAGGCGACTTCAGGTACCCCCCACTCGGTTGGTGTGACGGGCGGTGTGTACAACCCCCGAGTACATATTCACCGCGGTGTGGCTGACCCGCGATTACTAGCGATTCCGGCTTCATGAGGTCGAGTTGCAGACCTCAATCCGAACTGGGGAGGGTTTTTTGGGATTGGCTCCACCTTACGGTCTTGCGACCCTTTGTACCCCCCATTGTAGCATGTGTGTCGCCCTGGGCGTAAGGGACATGATGACTTGACGTCATCCCCGCCTTCCTCCGGCTATTCACCAGCAGTCTCGCTAGAGTCCCCGGCATTACCCGCTGGCAACTAACGACAAGGGTTGCGCTCGTTTCGGGACTTAACCCTACATCCCACGACACGAGCTGACGACAGCCATGCATCACCTGTACTAGCTCCCTACC
>Ga0180436_10001211_pt1 | contig 25495 bp, 24 predicted proteins | sample SS_ome_2_FD_132434 | JGI IMG/M metagenome (GOLD analysis project Ga0180436, IMG submission 132434) | Hypersaline lake sediment archaeal communities from the Salton Sea, California, USA - SS_3_S_2 metaG | ecosystem: Environmental > Aquatic > Non-marine Saline and Alkaline > Hypersaline >... | reverse complement strand
CAACAATCCTTTCACGGATCTAAAACCAATACCCGCCAAGTCACGATTGAGAAGATCAAAGAGGCTGCACAGCATGGTGCCCAACTTGTAGTCTTACAGGAACTGCATCAAAATGAGTATTTTTGTCAAAGTGAAGATACGAAGTTTTTTACCTATGCCAATGATTTTGATAACGATATACGTTACTGGTCACAGGTAGCTAAAGAGAATGAAGTGGTTCTGGTCACCTCTTTGTTTGAAAAACGTACAGCGGGTCTCTACCATAACACCGCCGTGGTCTTTGAAAAAGATGGCAGTGTTGCAGGGAAATATCGCAAGATGCATATCCCTGATGACCCAGGTTTTTATGAGAAATTCTACTTTACCCCTGGTGATCTTGGTTTTGAACCCATAGAAACTTCTGTAGGAAAGCTGGGAGTACTGATCTGCTGGGACCAATGGTACCCTGAAGCAGCTAGAGCCATGACCCTTAAAGGTGCTGAACTTCTCATCTACCCTACTGCCATAGGATGGTTCGATGAAGACAGCAGTGAAGAGAAAGCGCGTCAGCTAGAGAGTTGGATCACGATACAACGATCCCATGCCATAGCTAACGGTATACCTGTATTGAGCTGCAACCGCGTAGGTTTTGAAGCAGACAGTGCTGGTGTGATGGATGGTACACGTTTTTGGGGGAACTCTTTTATATGCGGTGCCCAAGGTGAGATGCTTGAACAAGCGGATGATAAAAATGAAACGATACTCTATGCAGATATTGAACATGAACGTACCAAAGAGGTACGTGACATCTGGCCGTTTTTACGGGACAGACGGATAGAGGAATATGACTGTCTACTTAAAAGGTATTGTGACTAACTTTTCTTATTTTCAAGCCACCACATAAAGGCGAACATCAGTCCGGGTGTCTTTGCGATGTTCTCATCATAGATCATATTTTTGGCTTGATCGACAGGAAGATATACCACCTCGATCTGCTCGTGGTCCACTCCACCGCCTTCACTCACCTTCATACTCTCATCAACCTCTACGAAATAGAGTGTCTGCTTGCTCCCGGCAAACCCTACTGAGGTGTGAAAAGAGGTGATTCTCTCTATACTTTGAAGTGGTACAGCGTAACCGCATTCCTCTTCTATCTCCTCTTTGGCTATCTCTTTTAAAGAGAGGTCTTTATCTACGATACCGGCACAAAGCTCCACTGTCATACCCTTTTGATTGTTCAGATAGACAGCAGGACGAAACTGCTTGACCAGGATAAATGACTCTTTTTGCTTATGATAGATCAGTATAGCCACACTGTCATGGGCTTGCACTATCTCCCATGATTTTTGGATACCCTCTTGTTCATAGGTTGCCAATGAAGTCGCTATGAACTTGGCATCTTCTAAAGGCTGAAGTTTAAAGTGTTTGATCTGCTCTGCCATCTTTTATGCCCATCGCTGTATGTTTAAATCCATCCCATCTGAATGGAGTATTCTCCTGCGCTACATAAGATAAAAGTTTTGTCTTATTCTTTTTAGCATCTTTGATAACAACTTCCTTATATTTCGTAGTGGTCACATCTTTGTATTTAGTAAATTTCTTTAACACACTACTTTTGACAGACTTTTTACGTAAGTACTTCATAGGATTGACCCATCTTCCATTTTTCTTAAGACCAAAATGCAGATGCGGTCCAGTGCTTCGTCCTGTACTCCCGACATAGCCTATGATCTGACCTTTCTTTACACGTTGCCCCTTCTTCACACGTATACGGCTTTGGTGTGCATAGAGTGACTCATACCCGCCTCCATGTTTGATCTTAACCACTTTACCATATCCGCCCATCCATCCGGCAAAACTTACTTTTCCCGAGTTTACTGCTAAAAGCGGTGTTCCCTTTCTAGCTCCAAAATCTGTACCGTGATGCGGACGGTAACGTTTCAAGATCGGATGATATCTTCTATATGAAAAGTGAGAAGTGATACGCACATGCCGTATAGGCATTCCAAATCGTGAAGAAGTGCTTTTAACAGGTACTCTTCTGGTATAGGTTACTTTTTTCTTACCTTTTACCTTGTATGCTTGAGATTTTTTAGTACTTTTATAGCCATATCCATCTTCATCAGCATAGATAAACTTCTGTTTTTCCCCGGATTCGATCATCGCTATTTTAATAGATGGATTTGTGTATGGTTGTCCCATTCTGGTTCTTTGGGTATAGAGAAAAGAGACCTTGTCACCTTTTTGGAACTTTCTAGCATCAACGGCACCTTTAAAGAGTTGTCCCATTTTATCTGCTAATGCAGGATGATTCAGCGCATTGGTGATATCTGTATGAAGATTTTTTTCTATGGTGACAGTGGCACTGTACTCTTTCTCTTTGTACTCTATAGGAATAATATCAAAATGGTACTCACCGCTGTCACGCTCTTTAGCAACCCTGATCTGCATCTCTTTGCCTATAGGTATTAATGCTTGTTCAAGGGTGTCATCAGCATCTCTAAGTTCATAAAAGAGTTGATTTCCTACGATCTCAGAGAGAAATTTAGTATCGGTTTTAGAGATCTCTTTTAATAGATCCGATGAGATACCTCTAGAATCCAGATATTCTGAAAAAGTTTCACCTTTTTCCCATCGTTCAAGTGTTACTTTTGCACCAAATAGAGAACTTGAGATCAAGATCCACACCACTATACTTTTAAGACTTCTCATCCTCTGTCATTATCCCTACTGCTTAATTGGGTGGTATTATAACTTAAATAGGTTAATCAGTCTGCTACTCTATAGGCTACATCAATAAACTTTTACTATATTGCTTGTATAATCAAAACAATTATTAAACACTCAAAGGATCGCTATGCGCAAAATAGCTCTTATGGCTCTACTCTCATTACCGATTTTTGCAGGTTTCTTTCCTCAAACAGTACATACATCTGTAAAATCTGTAAATAATAACACAATCACACTCAGTAAAAAATTCCCAATAAACGGTATGAGTGGTGTTGTGATACACAATTATGGTAACGATCTTACTGCAATTACAACCCGCCTTACCCAAACATCCGATGGGTCAGTTTCATTGGTCAACACAAATATCCTTCACCATGAAAACCTGCCTACGATCAAAACAGCTATTGCTCCAAAAGACAAGGTCATTGGCGGATATCTTTATGAAAATGTACTTCTATTAGCACCAGATGCAGATACCTATGCAAAGATTACCTCTCAACATAACAAAACATGGATACATCCAGATCTTTTTGCACTCTATCTCTCTGTAGAAGGTGAAGACAAACCTACCAAAGAGAACCTCTCTCACTTTGCCAGAAAATACCAGATAGGACTGATCTATATCGTACGTAAGAACTCTGCTGTACTTTTAGATCCAATTTCCGGAAAAATAGTCTCCCAAAAGTCTATGAAGGGCCTTCCTGCTCAAGGTGCATTCCCTTTTTATATGCGATTTGAACAGATCGATTCAAGCTGGTTTGGCAGTGATGATGTCAAAGGAAACTATTATGACACGATGCAATCACTCTAACAGGACCGCACTATGCTAGATAAAAAACATATAAAAAATTTTGAAAAACTCGTAGGCAAAGAGAATGTCTATAGTGATAAAGCCCACCTCATCGCATATTCATATGATGCTACACGGACACGTTTTGAACCTGAAGCTGTGGTTTTCCCCAGAGATGAAGCAGATGTGAGTGCCCTACTTGCATACTGTAATGAACATCAGATAGTCATTACTCCTAGAGGAGCAGGTTCTGGATTTACCGGTGGTGCACTTCCTTCACAAGGCGGTATCACGCTGGGCATGGAAAAACATATGAACAAGATCCTCGAGATCGATATGGAAAATATGGTAGCTGTCGTACAACCTGGTGTGATCAATATGGATCTGCAGAAAGCAGCAGAAGAAGTAGGACTTTTCTATCCGCCAGATCCTGCCAGTGAAGAGTACTCTACACTGGGTGGTAATGTGAGCGAAAATGCAGGTGGTATGCGTGCTGCCAAATATGGTCTGACAAAAGATTATGTCATGGCACTTCGTGCAGTACGTCCAAACGGTGATATCATCCGTGCAGGTAAACGTACCATTAAAGATGTAGCCGGGTACAACATCGCAGGTATTATTATCGCCAGCGAAGGTACATTGGCGGTCATTACTGAGATCACCCTCAAGCTCATTCCTAAACCAAAATTCACTAAAGCATATATGGGGATCTTCCCTTCTGTGGAAGATGCCATGAATGCCGTATTTAAATCACTTGCATCAGGTGCAAATCCTGTAGCCATGGAGTTCATGGATGACCTGGTCGTACAAGCTCTCAAAGAGAAACTCGGCATCGAACTTCCTGAAGATGCAGGTGCCCTGCTCATAGGTGATGTGGATGGAAATGTGATCGAAGAGGTGGAGTTCCAGCTTAAGACCCTTGAGGAATCATTTAAAGAAAATGGTGCACAAGAGTTTGTGGTTGCACACAACGCCGAAGATAGAAATGAACTCTGGTATGCGAGACGTAATGCTTCACCATCCATCACGATCTTTGGAAGTAAAAAGCTTAACGAAGATATCTCAGTACCAAGAAGTATGTTGCCTATCGCACTGAAGCGTATCTATGAGATAGGTGACAAATATGGATTCAAAGTTCCATGTTTTGGTCATGCGGGTGACGGGAACATTCACGTCAACGTGATGGTAGATGGTTCTGATGAGCAGCAGCTTCATGATGGTCATAAAGCGATCGAAGAGATATTTGAGCTCGTGGTAGAGATGGGTGGAACACTGAGTGGTGAACATGGTATAGGTACCAGCAAGGCACCATTTATGAACATCGCATTCAACGATGTAGAGATCGATCTGTTCAAGAGTATCAAACACTCTTTTGACCCTAACAATATACTAAATCCGGGAAAAATGGGATTACCGGCATAGTGAAGATACACGTGATACAAAAAGGTTTTTATGAATAAAAATAGTCAATTCAAAGTCATACTGAAAAACTATTTCTATTTTATCAGGGATTTCGCTTCCGATCTCTTTGATGCGAAGCATGGGCATTATGCATCCAGTTTGAGTTGGAGTACCATCTTCTCTATCATCCCTTTTCTGGTCATTCTGCTTGCTATCTTTACGAACATGCCTCTCTTTGATAAGCTTTACGCAAGAGTAGAAGAACTTATCTTTTCAAACCTCATGCCTACAGATTCTAAGATGATCATGGAAAATATCAACACCTTTGTTGAAAACTCTGACAAATTGGGGTATTTGGGTATCATTTATGTGACCTTTGCTGCGGTGATGTTCTTTAAAGATTATGATCATATCGTCAACGATATATTTACAACACCTAAGCGCAGTGTCTGGCAAGCTTTAAAAACCTATTTTTTACTGGTTATCATCATACCTGCGATGATGGGTGTCTCTTTTTATCTTACGTCGTTCATTCAGGTCTATCTAGATAAAAGCACTATCACAAGCATCATACATCTTTATACTTTTTTACCATTTTTCATCACATGGATGATGTTCTATATTGCCTACCAACTTTCTCCCAATATACAAATAGATGTTTCCGCTGCCATGATAAGCTCTTTTATCGCTTCACTTGTCTGGTATCTCTCTAAAAGTGCATTTATCTTCTATGTATTGCACAATAAAACCTATGCAACGATCTATGGGAGCATCAGTACTTTACTATTCTTCTTTCTGTGGATCTATATCTCATGGGCGATCTTCATCCATGGTTTGAAGTTTTGTGATCTACTGAACAAAAATGAAGATATTGATCATATATGAGAACCGTGTATAAATGACAAACTGTTGTCATTTATAGGTTCGGAACCGAAATGGTGGAGCAATGCGACCCGTGTTAGGTAAACAATGATTCATAACAAAGGTGTAAGAAACTACTGATCTTTTACTTTACTCTTAACGTAAATTGTACCTAAGTAATGCATTAAGGGTATCTTATCACTTGGGAAGATCTGTACATATAGACGTTTATCTCTAAAGTCCTCTTTAGAGTAGTGTGTTGTATGGAAGGTCAAACCATCTTTACTAAGTAGTTTGAAGACTTAATACTATCTATTATCTTTAGACTTTTCATAAGGGTACAGGTCTTTTACATAGGAATAATAAAATGGTTTTGAGATAAAGTCTTGGTAAGAATGATAGGTAAAAAAGAGACGTAAAATAATGACAAACAAGAAAAAGAGCATCACCAGAATAAAGCTCTACTTTTCAGGAAGCAGTTTTGGTTTTTCCAGCTGCACTAAAAATCTCTTCTTTTATATTTCTACGCAATCTGTTGCATGAGCCTCTAACAACTCAATTTTACCTTATATCGCAGGTAGTTCTATATTCCCAGTATTCATAGGGATATCAGCATCTTCATACTCTATCTCAAATGCAGGACCGGTCGGTGCATCCACAAATCGTGTAAAGTTCTTTTGGAAAATGAGATTGACTGTACCGGTAGGTCCATTTCTCTGTTTACCGATAATGATCTCCGCATCCTCTTCAGGTTTTTTTCTAAACTCAGAAGTATACTCTCTACCTTCCGCCTTGGCTTTCATCTCTTTCTCTTTCTCTTGTGCTTCACGGTATACATCATCACGATAGACAAAGAGGATGATATCGGCATCCTGCTCTATGGCTCCAGACTCACGAAGGTCAGAGAGCATTGGACGCTTATTGTCTCTACTTTCTACTCCACGGTTAAGCTGAGAGAGTGCCACGATAGGGATCTGAAGTTCTCTGGCTAACTGTTTGAGCCCTCTTGATATCTCAGATACCTCTTGTTGTCTACCTTCTCTACCTTCACCACTCATCAGTTGCAAATAGTCAATGATGGCTATAGAGATCTCCGGATGCTGTGCTTTGAGTTTACGAAGCTTACTTCTTACATGGTGGATCGTTGCATATCCACCATCATCTACAAAAAGTTTTTTTGATGAGAGGTCTTGTGTTGCAGCGGAGAGATCACTCCACTGCTCATCTTTAAGATCACCTACCCTGAGTGCCTGCAGCGGTATAGATGTTTTTGCAGAGAGTAGTCTAAGCATCAACTGTTCTGCTGGCATCTCCAATGAGAAAAAGGCTACTCCTTCATTACGTTCAATGGCTTTGAGTGCCACGTTAAGCACAAACGCCGTGTTATGTGTCACTGTCATATCTTCTAATAGAAATAGGTGGTTACCATCTAGTACAAAACCATAATAATCATCTACTTTATCAAATTCAACTTGTATTCCCGTATGCATATGTTCCCTTTTAGAAACTAATGCCCTTGCCTGTTTTCGATGAATTAACGTAGGTATGGTATCTAAGTGTCCTACTATACGGACTCTATAGACATCACTCTCATACCCTATTGATTTTATCGTAGCTTTTTTCTTAACAAAAGAAGTTCTAAATCCAAGAGAATCAGCCAAAAACTTAACCTGTTCAGCAATCTCTTTTCGTTTTTGGATTATTTCTATTACATGATACTTATCGTCATAATATCCATCACTATCCACTAATCCTGCTAAAAGTTCCAACCTCTGCTTTCTGTTAGCTGTGAGATAAGCATGAGGAATATGTTTATTATCTATCACACCTAAAGTTCTAAGTTTCCCTTGAAGCGAATGGCTCAAATCTTTTAATGAGTCTTCCTTTTGGATATTTGTAATTCCAAACATTGTACACTTACCATCTACGGCATATCGGTGTAACTTTTTATCTAGCCTAAAAGCATAATCCTGTAAATAGCTAACCACTTCATCATCCTCTGTGGCTATACGAACATCAGAACTTCTTCCATCTCCTAACCATAAACCTAAAAAATAGGGTTCTATCTCTAAAGTTTTCTCATCAAACTCTACTGCTACCTTATAGCCCTTATAGTTACTTTTAAATTTATCTGATTTTTCTATATATTCTGAGACTTCAATATTTAACACATCACCATGTTTATGTCTGCCTTCATTTCTTGAACGTTTTAATGAAAGTATATGAGATTTATTGACACGGTAATCTATCCCTTTATTTTGACGTACCCAATACATCTCTTCCTGACCACGTGCCAAAGACAAAACTTTACGAGGAGTAGAGTCATCACCCATAAGTTTATCTCCGATTTTAACATCTTCTACATTTTTTAATGAACCGTCAAACATGAGTACTTTTGTACCCTTTCCTAAACATTTCCCCATTGCAGGCCGTGCAGCGATGATCACCAAATCCCCTTTACCAAAACCGGATGTTTTGTCATTGAGGTTTCTAAATCCTGTATCTGTACCGATAAGTTTAGAGTTTCCAAGTGCTTTGAGACGCTCAATCTCAGCCATCATAGAGACAGTGATCTCTTTAGATTCCCTAAAGTCATCTGAGGTTGAGTTCTGGGTGATCTCATAGATCTTTTTCTCTACCAAATTCATCACATCTTCCGCTGGCAGGTCATCTTCTATAGTCACTTTTCTGATCTCTGTTGCCAGTGTCGCTAACGCTCTTTTGCTTGACTTTGCTTTGATCTCTTGAAGATAGGCAGCTGTATTGGTTATCGGGTTTGCTGAGAGCAGGTCAAGCATCGCCACTTCATCAAATTTACCCATACTTGTAAGTTTGACACGTAAAAACTCATCATCAAGCGGCTTCTCTTCAACGCTGAGCTCTTCCATCGCTGTAAAAATATGCTGATGAAATGGCAGGTAAAAATCATGCGGTTTTAACTTCGCTGCGATCTCTTCATAGATCTCAGGATCAAATATGATCGCAGAAAGCACTGCTCTTTCTATGTTTAAGTTGTACATATTTTCCATTACTTGTTTTCCTCTGCGAACTTCTCTACTTCCTGCACAAAGCGCTCAACCAACTCCCCTTCAGAAAGCTTTGCCACCACTTCACCTCTACGCATCACCAATCCAGATCCCTTACCATAAGCTATAGCAACATCTGCATGTTTGGCTTCACCGATGGCATTGACCACACACCCCATCACAGAGACATCCATAGGTGTTTTAATGTGTGCCGTACGTCTTTCCACTTCAGCCACAGCACTTACCAGATCTGCTTCTATACGTCCGCATGTAGGACAAGAGATAATGTTCAATCCTTCTTTTATCCTACCACTGTCTTTGAGTATAGCTTTCCCTACTTTGATCTCCTCTTCAAGTTCACCGGTAATGGAAACCCTCAAGGTATCTCCTATACCATCAAGCAACAATGCCCCTAAACCTATAGAAGATTTGATCGTTGCATGGAAAATGGTACCTGCTTCTGTCACACCTAAATGGAATGGATACTCATTTTTAGGTCGCAACATTCTGTACGCATCTACTGTTCTGTCTACATCAGAAGCTTTGAGCGATACTTTGATATCTGTAAAACCAAGGTCTTCCAAAAACTTGATGTTATACTCTGCGGAAGCGACCATCCCTTCAGCCGTTGCACCATACTTTTGGTCAAACTCTTTTTCTAATGAACCTGCATTGACCCCTACACGAATAGGCAGATTTCTATCCTGACATGCTTTGACTATCTCTTTGATACGTGACTTTTCACCTATGTTCCCGGGGTTGAAACGAATACAGTCCACCCATTTTGCTGCTTCAAGTGCAAGTTTGTAGTTGAAGTGGATATCTGCGATAAGAGGTAGAGAGATCTGCTCTTTTATCGCTTTGAGTGCCAGTGCATCCCGCATTTCAGGTACAGCCACACGCACCAGGTCAGCTCCTGCAAAATGTAGACGGTTGATCTGTTCTACTGTAGCTGCGATATCATGTGTATCACTGTATGTCATAGACTGCACAGAAATAGGAGCATCACCACCTATTGCCACATCACCAACATAGATCTTTTTTGTTTTAACTCTTTCTTTCACGGTTTGCCTTTGCAATAATTCTCTTATTTTACCCAAACAAACTACAATGGATATTAAGAGAATTCAACAGGATCAAAATCAATCTCTATCTCTCTACAGTCCACACTGTGTAACGCTTTGAGCAAAGGCACCCTGTTCTTTGCTCTGAGTAGGATATTAAACCTGAACTTATTGGCTATTTTCTCCACTGGGGCTTTACCATGCCCTACGATCTCGACTTCCTTAAAAGCTTTTAGTTTTGTCACCGTATCCAGTGTGATCTTACTGGCTTTATTTTCATCCTTATGTGCTACGAGTATTCGTGCAAGAGAAGCGAAAGGCGGATAGTCTGCCATCTCCAAAAACTGTAATTCATCTTTGATGAAAAGTTCATAGTCAGCCAGATAGGTCTGGAAAAATTCTGGGTCACCCGTTTGCACAATGATCTGGGCTGCTTTCGCCCGACCGCTTCTACCAGCGATCTGAAAAAGCAGAGACATTGCTCTCTCACGTGCCCGATAATCAGCCAGTCCCAAGATATAATCAAGCCCCATAATGATACTCAGCGTAATGTTCGCATAATCATGCCCCTTAGAGAGCATCTGCGTTCCCAACAGCAGTTGACTCTCACCACTCTCAAAACGCTTCAATGCCTCTTTGAGTTTCTTCGCTGTTGTGATACTGTCTTTATCAAACTGTTCTATTAGGATGCCTTCTACTGCTTCTTTGATTACCTCGATGGCTTCTACCGTGCCCATACGTTCACTCTTAAGCGGTGTATGCCCGCAGTGCACACAGGTATCCTGTATCGCTTCAGTGTAGTTACAATAGTGACACTTCAAATGCTTATATTTTCTATGCAGTGCCATCCCTACTGAACAGTAAGGACAAAGGTGTGTCTTCCCACAATTTTCACAGTAAAGATATTTAAAGTTTCCTCGTGTCGGTAAGAACAGTAAAGACTGGTCACCGACCTTATAGTGTCCATGTATAGCATCTAACATCGTCTGACTGATAGTGTCTCCAGAGATAAACTTGTATTTTTTATCTGTCTGCACATAAGGTTTATCCAATTTAACCACATCATATTTATAGTAAGAACTCATTGAAGGTGTTGCAGATGCCAAGAGCACTTTTGCCCGTAACTTACTTCCCATCAAAACAGCCACATCCCGTGCATGATAACGAGGTCTGGTCATCGCCTTATAACTGTCATCATGCTCTTCATCTACGATAATGAGACCTAGATTGGACAAAGGTACAAACAGTGCAGAACGTGCCCCGGCAACAATGCGTATCTTGCCCTCTTCTATCCCTTCCAAGATAGACTCTTTTTTCTTTTTGGTCAACTTGGAGTGCCACATCGCTACACTCTCACCAAAATGTACTTTCAGACGTTTTTCCATTTGCGGAGTCAACGAGATCTCTGGCATAAGGAAAATAGAAGTTTTTCCCTCTGCTAGCATCTTTGCCATCATCGTGATAAAGATCTCTGTTTTACCTGAACCTGTCACACCAAAAAGAAGTGCTCTTTCTTTTTTGAGGAGGCCATCATATGCTTTTTGTTGTGAAGGACTTAACTTAGGAAGCACACTTTTATCAAGATTATCTACTAGAGAAGATCTATTTGAACTGTTTTTAAATGGTATGAAAAGTGAGATCGCTTCACCAAAAGAAGAGAAGTAATATTCGCAGATAAATTTTGCCATCTGCATCTGTTCATCGCTATAGTATCTATCTGAAACAGAAACGATCTCTACTGTTTCAAAGTCAGGTTTTTCTACTTCTTCTACAACAACAGCCTCTTTCTGTGTGGTTTTTAAAGGTATGGAGACAATAGAACCTGTAGTTAATGTATCTAATGAACAGTAAGTCAAGCTTGGAGCGCTTGACTTAAGGAGCGTGACTTTGTAGTAGTACAAATTATGGAGTTAGAAGTCTACAGTTTGCATCTGAAGGATTCGTACATTCAAAACGGCTATTACTAATATTAAAATCTACACTTCCTGATACTGGTAAATTGTATGTATATGTAGGACCTGCACCCACACTCCAACATCCTCTTGTTTTTCCTGAAGTCGTACAAGTTGGAATCGGATACTCTACAACTTTAGGTGTATTTCCATCTGCATCTGCATTAAAAATATCAAAAGCATTACTACCTGAATGCAACGAAGTAATAGGATTAGTAAAATCTCCTCTTAAGATACGTTTCTGTCTTTCAGTCGCAATAGCACTACGCACAGAACCTATTGTCGCGATGGCTTTGGTGATAGTAGCATCATCACGTGTGGCAGCAAATTTTGGTATGGCAATCGCAGAAAGTATCCCAATTACCACTATAACAAAAATTAGTTCTAACATCGTAAATGCTTTTTTTGAAGATACCTGCATAGTTATTCCTTTTAATTATGTTAATTTGATTATATCACAAATATCTGTAATTGAAAATAGTTAATTTATTAAAAGATATTATTATATTTTCAAACCTCACTATTTAAGAAAAAAGTACTTACAGATTCTTATTGTTCGACTTTAGAGCCACCGAAACTATGTGTATAGGGAGTAGCAGTACCATCCGTTAGGTTCTGATCTTTAGAAATTTGGGCAGCATCATTACACCAATTTTCACCAGCATTAGTACCGGTTAAAGCTTGAGTAGTAATATTGCCATCAATACCGCTTGTAGCACCTAAACCAGCTGCATTAATTCTAAAACATCCTTCAGTTGCAACTGCTTCACATGCAGCTGAAGTATTGTCTTCTTCAGCTCTTGCTGTGTATGATGAACCAATATCCCTCACACATACTTTTAAGTTTATAATGCTTTTTGATATCTTTGCATCATCTCTCGTAGCTGCCAACTTAGGAAGTGCAACAGCCGCCAAAATACCAATAATTACAATTACAAAGATCAATTCGATCATTGTGAATCCAGGTCTTATATTAGTCATTACTAACTCCTAAAATAAATATTGTACTAACTTAAATAGTTAACGATATTAAATTATAGAAAAAAAATGTCAAAAAAATGTCAAAAAAGGTATTTATGTGAAATGAAGAGAATCTGAAGTAAAAATCATGATGTCTCCCAAGCATTTAAGCTTGAGAAACAAAGATTAGTGTAAGTCTTATCTTACGACTTTAGAACCACCAAAGCTGTGTACATAACCAGAAGCATTACTTAAGTTTTGATCTAAAGCAACAGCTTTTGCATCTACACACCATGCATCAGTTAAAGAACTATCGGTAACAGTAACATTTCCATCACCTGTTGTTGCAGGAGCAGCTGTTACACCAGTAATATTGAAACATCCGTCATTTACAACCGCTTCACATGCAGCTGAGTTGTTGTCCTCTTGTTGTCTTGCAGTATATGCTGCACCAATATCATTGACACAAGTTTTAAGGTTAGCAATACCTTTTGAAACTTTTGCATCATCTCTTGTTGCTGCCAATTTAGGGATAGCAACTGCCGCCAAAATACCAATAATTACAATTACAAAGATCAATTCGATCATTGTGAATCCGCGTCTCATGTTAGTCATGATTATCTCCTGAAAATAAAATATAGTACCAATTCAATAATTGGTCTAGTGCAAAGTATACACAAAAAATGTCAAAAAATGTCAACAAGTATTAAAAAAATCTCAAAAAGTATTGAAAAATGTTTAAAAAAATCACTTTTTCTTATATTTTCTCTTTATATTTTATGTGCCGTTCTTCCTTGACTTTAAGAGAGAAGATACTATTATATTAGAAGAATCCTATTTAGCAAGGAGTCATGAATTATGTACAATTACACTACTGAAAATATTTCAGTTCATCCTATGAGAAAAGGATGGACCGTTATTGAACTTATCTTTATTATTATCATTATTGGTATTTTGGCTGCCCTTGCACTTCCTAAGTTGGCAGCAACAAGAGATGATGCCAAACTATCTACTACTGTCCATAATATGGGTGTCTGTATTAATGATATTGGGTCACATTATGCAGCCACAGGAAAAGATTATAATGCAACTGACCACCCTGCTTCATGTGATATCAAAAACACAAAATGTTATCATATCAACTATTTAGGCAATGGAGAAATAAATGTGACTACACTCCCAACTATTGAAACATATTGTTTAGATATTGACAATGTAGGTGGACATCTCGCAAGACATTACGAATTCGGTGGAACTCGTATAGAGTAATAATTTAAGTTTACAAAGGAAACATTATGCAAAAAGAATGGTCATCATTTCGAATCACATTGGTACTTTACATTCTCGTTCTTATATTACCATTGAGTTTTTATTATGTCTATACATCATTCAAAACGATACAAAATAATACAAGGATCGTACACCAAACAGCATGGGTAGGTGGAGCTATGGAGTCTCTTGCATTTGCGACAGATAAAAAAGGTATAGACAATACTATCCTTCAAATTGACACTACGCTTAAAGATATAGGCCAATGGACAGAAAAGAATGATCAATCCAAATTGTATATAGGCTTCAAATCATTATCAGAGGATTATACACAGATCAATACTTGCTGGAATAATTATAAAGATAAAATCTCTTCGCAACAAGCTATGCAAGGCAAAAATAATGCACTGAGATGTTGGGAAAATACAAGCTACCTTGCGATCATTGTTGAAAAGATGGTCTATCTCAAACAGAAAAAGATGATCAATATGTTCTATATCTCTCTCACGATTGCTATGATACTTATACTATTGACTATCTATCTAGTTCGTATCTACATCCATAAACAGATGAAAAAACATGCTATACATGATCATGACAGTAAACTTTTTAACAAAAAATATTTTATGTCAGAGCTTAAAACAACTTGCAGCAGATCTGCAAGACATAATTATCCGCTCTCTATACTGCGCGTCTCTATCGATGATTTTGATACTTATTCTGCCAGAGCAAAAAGAAATACACTCAAAGTGTTTGGTATCTTAATGCACTCTATCGTGCGTGATGGTGATATACCTTGTCGATATGATGATAATCACTTTTTGATCCTGTTACCATTTACTGAAGAAGAGAACGCACTTAAATTAGAGAGACGTATAGAAGAAGTACTAAACAATGACAAGTGGATGACATCTCAAAAAATGGTGTTTGATTACAATACGACTGAATTTGATAAAAAAGAGTCTGCAGAAGCGTTTATACTTCGAACTTTAGCATAAGAAGATACCCTTTGAGGGCAATCTCGAAAAAAGTTCTTTATTTAAAGCCCATCGAGTGTTTCGATGAGTAGTTCTATCTCATCTTCATATGAAGTAGCTTGTTTAGCTAAACGCAGATAGGCTTTGAGTAGCTTATCTGGTTTATTATCTTGATGCAGATTCACCCCTGCATCTTGCAGGTCTTTGTTTACAAAGTCTGCAAAAGCATCTTCAAGCTTTATCTCATAACGGTTTCCTGAAACAGTAAGTCCAACGTTTTTCATGTTATACCTTTATATGCTTATGCTAAAAGTGATTCAACCTGTGCAATGATCTTCTCTATCTCAGTATCTTTCTCTTCGAGTTCACGTTTAAGTGTCGCTATCTGTGCCTCTTGCTGACTTTGAGATCCTGAAGCGTTTGAAAGTTCCATTTTAAGCTGTGCGTTCTCACTTTTAAGTGCTTCATGGTCTACTCTCCACTGTTCGATCTTCTCTTGTAGTTTTTGTAATGCTGACATTTCTTAATTCCCTTTTAATTGTTCTGCTGAACATATTTTTCTTTGTGTTATAATAGCAAAAATTTAAAGAAATTAAGATAAAAACAGAGGTTTATTTTGCCAAACTTTACGGTATCAAGTCCATACCATCCCGCTGGTGACCAACCCCAAGCCATTGAAACACTTTGCAACTCCATAGAAACGGGAAATCAGTACCAAACGTTACTAGGTGTTACAGGTTCAGGAAAGACCTACACTATGGCAAAGGTCATTGAAAAAACCAAAAAGCCTACGCTTATCATGACACACAACAAAACATTGGCTGCGCAGCTCTACTCCGAGTTTAAAAGTTTTTTTCCAAATAACCATGTTGAGTATTTCATCTCTTACTATGACTACTATCAGCCTGAAGCCTATCTTCCTAGACAAGACCTCTTCATAGAGAAAGACTCATCTGTCAACCAAGAGTTGGAGCGTTTACGCTTAAGTACGACAGCCAGCCTGCTTTCACATGATGATGTCATTGTCATCGCTTCGGTCTCTGCAAATTATGGGCTAGGAAGTCCTGATGACTATCGTTCCATCGTTCAAAAACTTTGTGTAGGAAGTGAGTACAATCAAAAAGCCTTGCTGCTTAGACTGGTAGATATGGGGTATAAACGTAATGATGAGTTCTTTGACAGAGGTGATTTTCGTGTGAACGGTGAGGTGATAGATATCTATCCTGCCTACTCCGAAGAGTTTGCCATACGTGTGGAGTTCTTTGGCGATGAGATAGAGACGATCTACGAATTCAATGCATTGACAGGTGAAAAAGAGGATGGTATCAAAGAGGCGACCATCTACTCAGCCAATCAATTCATTGTCTCTAAAGAGAAACTTGCACTTGCCATCAAAAGTATAGAAGAGGAGCTTGGTGAAAGACTTGCCTACTTTCAAAAAGAAGACCGCATGATAGAGTACAACCGTCTCAAACAGCGTACCGAGTTTGACCTTGAGATGTTAGAAGGTACAGGTATGTGCAAAGGTATCGAAAATTACTCGCGTCACCTTACCGGTAAAAAAGCAGGAGAAACACCCTACTCTATGATGGACTACTTTGAAGCAATGCATGATGATTATCTTGTGATCGTCGATGAATCGCATGTTTCTTTGCCACAATTCAGAGGTATGTACGCTGGGGACAGAAGTCGTAAAGAGGTACTTGTAGACCATGGGTTCAGACTCCCTTCTGCACTGGACAACCGCCCATTGATGTTTGATGAGTACATCCATAAAGCCCCACACTTTCTCTTCGTCTCTGCTACCCCTGCACCACTAGAGATCGAACTCTCCTCAGTGATAGCAGAACAAGTCGTCAGACCAACAGGGCTTCTTGATCCTCTTATAGAGGTGATCGACAGTACTTATCAAGTCGAGAACCTTTATGACCGTATCAAACCAGTGGTAGAGAGAGGTGAACGTGTACTCATCACCGTACTGACTAAAAAGATGGCGGAAGAGCTCAGTACCTACTACAATGACCTTGGACTTAAAGCACGCCATATGCACTCAGATATGGATGCGATCGAGCGTAACCAGACCATACGTTCACTGCGTTTGGGGGAATTTGACATTTTGATAGGAATCAACCTCCTTAGAGAGGGACTTGACCTTCCTGAAGTGAGTCTGGTTGCCATACTCGATGCAGATAAAGAAGGCTTCTTACGCTCACGTACCTCACTCATACAGACAGCAGGAAGAGCGGCAAGAAATGCCAATGGGCGTGTACTCATGTACTCTAAGAAAGTGACAGATTCTATGGAATTCACTATAGAGACAACACAAAAAAGACGGGAAAAACAGATCGCCTACAACAAAGAGCACAACATCACACCCAAAACTACGCTCAGAGAGCTTGATACAGATCTTAAAGTTGAAGATGCAGGTGAACTCTATAACAAACAGAGCAAACTGGACAAAATGCCAAAAGCCGAACGGCAACAACTCGTCAAAGAGCTGAAAGCCAAAATGCTTGCGGCAGCCAAAAGTTTGGACTTTGAAGAGGCAGCCAGACTGCGTGACCAGATAGCAAAAATCAAAAAATTGTAGCTTTTTGCTATAATACGCGTAAAATATACTATTTACTAGGCAAATATATGGCGTCAGACCTCTCTTCTCCACAACTCTATTTTAACCGTGAACTCTCATGGCTGCAGTTTAACTCCCGTGTATTGGCACAAGCACTGGATGAAACCTTGCCACCGCTTGAACGTCTCAAATTCCTTGCTATCTACGGAACAAATCTTGATGAATTCTATATGATCCGTGTTGCAGGACTGAAAGCACTCTATAAAGCTGGTATTCAAGAGACAGGACCAGATAAACTGACACCAAGCCAGCAGCTTAAAGAGATACAATCGTATCTTCATAAAGAGCATGAGGTTTTAGAATCATGCTATACCTCTATCATCGCTGAACTTCACACCCATGGTGTCAATGTGAAGAATTTTGATGCCCTCAACAAAGAAGAACAAGAGGCGTTAAAAGAGAAATTCTTTTGCGAGATCTATCCTGTGATCATCCCTATCGCCGTAGATGCTACACATCCCTTCCCTCATATGAATAACCTTAGTTTTGGTCTAGCATTGTCACTTGAAGATGACTCCAAACATATCAAACATGGACTGGTACGTATCCCGCGTATACTTCCAAGGTTCATACAACTAGGTAACACTTTTATCCCTATAGAGTCTGTGGTTGAGTTCTTTGCCTCTGAGATCTTCCCTGGTTTCAGACCATTGGCTTCTACACCTTTTAGGGTGACCAGAAATGCCGACATTGAGATAGAAGAGGAAGAGGCTGATGACTTTTTGGAGATCCTGCAAGAGGGCTTGAGATCAAGAAACAAAGGATCACTCATCCGTCTTGAACTCAATGACGGTGCAGATGTAGACTTGGTCAACTTCTTACGCTCTCACCTCAACCTAGATGATGAGGATATCTATGCCTATAAAAGTCTACCGCTTAACTTGGGAAGCCTCTGGCAGATCGTAGGTGACAAAGAACTCTCACACCTTGTGCTGCCAACATTTACACCAAAGATACTGCCGCCGCTCAACACCGAAAATATCTTTGATGCTATCGAAAAACAGGATGTACTGCTCTATCATCCTTATGACAGTTTTGAACCTGTGGTCAAATTTATTAAACAGGCAGCTGCAGACCCGGATACTATCGCTATACGTATGACCCTCTACCGTGCAGGTCCGAACTCTCCTATCATTAAAGCACTTGTCGATGCAGTACGTGACGGAAAACAGGTCATGGTACTGGTAGAACTCAAAGCTAGATTTGATGAGGAAAATAACGTACGTTGGGCAAAACTGCTTGAAGAGGTGGGTGCTCATGTTGTTTATGGTATCCCTGGACTCAAAGTCCACGCTAAGATCGCACAGGTCATTAAAAGACAAAATGGGAAACTCAAAAGTTTTGTCCACCTTGGAACAGGGAACTATAATCCAAGTACTGCAAAGATCTATACCGATATGTCATACTTTACCACAAAAGAGATCTTCAGTACAGATGCCACACACTTTTTTCATTTTTTAACCGGTTTTTCCACCCAAACCAAGTTGAGCAAACTTTTTATGTCACCTACTCAGATCAAACCAAAGCTTATCAAACTGATTGATAAAGAGAGCAAATACGGTTCTGTAGGTCATATCATACTTAAAGCAAACTCACTTGTTGACATGGACATCATTAAAGCACTCTATAACGCTTCTCAGGCTGGCTGTAAAGTTGACCTGATCATCCGTGGGATCTGTTGCTTGAAACCGGGGATCAAAGGGATCAGTGAAAACATCACCGTCTCTTCTGTGATAGGAAAATACCTGGAGCATCCGCGTGTCTACTTCTTTAAACATGACAAGGTCCAAAGTTATATCTCTTCAGCAGACCTTATGCCTCGAAACCTCGTAAGACGTGTAGAACTGATGACACCTATCCTTGAAGAGACACTCACACAGAAAATAGAGCAGATACTCATGCTGCAGCTCGCGGACAATACTTTACGATGGGAACTGCAAGAAGATGGGAATTACACTAAAGTGCCGTCTTTAGGCAAAAAGGTCAATAATCATAATGTTTTAGAGGATTATGTGAACAAGATCCATGATAAGACAAAAAAAGAGACACCCAATTATGTAAGCCGTCTGGCAAGCCGTATCTTAAAGGAGAGCTAATGCTGATAAAATTTAAAGAGTGGACGCCTAAACTGGGAAAAAATGCATGGATAGCCGATGGTGCTTCAGTGATAGGACGTGTGAGTATGGGAGAGGACTCAGCTGTATGGTTTGGCTGTGTGGTCCGTGGTGATGTGCATCACATTACCATAGGTGATAGATCCAATATCCAAGACCTTAGCATGGTACATGTTACACATCACAAAAAAGCAGATATGTCTGATGGTCACCCTACTGTCATCGGTAATGATGTCACAGTAGGTCACCGTGTGATGCTGCATGGCTGTACCATAGAAGATGCCTGTCTTATCGGTATGTCAGCGACCATACTTGATGGTGCAGTGATAGGGAAAGAGTCCATTGTAGGGGCAGATTCTCTCGTGACCAAAAATAAAGTCTTCCCACCAAAAAGCCTCATCATGGGAAGTCCGGCAAAAGTTGTACGTGAATTAACAGATGATGAAGTAGCTGAGCTCTACGCTTCCGCAAAACGTTATGTCAATTTTAAAAATGAATATCAGTAAAAAGGCCAAGATCAAAACATGAAACAGATCATAAGTAAAAGTTTACAAGACATGCTCTCTAAAGAGGTCATACTATTCGTCCTTAAGATAGGATTCATCTCATTTATCGTTACACTCTTTCTCACATGGAGTATGTGGGGAACATTGACAACCCTTATCTCTGCATACCTCTCATGGGTTCCATGGGAATGGTTGCAGACATCAGGTGCATCCGTAGTTACTTTTTCAGTGGCCTATATGTTTTTCATCATCATCGTGGCACTCATGACATCACTCTACAGTGAAAAACTACTCATTGCTTTGGCAAAAAAACGTTACACTGATGTCCCAGTTGTCGGCAGTGCTGATATCACTACATCGATCCTCTTGACACTAAAGGCCAGTGTGATCTTTCTACTGCTCTTTATCGTTACACTGCCTCTGCTTTTCATTCCGATCTTTGGTCAAGTGGTCATACTCTATCTATGGTCTGTTCTACTCAAAGAGCCTACGATCTATGATGTAGGAGCACTCTTCATCGATGATAAAAAAGTACTTAAAGAGAAAAGAAAGAAAACCAGGGTTTTGGCGATGATAGCGGCACTTTTCAACTATGTACCATTGGTCAATATCTTTGCACCTGTCTTTGCACAGATACTCTTTTTACATCATATATTAAAAAAAGAAGAACAGTAGCATTTATTTGCTCTGTTTTTCTTTTTTCAGCCTTCTCTCTTTCTTACTGGAAGTTGAAAAACGTAAAAGTTCATCGACACTATTTACATACTCCGGCAGCCCCTCTAAACTTTTTTCCATGACCTTTGCAGCACACACAGCATCACTATAGGCTCTGTGATGTGTAGCTGTCTCTATCTCTAAAAAGTCTATAAGATAAGCCAGTCCATATCGTTCACTCTCAAAAGTACGCCTTGCAAGATCGATCGTACAGAGTTTAGGGTTGCCTATATGCCCCAGACCGAAACGGTCGAAAGAAGCATTTAAAAAAGTATGGTCAAAATTGGCATTATGCGCAACAAATATGGCGTCACCCATAAAATGACGCAGTGCGGTCAATGCCTCTTTTCTTGAAGGTGCCCCTTTAAGATCAGTCGGTTCTATACCCGTGATCTTGGTAATGTACTCCGGCAGGTAGGCACACTCTACAAACGTTTCAAAACGGTCTATCACTTCACCATTTTGAAGCATGACCGCACCGATCTCAATCACTTGAGAAGTACCGGGTTTGGAGCCATTGGTCTCGATATCGATGACACAGTATCGCTGCTCACTATGGGGCGTAAAAAAAGTCTCCAGTCTATAATGTTCTTCATTGAGTTGTGAGATAGGATAACCTGAAGCCTGAAGAAGGATAAAGATTGTTTCAGCATCTTCAAGCAGTGTCGTATGCTTGGTAACGATCTGTCTGTATTGCTCTATATGTAACACTCCTTCATTTCTACGAAATGCTACTGTTAATTCCTCAAAAACCTTTTGCATTGGCTATAAATTGTTTCACTTTCTTAGGGTCTTTTTTCCCTTTGATCAACTCTACGCCCGAACTGACATCCACACCGTAAAAACCAAGTTGTTTTGCCTGAATCACATTCTCAGCGGTCAATCCACCGGCCAGTATGATCTTGGAGCAATCCACGCCATTGAACCATTCAAGGTTCAAACGCTTCCCTGTACCCCCATAAACTTCACTGTGCACATCGACCAATCGGTATCTATCTTTGAATTTTTGAAGATCCCCAGGTCCTTTTACACGTACCACAGGCAAAGTTGGCAGCCCTATTGCTTCTAACGACTCTTCATCCACATCAAAGTGGATCTGAGCACGTGAAATATCTGAATATCGGCACACCGTATCTATCGTTTCTACACCCTCATTGACAAAAAGCCCAACTCTCTCCACAAAGGGAGGAAGTTTGTCGATGATCCTTTTGGCTGCTGCCGGTGTGATATATCGTGGTGATTTATTATAAAAAACAAATCCCAGTGCATCTGCACCACAATCTACTGCATGTAGAGCATCTTTCAGGTTGGTAATTCCACAAATCTTTACTCGCATGATTTCTCCCTATTCCCTTATTTTAATGCAGAAATTGCTTTTTCTATACCATCTGGATGTTTATAGACAAAAGACCCGGCCACAACCACATCCACACCGGCTGCTTCGAGTTCTTTTACATTGTGGTCATTGACACCGCCATCCACTTCAATGAGACACTCTGGGTTTCTCTTCTCTATCAATGCTTTCAGGCGCTGTGCTTTTTCGATCACAGATGGGATGAACTTCTGTCCGCCAAAACCAGGGTTTACACTCATAAGAAGTACCATATCTACATCCTCTAGCAAGAATTCGATCGCTTCAGGTGGGGTATGCGGGTTAAGCGTGATCGCTGGGCGTATATCCAAAGAGCGTATCTTTTGTATCAATCTATGCGGATGCTTCTCCTCTTCGATATGAAAAGAGATGAACTCCGGCTTCAATGGGGCAAAGAGATCGACAAAAAAAGAATTATTCTCTACCATCAAATGTATATCCAGAGGCTTCGTTGCTGCTTTGGCAACGGCATCGACCACCACTGGTCCTATGGTAAGATTAGGTACAAAATGACCATCCATGACATCCACATGTACAAGGTCACAGCCACCTTTACAGATTGCTTCTACATCACGGGCCAAATGTCCAAAATCTGCAGAAAGTATACTTGGAGCTACTAACATAAATATCCTCTTGAATTATTTCGTTTTATTATAACAAAATCAAACTTGTGACCTCGTGCCCTGCCCGAATTTATGATCATTGGGTCATTTATTTACCTTTAGCGCTCTTAGATCAAGCACAACTAAAAGCATCTTAAGCAAATTTTATGCTCTAATCGTCTATAATCCCACAAAATATTCATCGTTTTTTACTTATACTTAAAAAACACGATAAGAACGATTAAATCAAAGGACACAATATGGCAAGAAAATGTGATATTACGGGTAAAGGCCCATTAACAGCGAACAACGTTTCTCACGCAAACAACAAAACTAAAAGAAGACAACTTCCAAACTTAAGATCTGTAAAGATCACTCTTGAAGATGGAACAACTAAAAGAGTTAAAGTTGCTGCTTCTACTCTTAGAACAATGAAAAAGCGCGCTGCTCAAGCTGCTACAGCTGAGTAAGTCCCAACCCTTGGGACTCTGGCTTTGAAAGCCACGCAAAAGATCAAAAAGTTTCTCGGATGGAGAAGCGCACCCAAACCCCACATTACACTAAATGACGAGTATTATGGTCATTTAGCCCCTTTTAGACTTCCTCTTATACTTACCGTACTTGTTATGTTATTGGGTACGATAGGCTATATGGTTATCGACGGTTTTCCTCTTATGGATGCCATTTACCAAACAGGTATCACATTTACAACCGTAGGATTTGGAGAGATACAACCTATCTCAGATATGGGACGTATCTTCACCATCTCACTCATCATCTTTGGTTTCGTTGTATTTTCTATCGCTGTGGGTATTATCGCAGAGGTTGTAAAAAAAGGTGAGTTCCAAAAAACTGCTAAGGAGCGTAAAATGCTTTATGAAATTGCTAGACTTAAGCAGCACTTCGTTGTCTGCTATCACAATGAATTTACCATACAAGTGACTAAACAACTCCGTGCAAACCACATTCCTTTCGTTGTGGTTGACCCACGTGAAGATATGGAAGAGATAGCCAAAAAGTACCACTACCCATATTTTGTGGCTGCAGAACCACATACAGAAGAAGGTATACTCAAGTCTCACCTCTCTTCAGCCAAAGGCGTCATTACCCTGGCTGACAATGTCGCGGATAACATCGCCACCATCGCTTCTGCACGTCTTTATGAAAGTGAAATAGGACGAACAAGAAAATTCCTGATCATTGCCAACGCCAAAAGTAATGAGGATGATCAAAAACTTCTTAAACTGGGTGCGGACAAAGTGGTTACTGCAACCAAGCTCATGGCCCAACGTATCAATGCCATGGCTGCAAGACCAGATATGGAAAACCTCCTTCAAGAGTTCCTCTATAAGACAGACACACCTCTTGATCTGGAAGAAGCGAAGGTCTCAAAGAGCTCATGGCTTATACTCAAAAAGATCAAAACCGCACGTTTACGTGATGTAGCAAATGTAACGATCATCGGTATACGTCAAAAAGATGGTAAGTTCATCCCTATGCCCAAAGGCGATACAATCATCATGCCTCAGTCAAAACTTCTATTGATCGGTACTGGTGAAGGTATTCGTAAAGCTAAGAAGATCATGCGTAAAAAAGAGAAACCAGAGGAACTCAAATATGTATAAACTCACTCCGCTTGAGAATGGTTTAGAAAATGTTCAAGGGTTCTTTTGCGGTGCAACCAATGTAGGAATGAGAACTAATCCGGCAAATTCTGGTGTATCTGATATCGATGGAGATGTTGCGTTCATACGAAGCGAACAGCCCTGTGATATTTCAGCTGTTTTTACAAGCAATACCTTTCAAGCTGCACCCATTAAACACTATCAGAGCTATCCTCGGGATTTTAAAACAGACTTTGTCCTGATCAATGCTAAAAATGCGAATGCCATGACAGGTAAAAAAGGGATAGAAGACATTGACACTATCATGTCTGCACTTTCAAACAAACAGAGTGTACTCAACCCAGTGATGAGCTCAACAGGCGTCATAGGGTATCGACTGCCTATAGAAAAGATCACTTCAGCATTTGATGTACTCGATTTCAATGCTTCAAATTCACACAAGGCAGCACGCGCCATCATGACAACTGACAGTTTCAAGAAAGAGTTGGCCTATAACGTAGAACTTGAAAATGGCAACGCGTTCAATATCGCTGCGATTTGCAAAGGTGCAGGTATGATCAATCCAGCCATGGCAACGATGCTATGTTTTGTTATCACAGATGCTGATATACCTAAAGGCGATATGGATGAGTTGCTTACAGATGCAACTGAAGCTTCATTTAACCGTATCTCAGTGGATGGTGATACTTCTACGAATGACACTGTGATGCTTCTCTCAAACAAACAAAGCAGCCACTACCATAAAGAAGCCTTTGCTGAAGCCTTAAACAAGATCATGTTTGAACTGGCAATGATGATACTTAAAGATGGAGAAGGTGCGAACAAACTCGTCGCTTTTGAGGTCAAAGGCGCAAAATGTGAAGAGGAAGCTAAAAGAGCAAGTATCGCATTAAGCAATTCACTTCTGGTCAAGACAGCACTCTT
>Ga0180436_10001210_pt1 | contig 25495 bp, 27 predicted proteins | sample SS_ome_2_FD_132434 | JGI IMG/M metagenome (GOLD analysis project Ga0180436, IMG submission 132434) | Hypersaline lake sediment archaeal communities from the Salton Sea, California, USA - SS_3_S_2 metaG | ecosystem: Environmental > Aquatic > Non-marine Saline and Alkaline > Hypersaline >... | reverse complement strand
TCCCATAGAAGACGTATTGGATCTGCACACTTTTTTGCCGCAAGAGGTTCCGGATTTGCTGGACGATTATCTGGAGGCATGCGCCGCCAAGGGATTTTCATCGGTCCGCATCATCCATGGTAAGGGGCAGGGAGTCCTCAAAAAACGCGTGCACAAACATCTGAAAAACCATTCCCTGGTTCGATCCTTCAAAACCGCCCCCCCGGAGGCAGGGGGCTGGGGCGCCACGCTGGTGGATTTGGCGCACACAGTTGCCTGAATAGCCTTCTTGTCCATTATTGGACTAAGAAAAGGATGCTTTCCAGGGCATTGCCGTCCTCGGTCACAACCTCCACCATCCAATCCCCGGTTTCATCTGGGGTGATTTTTTTGGAACTCCAGGTTCGCCAGGACGCTGATCTAACCGGAAGCGTTACCGAGGCTTTCAGTTTACCGTTTAAATACCAGTGGTGAATAATGGCCGTATCTGTGGTGGCACCCACGACTTTGGTAAAACAGTATATTTGGCCAACATTATCGGAAAAAACCGATGCGCTGGCAATCGGGGTGCGGTTCTCGATGGACCGACATATGATGGCCTCCGCCAGCTGGATATTCGAATCCGTGTTTTCCTGTGCCGTCAAATTCCAGGGAATCAAAGCAAGCACCAAGAGCATACTCGTGAATAGAAGGATCCTGGCGTGTATCGTTTTCATAATTACCCCCCTGACTAAGTGATTTATTGCAGACTTCTTAAAACCGATGCAGCTGTTTTCTTACTCATACGAAGCAGTACATAATAATAATTTGGTGGTCCATAGTCTCCGCACTGATCGTACCAGCGTTCGATGATTTCAGTGTAATTCAGTTCGGTATCCGACAAGATGTCGATGAGCTGACTGGTATATTGACCCCGCGACGTGCTGATAATCGTATCCTGGCTGGAAACATGTGAAAAAATGATTCGACCCAATTCAGCCCGACCACGGTTGCCGGCTTGAATCCAGGCGTCATTGACATTGCGTGTTCGCCCGGAAATACCGACCGCATAAAAATAGGTGTCGTCATATGGCGTGGCGGTCAGCCATTTGGGGACATCTTGTGATTTACACTTGGGTGTTGAGGCGCATCCGCCTGCAAGCAGGATTACCAGCAAACAGCAACTGATTATGAATATCCAATTCTTCTGAGCCATAATGCCTTCCATGCAGCATAGTACTGCTTTCAGATTAGCTGGTTTTTGTGTGACCAGATTGATTGAGAGGATGCTAAAGAGCATAACCAAACGATAATAAATTAACCATAAGCCTTTTGCCAAAAAAATTCAAGCGCAAGCGTTCTATACCCGTAGTCAAAAATTCATTCTTGGATTAATTTGTACCTTTGAAGAAATAAGAGACGCCTTCTGACGGTATCGCAACGTTACGCTGCCGGAATCTATAAATGGGCTTTCACTTTGACACATGCTGAAACCGTTCTTAAAATAAATTGGTATTAGTTATCTGTGACGCTCTTTGCACAAAACGGAACGTTATTGTGACAAATGCGATAAACAGCAATATGCGGGCTTCACGAGACAGACGCTAAAGAGGAGATCCGGCATGCCTTTCGTTATTCTGCCCGACACCGATGGCAAGTTCTACGTGCCTGAAAATGATACGGCCTCGCCTCGAAAGCACGATTGTGAGAATTGCTTCTCCTGCCAGGTTTGCAGCGATGATCGCTGCCGCCTTTGTTTAAACCCGGATGATTGCAAGGTATCTAACTCAGGCCAATCCGGTGATCATTGTCCGGAGTGATAAAACACGCAAACCGGTGAACGATTCACGCGATATATTGACTTGACACCTGCCTGGTTAATCGTATATCGTCGTTTTACGATTAATCAATCCAAGGATTGGAAATTCAATCGCTGGGGTGAGAAAAATGGATCTAGAGAAATTTTCCAGGCTATGCAAAGCGCTGGGGCATCCAGCCCGGGTCCAGATAGTGGCGCATCTTAACGAAATCGATCAATGCGTTTGTGGCGATATTGTGGGTCTGCTACCATTGGCTCAATCCACAGTGAGCCAACATTTGAAGATACTGAAAGATTCCGGCTTGGTCAAAGGGGAGGTGGAAGGGCCGTGCACGTGCTATTGTTTGGACCGGAACATCTTAGAAAAATTTAAACAACAGGCCAATAAACTATAAGTTTTTTCGAGGAAATCATGGCAACCCAAGAACTCAAGGAGATCTGCTGCGATTCGGGTGGCACATCCCGTAATCCTGACGGGCTCGAATTATTGCCTGTCCATAACCAAGAATCTGTAGACGATGTTTGTTGCGGTCCACCGGCAGGTCCTGCCAGCAGTGAGCATGAACGACCGGGCTATGACCTGTGCCCTTTCGTTGAATCCTTCAAGCAGACCCCGGTAGGTGCGGTCCCTAAAGTCAAAACAGCACTCACTCCGGGCGACCGATTTAACACCTTTAAAGTTCGATTAGGCCTTAACCGTGATCAGTATAAAGTGGCGCCAGGATTGTATTGTCTTGGGGATGCAACCGAGACATCACCTGTTTTGGTCACCGCCAACTACAAACTGACATTTGACAACCTGCGCAAGGAGTTATCCGGCCTGGCTGTCTGGATACTGGTCCTGGATACCCGGGGCATTAATGTCTGGTGTGCGGCCGGGAAAAAAACGTTCTCCACCCAGGAGGTCATCCAGCGTGTCAAACAGACACGCCTGGGAGAGGTCGTTCGTCATAAAAAACTGATACTGCCCCAATTGTCTGCAACCGGTGTCTCCGCTAAGCTGGTCCACCGTGGCTGCGACTTTAAGGTGATATGGGGACCCATTCGGGCAACGGATATCAAGGCCTTTCTACAGTCTGACATGCGGGCTGAAAGAGACATGCGGATGGTGACCTTTACTTTGCCGGAACGTCTGGTGCTGATCCCGGTGGAATTGTACTTTCTGCGCAAGTACCTTCTTTGGATCCTATTGGCGAGTTTTTTTCTGTCGGGTATCGGGACGGACCTTTTTTCAATCCAAATGGCCTGGCGCCGCGGCCTGATTATTTTCACCGGCTGCCTGCTAGGGATTTTGGCAGGTGCGGTAGCAGCACCCCTTTTGCTTCCATGGCTGCCGCTACGGGCATTTGCCCTAAAGGGGTTGATCACCGGACTTGTACTGGCCATAACCATGCTGTTGGGACTGGGCCATATGGTCGACCTGATCGAATCGATAACTTTGATTCTATTGATCGTTACGATTTCATCCTATTTGGCCATGAACTTTACGGGTTCAACGCCCTACACATCCCCATCGGGCGTTGAAAAAGAAATGCGGGTGGCCATACCCATACAGGCCGGAGCCATGCTTTTGGTTCCTATTGGATGGGTGGCAGCGTCCTTTATCTTTTAGCGCGTGTATGCATCATAATCGTGAGATAATAAAATGGAAAAATTCAGATATCTTGACAACGTGACCACCTTGGAACTTGATCAAGCGGCCTGTACCGGATGCGGTACCTGCGCAGATGTATGCCCGCATCATGTTTTTGAAGTCACACAGCACAAGGCAAGCATAGCGGATAGAGATGGCTGCATGGAGTGCGGTGCCTGCGCCACCAACTGTCCCGTTACAGCCATATCTGTTAATCCCGGCGTGGGATGCGCCGCCTATATTATCCAAACATGGTTTAAGGGCAAGAAGCAGGCTTCCTGCGGTGGCCCGGGCTGCTGCTAGCCGGTGTGCGTTAATACCAGTTTTTTGACACCCTGCCGGTGTTGGACAGTGAGATTCAATTCCGCAATAATACCTGAAGTGGTTACACCACTTCCAATCTATTTTTGCGGATTAAATCCACTGCCCGCCTTGGCATAACGCGAAAATCGCAGCCTGATTTTTCATTTCACATGGCCTCTTTGCGAAAGCGTAAAGTTGTGTTATAGCAAGAATCAGTCATCATGACAGCATGCATTGATCATGTTCACCATGAGTTGAATCGCGAAATAAAAGCCATTGGTGGGCACTACGTATTTGTAAAAGAGTGCAGCTTGCCGTATGGAGATCAATCCGTCCTATATTATGTCGGATGTGCTGTGATGGACGGCACCTGCTGCGGCACGGGTGGGATCGCATTTGCGCGGGTACCCGGGTACATTCGCGATCTCAGATACAAAACCGACAGGTCCGGCACGCCCATCTCCCGCATCGAACCCATTCTTGATGACACTTCCCAGGCCCATATTCGCAAGGTGCTTCAAGCGGCCGAATCGGTAACCCAGGTCAATTTCTAACGGCTTTTGCACCCCCAAAAACATTTTTCAACTTGAGTCTTGTGGATCTATGCGTTACAGATAGCTCTAATTCCAATATCTCATCAACGTTCCGAAAACATTCAGGTTACTTACTCAAATGGATACCAAGCGACGTTTTGCCTACATCCTGTTCGCAATCTTCTGTGTCATCTGGGCCGGCAGCTTTGGGTATTATTTCATATTTCAAACGGAACACGGATTCATGCAATGCTTGTATATGACCATCATTTCCCTGACCACGGTCGGCTATGGCGAGGTGATCGAAGTAAGCGGTAATGTCCCCGCCGAAATTTTCACCATGATTCTGATTACCTTTGGCATGGGGATCATCCTGTATGGCATCAGTACCTTGACCGCGGTTATTGTTGAAGGTGAGCTTTCCGGTATACTGAGGAAAAAAAGAATGGAGAAAAAAATTCAAAAACTAAAGGATCATTATATTGTTTGCGGCGGTGGCCAGACCGGACGGCCCGTATTGGCGGAACTGCTCATCAATCGGGAGCCTGTGGTGCTGATTGAACAGGACCCTGAAACAATCGAACGCTGCAAGAGCCAATGGGAGGAGCTGCTTTACATCAGGGGGGACGCTGCCGACGATGCCAATTTGAAAGCCGCGGGCATCGAAAAGGCCTTAGGTGTGATTGTGAGCCTGGCTTCAGACAAGGATAATCTGTTTACCACCATGAGTGCCCGCATGCTCAACAGCGGAATCCGTATCGTCAGCCGGGTCATTGACAAAGCCCTCGAGGCCAAGATGAGGCGGGCCGGAGCCAATGCCATTGTTTCGCCCAACTATATCGGTGCGCTACGGATGGCATCCGAGATGATTCGGCCCACTGCGGTGGATTTTTTAGACAGCATGTTGCGCAGCAGCCGCGGGAACCTTCGGATTCATGAGATCAGCATCGCCGAGGACTCCTCGCTGGTAGATAAGAATATTATCGAAGCCGGACTTAAGCAAAAATACGAATTGCTGGTCCTGGCCATCCGTAACAATAATCGGGAAATCGAGTTTAACCCGCCGGCGATGCGGGCGCTGGCATCCGGTGAGACGCTCATCGTAATGGGGGAAGTGGAAAATATTACGCGTGTCCGACACAAATTCTAAAAGTAATTTAAAAATACCTTTTTAGGGTAGCAAATGGCGGAAAAAGACCTGATACTGGCCATCGACAATGGCACGCAGAGCCTCAAGGCCATTATTTTCAATGGTGGCGGTGATCAAATGGCCAAGGAACAAATCGGGTTTGACCCCTATTATTCCCCCCAGCCCGGTTGGGCCGAACAGGATCCGGAAGTCTTCTGGAATACCCTCTGCCAGGCGTGCCAATCCCTATGGAAGCATAATCCCGGTCTTAAAGATCGCTTGCAAGGCGTAACCCTCACCACCCAACGCGCCACGGTCATCAATGTGGATGAAAAGGGCAATCCCCTCAGACCGGCAATTCTGTGGTTGGACCAACGTAAAACACACGGTTTGCCTTTTATCGGCGGTCCTTGGGGCTTGCTTTTCCGGCTGATCCGTTTGGACGACACCATCGCCTATTTCCAGTCCGAAGCCGAGGCCAATTGGATTTGTACCTATGAGCCGGAAATTTGGAAAAATACGTATAAATATTTATTGTTGTCCGGATTTTTAACCAAGCGACTCACCGGCAAGTTCATCGATTCCATCGGGTGCCAGGTGGGCTATATACCTTTTGACTACAAACATCTGCGCTGGGAGCCTTCCTGGGATTGGAGCTGGCGCTGTCTGCCGGTCAGGCCGGAAATGTTGCCGGAACTGGTGCCTCCGGGTCAGGTCCTGGGTGCCATCACGTCGGATGCGTCCACAGCCAGCGGCATACCCGAAGGGCTGCCCCTGATTGCAGCGGCCGCCGATAAAGCCTGCGAAGTCATCGGATCCGGCAGTTTGGATCCGTCCGTCGGATGTATCAGCTACGGCACCACTGCCACCATCAATGTGACCCACAAACGATATATCGAACCGATACCGCTGTTGCCGGCCTACCCATCGGCGGTGCCCGGTTACTATACGGTCGAGGTGCAGGTATACCGGGGTTACTGGATGGTCAACTGGTTCAAGGAAGAATTTGGGCATCCCGAACGGCGTGAAGCGCGCAAAAATGGCCTGAAACCCGAAACCCTTTTTGAAAATCTTTTAACCGATATTCCGGCCTGTTCCATGGGTTTGGTGCTTCAGCCGTACTGGACACCGGGCCTCAAGAATCCCGGTCCGGAGGCCAAAGGCGCTATTATCGGTTTTGGTGATATTCACACCCGGGCCCATCTTTACCGGTCCATTATCGAAGGACTGGCCTACGCCATGCGCGAGGGCATGGAACGGATTGAAAAACGCAGCCGAACCCGCGTCACCAGCTTGCGGGTTTCCGGAGGCGGTTCCCAGAGTCACAACGCGTTACAGTTGACCGCAGATGTATTCGGCCTGCCCACAGGCAAACCGCACACTTACGAGACTTCCGGTCTGGGCGCCGCCATCGATGCGGCCGTGGGGTTGGGGATCCACGCTAATTTTGAAGATGCGGTCAAGGCCATGACCCGCGTGGGAGAAGTGTATGAACCCCATATGAAGACCCATGAGATGTATGATGCCCTCTATCATCAAGTCTACAAGAAAATGTATAAAACCTTAAAGCCCCTCTATGAACGCATTCGCAAGATAACCGGCTACCCTCGCTAAACTGCAATTCTCGAAATAAAGAACACGTCTTCGATTGAAATGTTTTGTACCGGAACCACTCATGCCCATGAGTCATACAGGCGAATAAGCAACTTCACCGAAACCTTTAAAATTGAATCGAATTCAATTGATTTTTCTCAATTAATTTTTTATGATTATCTTTCACTTTCCAACGCTTAATAAAATTTCACACACGAAATAATATGTGAATAATGCATAGACATTTAAGCAATGCCGTAACCGGGTATTTCGCCATAAATCGATTCTTTTTGTTTAATTCGGTGTGCAGAGAGAGGGTAATCTTTTTTACACCTGAAGGGCAGATTGAATTTTCAGAAGTTGCTTAAACCATAACACCTTGAAATCATAATATAAAACATTATATTAAAAGGGTTTGCAGCATGCGCATCTTTTTTGCGTGTGCTTGGTATCACATCCCTTGACAACAATGTTTGAGCGCGGAGGTGACATAATGAAACCGACACGTCAGAGGCCCAGCGGGTCTTTTTATTGCTGATTGTTTCCTATGGTTCCTCCAAAACCATTCAAATGCCCCCATCATTTTATTATGGGGGTACAACCATTTCAAAGGAAATAAATAGCCAAGGTGGTTTGGATGCGCCATCACAGGCTACGAATCAATTTTCAGTAATGGGCAAGGCGGTATATACTCATCTGAAATTGGAAAACGTAACCGGTTCACACAAGGTCCGCTGGGAATGGTATGATCCTTCGGGCAAAATTATACTATGCCACCGACAATACACGCGTAAAAGCGTCAAAAGGAGACTACTTAGAGAAATGCACCGCCTGGCACAAGCTGACCATTTTCGGGGACCGGCCTTAGGAAATGCCGGGAGAATGGGAACTGAAGGTATTTTATGACAACGATTTGATGGAGGCCAAGAAGTTCGCGATCATAGCGGAAAAGGCCATTGCAGCTTCCGTATCCCTGGCATCCACCCAACGAGTATTTCCCAAAGACTGGGGTTTGATCATCGGGGTCGAAGACTACGCCCATCTACCCCGGGTCGATTATGCCCGCAAGGACGCTCTGGTTATCAAAGAATATTTTAACAAAATTCTAAGGGTTCCCGAGGAGAATATCATTTACCTTATCGACAGCGATGCCACCAAGGCCAGAATCAACGGCTATTTGAAAAAATTCATCTCAAACAATATCAGTAAGGAGACGACCCTATATGTCTATTTTGCCGGCCATGGTGCGCCGGATATGCAAAAGGGTGAACCCTATCTCATACCATATGACGGCGATACGCTATTTATCGAGGAAATATACGCCTATGTCAACAAGCACGTGACCCGAGTGGCACGCAGAATGGGTCGCGAACAGACACCGGTCATATCGCCATCGATAGCGGATCTCAAGGATATTTCAGTTTCGAGGGTGGCACAATAAACCGGGAAAATTGTATCGCATAGTGGATTAATAAACTAAAAAAAAGCCGAGATGAAATGCTTACACTAAGATTTGTACTTGTGTTTATTCTACTATTCTTGAGTGGCATCACGTGCCCAATAGGTGCCCAGGAAACTGAGTGGGTTACGGTTGAAGGCTTTGCACCCATTGAGAATGTGACCAAAGTCGAAGCCCGCAAACTGGCCATCAACAATGCCCGCCGTGAGGCCGTCGAACAGGTCGTGGGGGTTGATCTGCTCTCGGAAACCATGGTGATCAACTACAATGTTTCCGGCGATGTGATTCGTGCCATTCCCCATGGCAAAGTAATTGGTGTTGAAATATTAAAAGAAGACATCGCGCTGATTCCGGCGGAGAAAAAAGGCGATGTCCCCTTTCTGGCTTATAAGGTCACGATTCGAGCGAATGTCGCCAAGGAGATCGGTCGCACGGATTCGTTTTTTCGATTGGATGCCAAGGCCAATCGCAAGGTCTTTAAAGAAGGGGACCTGATGGAAATTCAGATCACCCCGAGCAAGGACTGCTACCTCACCATATTTAATGTGTTGGAAGACGAGAAAGTACTCATTCTCTTCCCCAATCGGTTTAATCAAAATAATTTCATAAAAGCCAATACGCAATTCATTTTTCCGGGCGAAAACGATCGTAAAAAAGGCATCACCCTGGAAGCATTTTTAAATGAAGGCCAGAAAAAAGCCGATGAGATGTTTCATGTGCTGGCTTTGAAAGAACCGTTGTTTTTCAATACCGCTAGATTCAAGGAGGGTATTTTTGGCATTTATGACGGCCAAACAGCCTTGGTGAACGATTTGGTCAAAAATATTGTCGGCATTCCACTGTCTCATCGGGCAGAGAAGTTTATCCAGTACCGCATAACCAAATAGACATGCCCCGTATTTTTAATTAAGACGTACGATCAATTTAATCTGATGCGACGGCGTCGCGCAAAGTAAGATCGCTTTATGGATGTTACTTAGGGGAAAAATATGAATAGATGGAAGCAATTTTTCGCACTGTTTCTCACTTTGTGCCAATTTAACTTTTTTATGGCCGGTACGGCCATAAGCCAGCAAAATTGGTATGCCAATGCAGACATCACTAAAAAATAAGCCGGTCATAAAGAAGCCGCCGGAAGCCAAGATAGCGGTTGAGACCGTCGAAGGCGTTGGCGGGGGATATCTGTATGTCATCTTAGGGGTCGTTTTGGTCGGTGGTATCGCTGCAGCCCTGGACGGCGGCGGCGGTGATGGCGGTGGCGATGATGACGACGGACCCACCACTGGAAGCATAAACGTATCGTGGTAAACACTAAAATTTGATTTCAGTGAAACATAGGCATTCAACCTATAGGTCGAATATGAAATTTAATATCATCAGAAACGCTTTGATTAGGTTTAGATGGTGCCTTACACCATGGTCTGTTTATTGCTGTTTTGGGGATGTACTGAGAAATCGACTGTTGGTGAAGATGTATCTGAAACCACAGGATCCATCAGCTTTTCGGTTGTATGGCAGGCTGCGGCCAATAACACTGTAAACGCAGGCATGGCGCCCCGGGCCTTGACCGGAAATCCGTGCCAAGATTATGGCATCACCTGGATTGTTGCGAAAGTTTACAACGAATCGGATATCCTCGACCGTCAATCGGACGATGTGGATATCCCCGTCAATACCAGTATCGCCGTGACACAATTGGGGACGGTCATACATTTTAACTTTATTGCCAATCTCATTGGTGGTATAGGGGGTATATGACTAGAAAAGCGCGCATCGATGCACCCGGTGCATTGCATCACATTATTTGTAGAGGGATTGAACGCCGGAATATTTATACGGATAATATCGACCGAGACAATTTTCTCGAAAGGCTTGGTTCAATCCTTTCAGAAACCGAAACGCCGTGCCTTGCCTGGGCATTGCTTCCAAATCACTTTCATCTACTTTTGCGAACCGGCAATACGCCGATTTCAACCATCATGAGGCGCCTGCTAACCGGCTATGCGGTGACATTCAACCTGCGGCACCATCGATCCGGTCGTTTATTTCAGAATCGTTACAAATCTATTTTATGTCAGGAAGACCAATATCTGTTGGAACTTGTCAGATACATTCACCTCAATCCCCTTCGTGCAAAAATTGTTGCGGGTATGAATGAACTCGATACCTACCCGTATTGTGGCAACAGTCGGATAATGGGACATTTTGAAAGTCCTTGGCAAAGTATCAATTCCATACTTTCTCTTTTTGGGAAACAGCGATCTGCAGCAAGAGCGAAATACCACCAGTTTCTTGAAAAAGGTATCGTTCAGGGCAAAAGAACCGATTTAACGGGCGGTGGACTTGTCAGGAGTGTCGGCGGTTGGCAAAAGTTGAAATCGCTTCGACGAATGCAGGGACATTTGAAAGGCGATGAACGAATCTTAGGTGACAGCGATTTTGTTCAGGCGGTATTAAAGGCTGCCGACGAGAACATGGTAAAACAATATCGGCTTAAGTCCAAAGGATATGATTTCGACAAAATACTTCAACGCGTTGCTAATCTGTCCCACATAGAAAGCAATGAACTGTTAAGCCCCAGCAAGCAACCCAGGTACGTGAAAGCCCGTAGCCTGATATGTTACTGGGCGGTTAAAAATATTGGAATCAGCAGTTTGTATGTGGCGTCAAGGCTCGGAATCAAACAGCCTTCTGTTAGCAGGGCAGCTGTTAGGGGAGAAAAGATTGCTTTAGAAGAGGGCTTATTTCTCGACAAGTAAATAAAAGTCAAAAAGTATGACCGTCCCCTTAATTTTGACACTTTACAATAACAGGATTTTAAAATAGATTTTTTTTCATGCTGCAGGAACTTTCCATCCGTCAATTTGCCATTATCGACGACATCCGTATTACCTTGCAAGACGGCCTGACCATCATGAGCGGTGAGACCGGGGCCGGCAAATCCATCATCATCAATGCCGTCAATCTTTTATTGGGCAGTCGGGCATCCGAAAAAATGATCCGTACGGGTGCGGAGGCAGCTGAAGTCGAGGCCCTGTTCCAGGTGGCGGCGGGTAGCCCGGTGGCCGAGGCAATGCAGACCCATGATTTTTCCCCTGCAGACAACCTGGTGATTCGGCGCATTATTTCCCGTAACAGCCGGCACCGGGTATATATCAATGACCGGCTCTCCAGCATGCAGGTACTTAAAAAGATTGTTCCGCATATGGCCAGCATCTCCGGTCAGCATGCCCACCAGGGATTGCTGCAGGAGGATCAACAGCTGCTGATCCTGGACCAGAGCGGCGGGCTGCTACCACTGCGTAAAAAGGTAGATCAAATCTATCATCAGTTAAAGGACTTGATCCAGGCGCATCAGCAGCTCCATGCCAGGCAAGGCCGGCAGCAAGAATATATGGCGTTGCTGCACTTTCAGCTCCAGGAAATTCAAAGCGCCCATATCGTTGAAAATGAAGACGCGGATCTCGAGCAGGAGATCGCCAGGCTTAAAAATGCCGAACAGCTCTATCAAACGGTCCATGCCGGTATAGACACACTCTACGATGCCTCGGGGGCGGTTGTGGAGCGTATTTTGGCGGTGGGCAAAACGCTGGAAGATGTTTCCCAGATTGACCCGGCGCTGTCGGCATCGTCTCGGACCCTGGCGCAAAATGCCTATGGGATTGAAGATGTCGTCAGCGATTTGCGGGCCTACTTGAATAACATTCAGATGGATGATCAGAGACTGGAAGCGGCCGAAGAACGTATGTATTTTTTGAATTCACTGAAACGCAAGTATGGTGGCAGCCTGACGGCGGTTTCGGAAAAAGAGGCCGCCATAGAACAGGAAATCGCGCAGGCAAAACATCTCAACACAGATATGGCCGAGACGTACAACGCTCTCATGGCGCTGCAAAAAAAAGCCATCGCGTTAAGTGAAAAACTGTCCCGAAAGCGGCAGGCGGCGGCAGAAAGGCTGGCCCAGGCTGCTGAAGCCGAGCTGGCGTCCTTGAGAATGGATAAAACCCGGTTTGAGGTAAGCTTGCTTGCTGTGGGCAAAAATTCGGATTCGGAACCATTTTTAACTAACAATGACAAGATTTTAACCGAAAACGGGCAGGAAACGGTTCAGTTCCTGATCGCACCCAATGTGGGTGAGGATTTAAAACCCATGGCCGAGATTGCCTCCGGCGGAGAGCTTTCCCGGATTGTGCTGGCCCTAAAGGCTATTCTGGCCCACACCGATGCCGTGGAAACGGTGATATTTGACGAAGTGGATGCCGGTATCGGCGGGACCGTCGCAGAGGTTGTGGGCAAGAAACTGGCCCAGCTGTCACGCCATCACCAGGTGATCTGTATTACCCATCTACCCCAAATTGCCCGCTTCGGTGACTACCAGATGAAGATAAGCAAAAAAGTCACAAATAACCGTACCGAAACGGTAATTCACGCCCTTAATCCTGAAGAACGCATCCAGGAGATCGCCCGTATGCTGGCCGGTGAAAATGTGACCGAAAAGACACTGGCCCATGCCGCCGAGATGATGGCGATCTCAGCCCACAACTAACGGTCACTACTTAAAATCAATCCGTAAATAATAGCATATTTATCCGGATTGACCCTGTCGATATTGCCCCTAAAATAGACTACCAATTGTTGCTGTGCGCGTAGAAAGTCAAAATTCTCAAATTTTGACTCGTTAACTTGTTGAAATTATTAAGATTGAATTTTTAATAATGCCAATTATCGGACTTTTTACGCGCCTATCAATGTTAACAATCGAAGATAACGACGAAGTCGTTCCCAAAAAGAAATCGTTTGAATCGGAGGTAGCAGAGACCGGAGACTTCGTCTTCTCGATATAAAGTGGGAGGCTTGATTCGTGCGATTACGTTTTGAGGTGAACTTATGACGATTTACGGAGTCCCGCCGCTACTTTCTTTGATATGTTTTGTCTTTCTGGCTCTGTTGGTGCTGATACGCAAAAAGATGACCGGCGTAAATGCGCTCTTTTTAATGTTATGTGTCAATGGGGCCTTCCTGCAAGCCACCATGTTCATCATGTTCACCACCCAAAGTCCCCACATTGCACTATGGGCAAGCCGTATCGACCATATTTTCGTGATTTATTCCATTCCACTGCTAATTCATTTTTTCCATGCCTACCTGCAGGTCAATAAGCGACGATGGTTGCTAATTGGCACCTATGCAGGCGCTTTCGCGATTATCGCATTTGTTTGGACCCCGCTAATTATTGAAGGTATGAATCAATTTGGTTTTGGATATTTTGGCCGGGGCGGCCGTCTTTATCCCGTTGTCGGTATGGGGGTCGCCCTGTCATGTTTATACAGTATCGGCCTGATCAGCGTGAGTATATATCGCGCCAAAACCGGTATTCACAAAAATAAATTGAAATATGTCCTGCTGGGATTTGGCATCATGGCACTCATGAATGGACTGGGGGTTCTGCCGCTGCTGGGCTATGCCAGTTATCCACCGGGTGCCTTTAGTTTTATTCCGCTTCTTATTTTTGCGGTGGGATTGTATCGATATGATTTGCTGGACATGGGCCTGATTCTTCAACAAAGCCTGCTATACTCAATTCTGACGCTGTTACTGACATGCCTATATGGCGGCGTGGTCTTTGTTTTTAATGCGCTATGGCAAATAAATCGTTTATCGGAGGGTGTTTATGTTTACGGATTTTTCTTTTTGCTGGTGGCCCTTATTTTTGGCCCCATTCAAAACCGGGTGCAGGCAGTTATCGCGCATTATTTTCAACGTGAAACAGCGGCACTGAAAAAGACCATCACCGCGGTCAGCCATCAATTATCCACCGCCTTGGATGACGCTAAAATCGCGCAAATCGTATTGCAAACGGTACTGGAAAGCCTGAATGTCAGGCACGCCAGCATGTATACCCTGGATCGGTCTAAAAAAGGTTTTCGGCGCTTTGCATCCAAAAGTCTGGTGCCGCAGACTTTTCCCCAAGCCTACATGCCGGCGGGTGGGCCGCTCATGTCGATGCTCCGGCAGGCCAACACCCCGCTTGACCATCGTATGCTCGGCGATAAAAGACATGCGGACGATCAGCAGCAGTACCAATATGATTTGCAAAAATTATGGGCCAGCGTGGTTTTTCCCATGCGGATCAAGGATCGTCTATACGGTTTTTTGGCCATCGGAGAAAAAATTTCACGAAACCTAGTCAATCGCGAGGAGCGCAATCTCATTATGACGTTTGCCAATCATGCTGCCTTGGCAATGGACAACGCCCGGGCCTACAGTCGGTTAAACAGACTGAATAAAAGCCTCGAAATGCGGGTGCACAAACGAACCAGGGCATTGGAAAAAGCCTTGGACCAAGTCAAACAATCCCAGGATCACTTGATCCGCTCTGAAAGTTTGGCTGCCATCGGCCAGCTGGTGGCCGGTGTCGCCCACGAGCTGAACAATCCGATATCCGCTGCCATGAGCTTGATGCAGTCTACCCAGGCGGAACTGGAATCGGGAGAAATATCCCTCAGTGAATCCATCAAGGGCGACATGGCATATATCCTTAAAGCCCTGGGACGCATGAAGCAGATCGTATCCAGCCTGTTGTGCCTGTCCCATCAATCTGAATCCTATACCGAACCGGTGGATGTTAACGCAGTGGTCCAGGACGCCGTGCGTGTTCTGGACGGGCAGATAAAAAATACGGATATTGAAGTGGCGTCAGACTACCAATGGCCCTTACCCACTATTCAAGGAAATTTTGCCCATCTGGGGCAGGTAGCAATCAATATCATTCAGAATGCTTGCCAATCCATGTCCAACCGGGCCGGTACGGTGATGCTTTCCACCCGATATCGATCTGACAAACAGCAGGTGGTTTTCGCCTGTCAAGATGAAGGTCCCGGGATCAACCCGAATATCAAGCAGGACATATTTAAACCATTTTTTACAACCAAGCCAGTGGGACAGGGAGCTGGCCTGGGGCTCTACATTAGCCATGAAATCGTTCGCAAACACCAGGGTAAAATATACCAGGAAAACGGGGTGGATGGCGGCAGCCGCTTTGAGGTGGTATTGCCGGTAGGCGATTAAAAGGGTCCAGGATTCCAGGATCCAAGGATTCAAGTGATGGCTCTTTGCTCTTGGTACGTTTACGCTGCAGGCGATCAGGCACTGAAAAAATCAAAATAGAAACCGGTATCGGGATCGACAAAGCTGTCGCCCGAAAATATCCTTATCTCCAAGAATAAATCCCACCAGCCTTCAATCCCAAGTCAATTCTTGACATTTTTCACCAGATGGTAATAAAATTACTATTTTGCTTGATCCATCTATTTGTATAGACTGAACCTGTATTTTCAAATCGATGGATTCCGTGCTGAGTGAGCGACAAAAACCAACGAGCTGTCTAATTATTAACGAATTTAACAGGAAGAACCTCATGCCGATATACGAGTTTAAGTGTCTAAAATGCGAAGCATTTTTTGAGATTCTGGTCATGAACCAGGATGAAAATGTGGCGATGAAATGCCCGGAATGTGATTCCGAAGATTTCGAACGGGTTATCAGCACCACCAGCCATACAATCAACCCATCGCCGTCAAGCGGTCAAACGGGTGCTACCAGCCAAACGCGTACATGCTCCAGCGGTTCCTGCACAACGTACACGATTCCGGGTCCCAACGGCTAATGATTACACGCAGACGCGATTGCGGGCAAACCGCGCAGCCCATCCACGCCCAGGAAAAGGAGCAGTTCAAACGGCTTTTTGAGCAGGAGGATATCGATCATCTGGAAGAACGCCTCTTGGTGGTGGAAACCTTTCTGCAGACAGAAAAGCACATAACAGAGCAAGAACTATCCAAAATTATAAATAAAAAGAACCTTCACCTGGCACAGGGCCTGATTGCGGACACGTTGGAGCTCATGTGCCGCTATGGGTTCGCACACAAACACCGGTTTGATAATGGTGTTTTACGATATGAGCACAGACATATCGGTCAGCATCATGACCATATGATCTGCACCAAATGCAATCAAATCATCGAATTCCAAAATTATCAGATTGAGAATCTTCAGCTGCAGGTGGCTGCACAACACGGCTTTCATATGTTGCAGCATAAAATGGAAATCTATGGTATTTGCGCCAACTGTTTGAAAAGTCGGTTGGCGGTTATTCCATTGGCGGCGGCCAAAAAAGGGGAACAACTTCAAATCAAACAGTTCACGGGCGGGGCCAAAGCCAGAATGCGTCTGATGAGCATGGGGTTGCGGGTCGGGGACCGAATCGATGTGATTTCAAGTCTCAATCAGGGCCAATTAGTCATTGCGCTGGACTATAAGCGGCTGGTTCTGGGGAAAGGATTGGCGCAAAAAATTACGGTGCAATCCATTGCTCCCAAAGAGGGTGTGGCATGAGAAAAATTATCCAAGGGGCCATCATTGTCAGCATTGTTTGGTTGAGCTCTGGCGCGGCCATGGCCGAACGACTTTCGGTTTCAGCACGCATTGCCAATATTCGGTCCGGTCCGGGCACGAACTATGAAATTCTTTGGAAAGTCGAGCAATATCATCCCATTGCGGTGATAAAGAAACAGGGACCCTGGTATCATTTTCGGGATTTTGAAGGCGATGAAGGCTGGATCCATAAATCCTTGGTACGAAAAAATGCAACGGTAATTACCGCCAAGGATACATGCAACGTCCGTAAAGGAGCGGGAACAAACCATGCGATTGTTTTCCAGGTCGAGAAAGGGATTCCGTTTTTGATTTTAAAGCGGCAGAAAAGCTGGCTTCAAGTCAAGCATGCCGATGGAGACAGCGGTTGGATTCATAAATCATTGGTCTGGTGAAATCATGAAGACGTTTCATTTGGAAGGGAATCGAAGTGTAATCGCCGGTATCGGCAATGCCCTGGTGGATATCCTCTTGCATGAAGATGATGCCTTTGTGGCCCGCACCGGGTATGCCAAAGGTGGCATGAACTATGTTCCCAGCGATTTTGCCGATAAAATGCTGGCTTCTTCATCTAATAAACCGGAGGTGGTACCGGGCGGGTCGGCCTGCAATACCATCGTCGGTATCGGCAAGCTGGGCGGCGGCGCTCGGTTTGTTGGCAAGTGCGGCAGAGACAGTATGGGGGAATTATTTGAACGGGAACTGCGACACAGTGATGTGGATCCCTATTTAATGGCGTCGTCCCAGCCCACGGGACGGGCCTTGTCCATCGTGACACCCGATGCCCAACGTTCCATGTTTACCTACCTGGGGGCGGCGGCTGAGATGACTGCGGCTGAAATCGCCAAATGCCGCTTCAATGATGCGGCGATTGTTCATATTGAAGGCTATCTATTATTTAACAGTGCGTTGATTGTATCGGCGTTAAAACGGGCCCAGGCGGATGGTGCCAAAATCAGCCTGGATTTGGCCAGCTATACGGTGGTGGAATCATCTAAAAAAGAGCTCGATAGCCTGGTGGATGAGTATGTTGATATCCTGATTGCCAATGAGGACGAAGCGGCTGCATTCACGGGTTATGCACAAGAGCCGAAGGCCCTGGCGGCATTGGCCCAAAGAGCAGGCATTGCCGTACTGAAAGTCGGCAAGCGCGGCAGCTATATTGCCCACAACAAGTCCATCACAGAAATCAAAGCAGCTGGCCGTGGTCCGGCAGTGGATACGACCGGCGCCGGCGATTTGTGGGCCTCGGGTTTTTTATATGGTCTTGTTCAGGGGTACCCAATGGAAAAGTGCGGCCGACTTGCATCGGCTTGTGGTTACGAGGTATGTCAAGTCCTGGGCGCATCTATTCCAGATGCGGGCTGGTCTAGAGTCAAACAACTTGTGGGGGAATAATGGCAAAACCAAAACGGATAACACGAAAGCAGCTGCTAAAGGAACCGGATGAATTTATTACCACAACTGGCCGAATTATCCAATGGGGCCAACAATATGCCCGACAGTTAAGCATTGCCGGCGTTTCTATTGCTATCTTGCTTGTGGTTGTCACCGCCTATCGGTACTATGACAATTGGGTTGAAAATAAGGCTTTTGTGTTGCTGGATGAGGCGGTGGACAAATATGAAACCAAAAAGGCATCATCCGACCTCATGCAGGCCTACCAGAGCACTCGGGAAGATTTTGAATATCTTATTCGCAAATATGACAGCACCGATGGCGGTCAGGTGGCGATGTTTGTATTCGCCGGGATTAGCAATGATGCCGGTGATGCGGATCGGGCTATCGAACTCTATGAAGCAGGTTTACCCTATTTCAAATCTGACTCGATCTATCGGAATTTCATTTTAAGCGGTCTGGGCTATGCCCATGAAAAAATCGCGGATGTCAACAAAGCCGTGAGCTATTTTCGACAAATCGTTGACGGTTCAGATCCTGCGGTCAAAGATTTGGCTTTATTTAATCTTGGTCGTTTGTATCAGCAACTGGGGGATACTGAAAAAAGTAAGGAAGCATATACCCGTTTGACCACCGATTATGCTGAATCTATCTATTATGAGGTTGCCAGGGAAAAGGTCGAAGGCTAAAAATCAATTTGATTGAATCGTTGGCGTCCGGGTCAGTATGAAAAAATAATGGTTAATCCGCACCATGCGAATTAACCATTAAGGAGAAAACGATGAAAAAGATGTTGGCAAACGCTAGATATACTATGCAATATCGTTGCCAACATTAAATCCGCCTCGTATTTTTAATCGATTTTTTTTATTCCTATATTTTCAAGATGTTATAAAAAAGAATGGTCGATTCAATCATCGTGATTGATCTCACCATAACGGCAATGTTTCCATATGGAAACATTGCCGTTTCCATATGGAAATTCATTTGCTAATTTTTGGTAAAAAATGTTCACAAGCGATTAGTCCAAATGAATATCATGTTTCTTCAATTTCTTATTGAACCCGCTCCGGCCGATTCCCAGAAGTTGGGCTGCATCGGACTGAACATTGTGGCAGTGTTTCAATGCCCGTAATATCATCTTTTTTTCTATGGCGGTCAACGTTTGGGATAGCTGCGCATCCAGCGGGATATTTTCAAGTTGATTCTCGTCGGAATAACTCTCTTTGAAATCTTCAGGTAAATCCGAAACCCGAATGGTATCATCCGGGCACAGCACCATGGCACGCTCAATTGCATTTTCGAGTTCGCGAACATTTCCGGGCCAGTTGTGGCGGTAGAATATTTTTTCTACTTCTCTTTCAATACCCTTTACGGGAACATTCATTCTGCGCTCACCGGCGTACTTGCCGATAAAATGATCCACAAGAAGCCGGAGGTCCTCCTTGCGCTGGCGTAAGGGGGGCAAATCAATGTGAACCACATGCAACCGATAATAGAGATCTTCCCGGAAGCGCCCTTGTTGCACCTCTTCTTTCAATTTTTTATTTGTCGCTGTAATCAATCGAAAATTAACAGCGACCTGACGCAATCCACCAACCCGCTCAAATACCTTTTCCTGGAGCACGCGCAGCAGTTTTACTTGCAGGGATGGTGACAATTCTCCAATTTCATCCAGGAACAGGGTGCCGTCATCAGCAAGCTCAAAACGGCCTTTTTTGGTGGAAACTGCTCCGGTAAAGGCGCCTTTTTCATGGCCAAAGAGCTCACTTTCCAACAAGGTCTCCGCCAGAGCGGAACAATTGACGGCAATAAAGGGGCGATCCCGGCGTGGGCTGTTGTAGTGGATTGATTTGGCCACCAGATCTTTCCCGGTACCGCTTTCACCTTCAATCAAGATGGAGGCGGTGGCCGGGGCTACTTTATAGATGGTGTCAAAAACATCCTGCATTGCGCGGCTTTTGCCAATAATGTTTCCAAAACTGTACTGGGACTCAACGGTTTCACGCAGACGCCGATTTTCCTTGATGACCCGATACATCTGGATGGCTTTGTTGACATAGATAACCAGTTGTTCATTCTCAAAGGGTTTTAGAATATAATTATAGGCGCCCTTTTGCATGGCCTCTACGGCTTTTTCGACAGTCCCGTGGGCTGTCATCATGATGACCGGGAGTTCGGGATCATTTTTTTTAATTCGTTCCAGCAGTTCGATACCATCCATGACCGACATCTTCATGTCTGTTAGCACCAAATCCACATCGGCGTGTCCCAATATCTCTAGCGCTTCCTTACCACTAAAAGCCGTTAGCGCTTCAAAACCTTCTTCTTCAAGGACCGCACTGAGAATCGGCGGATAATTTTTCTCGTCATCGACAATGAGTACCGTTTCCATTAGGTTTTCCTTGTCTGAAGTGGTAGTGCCACCGTTACGGTGACACCTTTGGTTGAACGGTTTTCAATATATACGGCACCGTGGTGGGACTCGACTATATTCTTGACGATTCCGAGGCCAAGGCCTGTTCCTTTTTCCTTGGTCGTAAAAAACGGATCCCATATTTTATCGGTAATCTCGGGATCGATCCCCAAGCCTTCATCCATAAATTGTATATGAATGCCGTCTTCCACTGTGAGCGCTCGGATCGTAATGGGGCCACCATCCGGCATGGATTGCATGGCATTAATCAAAATATTCAGAAAGGCCTGATAGAGCATGTCATCGTCGGCCAAGATGTCAGGCAGGTCGTTTTCATAATGAGTCTTGAGCAGGTAGCCTTTTTCCTGGGCATCCGGACCGATAAATTTTATGATCTTTTCCAGGATGGTTTCAATTTGGCAGGCAATCAAATCCGGTTGCCGCGGGCGGGCAAAATTCAAGAAATCGGTAATGATGCTGTTCAGACGTTCGCCTTCTTCCATAATGATATTCGGAATCGTGCTGGCGGGATCGTAGGCGGCCATTTTCTTTTTGAGCAATTCGGCCGAGCTGCTGATAATGCCCAAAGGATTTCGGATTTCGTGTGATATTCCGGCGACCATTTCACCAATGGAGGACAGGTGTTCGGCCCGGTTTAATTGTTCCTTGAGCCGGAGTTGCTCCTGCGCACGCTGCTCTACGATGGCTTCCCCACGCTTGACCACAAATATGAGAATCAAAAAGAGCAGGCTCATCACAATCATGATTGTGAAAATGACCAGCAGTTGAAAATTGAAAATTGTACGATAATCCTCGGTGATGTCCTGGGTAATCTCAATTACGCCGATAATGGGGCCGGTAATGGAAGCAAGGGATTCCTCGGCCCGCAGTGGGGCAAATGTTGTTACCTTGATTTCTTTGGGAATACCCAGGGCAATTTCCCAAAACCCGCCACTTTGCTCAATTTCAGAGTTGGAAACACCCAGCGTAGCTGTTTGGTAGGCGTGCCCACCGATATCCTTGATCCCCATAAGTTCCTGGTCGAAACTGTAGACGATGATGTTGTCCAGGTCGTACAGATTCACCATTTCAATGTTGTAACCGTGCAGCGTGCCGCGAACAATCGTGTCCATGCGATTGTATTGCTTTTTGTCCTTGAGGTGTACGAATCCATAGCGAAGCGAGACCGGAATGATGAACTGCCGAAATATTTGGTGATTCAGGTTGGACACCATTAGTTGCGCATATTCTTCATTTTTTTGTAGCTGCATTTGACGGGCCCAATGTGTGTTGAGATAAGCGAGTACAATGGTTCCCAGGAATATAAAGATAATGCTGGTAATGGAAAAGTAGCGATATAGCTTAAACGGTTTTACTTTTTTGGGCGGGTTTGTTTGCATGTTGTCGTCATGTATGGATTGCTATTCCAATGTGCTGATGTAAAGAAACCGACACGGCTCCAACAGTGAAAATCGCTGACCGATTGTTCATCTTGCCTCACCCCTGTGAGAAAGCCGGAAGTTGATTTATATGTAATGGGGTAATTAAAGTCAAGAATGAGGGTTTTGTTGCGTCTTGCTCCTTTCGAGGCCACCGAATACAAGAGCGGTATCTGTCGATCGCGTCGCTAATAATTGGAATCCCACGCTGGTGGTGACCCGATTGTGCGTAACACCATATATAGTAATTTTATCTAAAGAGGCACAATATATGGCAATTGAGCAAAATTATATATAAATTATATATAATTTTGCTTGACATTAGGCCCATATTATTCGATTATGCAAGCACATTTAGTATGCAAAACTGGTTGTTGCTATCGATAATTCTGTTATTTTCTTTCAATCCCTTAAAAAAAAGCGTATATTCATGGCAAGAAACTCATTAAAAAAAATCAGAGAATCGCTTTTGATGAGCAAATCAGAATTAGCTCGTGAGGCCAATGTTTCTCCGATCACGATTACGCGTATCGAACAGGGTATGCCGTGCCGTATGGAAACCAAGCGCAAGATTTTGTTGGCCCTCGGTTTTAAGCTGTCTGATAAAAATAAAATATTCGGTGATTAAGAGCTTATTATGGTTTTTAGACGAAAAGACCATCTCGTGGGCTTGGATATCGGTTCCAGGACGATCAAAGCTTGTGAGATAATCGAAACGAAAAAGGGTCGAAATCTAGAGAAATTCGGGATGATCGATATCGAATCGGGGTTGATCGAGGATGGATCCATAAAAAATCCCGAGGTGGTAGCCGGAGCCATTCGGCAGCTTTACCAGACTCATAAGATTCGGGAACACAATGTCGCCATTTCAATCGGTGGTTATTCGGTTATTGTTAAAAAGATCAATGTTCAAACCATGTCCGAGGATCAGCTTCACGAGAGTATCCATTTCGAGGCCGAGCAGTATATCCCGTTTGACATCGCCGATGTGAATCTGGATTTTCAGATTTTAGGAGAGAACGAAGCCAATCCCAACCAAATGAGTGTGTTGCTGGTGGCGGCTAAAAAGGATATGATCAATGATTACTTAAACCTGGCCCAACTGGCCGGTTTGAATCCTTGTATTATCGATGTTGATGCCTTTGCATTGCAAAATATATTTGAAGTAAATTATGAATCGAATGACGAAAACGTTGCCCTCATCGACATCGGCGCCAGCAAGACTTCCTTGAATATTTTAAAAGATAATACCTCCGTGTTCATGCGCGATGTTTCTTTGGGGTGCGGTCAAATCAACCAACGTATCGCCTCCATCGCCGACGCTACCCTGGAAGAAGCCGAGCAACTTAAATTCGGCGATCAGGAAGATAAAATTTCCAAGGAGGATCTGGCCGATATCGTATCCGCTGTGGTGACAGACTGGTGTACGGAAATACGGCGCGCGCTTGATTTTTTCTATTCCACATATCCCGATGAACAAATCAAGAAAATCGTTCTAAGCGGTGGCGGCGGTAGCATCAAAGAATTCAGGCAGCTACTTGCGGTGGAGACATCCGCAGAAGTTCAGACGATCAATCCGTTTGAGAATATTCAGGTCGATGAAGGTCGTTTTGAAGCGTCCTATATCGAAAGCATCGCTCCCCAGGCTGCCATTTGCATGGGGCTGGCGATCAGAAGAGTGGATGACAAATGATACGAATTAACTTACTTCCCTTCAGGGCAGCCCGTAAAAAGGAAAATGTTAGACGTCAGATCTCTATTTTTCTGCTTTCCTTTATACTCATTATCATTGCGGTATTCTACTACAACAGTTGGTTGAGTAACCGTATTGATAAGTTGAAAGCCCGCAATCAGGATACCGTTCAACAAATTGCCAAATATGATAAAATCAACAAAGAAATCGCCAAAATCAAAAACACACTCAATAATTTGAAGAAAAAGATTCAAGTTATCGAAACGTTAGACAATGACCGCAAAAATGGCGTCAATCTGCTGGAATCCATGACAGAAATGATCATAGAAGAACGCATGTGGTTCACCCAATTAGATGCAACTGGCAACAATATAACTGTTCGGGGGGTCGCGCTGGATGAGCGCACGATCGCCGATTTTATGAAGCGTCTTGAAACAAAGGGCGGCTATGCCCATGTAAGCCTGAAATCGCTCCAGCGTAAAACAATTAAAGGCAAGAGCTTGAATCTAAAAAGTTTTACCCTGAGTATGACCCGGACTGCCCCCAAATCGGTCACGAATAAAGATAAAGCAGGAAAAACAAAAAAATCATGAAGAAATCCAACCTTTCATTGGAGGCACTGGCACCGGCCATCGAGTGGATCGAAGCCCGGACCAAACTTCAGCGTATCCTAATTTATTTGTCGGCCATCATCCTGGTTGTGGGGGGATTTGCATATTTTGCATATCTGCCAAAACACAAGCAAATTGGCAAGCTGGAAACCACATATAAAGAATTGTCGGAAAAACTTGCCAAGGCGAAGCAGAATGCCAAACAGCTTAATTATTATCGAACCCAGATGAAGGCTGCCGAAGCCCAGTTCAATATCGTCATGAAGGCATTGCCGGAGAAAAAAGAGATTCCGACCCTGTTAGACGGTATTTCACAGGCAGCCAGGGATGCGGGTTTGGAAATAACCAGGTTTCAGCCCAATGCCGAAAAACCCAAAGAGTTTTATGCCGAAGTACCGATATCTATCAGTGTTGTGGGCAGTTATCATAATGTGGCCATGTTTTTTGATAGGATTTCGAATTTGCCTCGAATCGTCACAATTGAGATGATGAGAATACAACCTCAAAAGGAGGGGATAAAACTCTCAACTGCCACGACGGCGGTTACCTATAAGTTTATCGAGCCAAAGCCAAAGAAAAAGAAATCCAAGAAAAAGAGAAAATAATTACGGGGTAATATCACTAACATGATGTCTAAGTATATCCGAATTATATGCGGGACCGTTTGTATCATGGGGCTGCTGCTCGTACTTTCAGGGTGCCAGGAAAAGGCTGCCGAACCAGAAAAAAAATCTCAGGTTGTCAGTCAAAAGATTTTCGCCGAAACCCAGAAAATCAAGCCACAGGAGCCCAAGGTTACCACTGATTCTCCGGCGGCAAAACCGAGCACAGCCACAACGCAAACGTCGCAGACCGGGGCGCCAGCAACCACGACCACAACCACCAAGCCCGGCGAGACCTACGAAACAGCAAATCTGATCCCGGATATGTCCATGGGGTATGATCCGATCGGTCGTATCGATCCGTTTGTTCCGCTGGTTCGAGACGAACCGGTTAAGGTTGAAAAACAAGAAGCGGTTAAGGCCAGTGCCGAAGTCAAGCCGGTACGCCAGAAAACCCCTCTTGAAAAAATAGAGAT
>Ga0180436_10001209_pt1 | contig 25521 bp, 25 predicted proteins | sample SS_ome_2_FD_132434 | JGI IMG/M metagenome (GOLD analysis project Ga0180436, IMG submission 132434) | Hypersaline lake sediment archaeal communities from the Salton Sea, California, USA - SS_3_S_2 metaG | ecosystem: Environmental > Aquatic > Non-marine Saline and Alkaline > Hypersaline >... | reverse complement strand
GAAGCCGGCACGCTCGAAGCCGCGAGCGATCCGCGCGGCGAGGGCGGCAGCGACGTGTGGGCACCCGCGGCGCCCTGAGCGGCGCCGCGCTCAGCGCTGGCAGGCGGCGCAGAAGAAGCTCGAGCGCTGGCCGATGACGCGCATGCGCAACGGTGCGTGGCAGTTGCAGCAAGCCTCCCCGGCGCGCCCGTAGACCTTGAGGTTGTGACGGAAGTAGCCGGGTTCGCCGTCGTTGCGCACGAAGTCACGCAGCGTCGTGCCGCCCGCCTCTATGGCCTCGCCGAGGATTTCGCGCACGTGGCCGGCCAGCGCCGCGTAGCGCGCGAGGCTCACCCGCCCGGCGGGCCGCGCGGGATGGATGCCGGCGCGAAACAGCGACTCGCTGGCGTAGATGTTGCCGACGCCGACGACGACCCGGGCGTCCATGATGAAATTCTTCACCGCGCCCCGGCGGCCGCGCGAGAGCGCGTACAGGTAGCTTGCCGAGAAGGCTTCGGCGAACGGCTCGGGGCCGAGATGGGCCAGCAGCGCGTGGCTCTCGGGCGGCGCGTCGGTCCACAGCACGAGGCCGAAGCGCCGCGGATCGCGCAGGCGCAGGCAGCGGCCGCCGTCGAACGCGATTTCGACGTGATCGTGTGGCAGCAGCGGCGTCTCCGGCGTGACGACGCGCAGGCTGCCGGACATGCCCAGGTGCACGATGAGCGTGCCGCGTTCGAAATCGAACAGCAGGTACTTGGCGCGCCGACGCACCCTGCCGAGCCGCTGGCCGCCGAGCAGCGCCGGCAGCGCCGGCGGTACCGGCCGGCGCAGGCGCGCGTCTCGCACCGAGACCGCGCTGACGCGCCGTCCCTCGAGCAGCGGCGACACGCCGCGCCGCGTCGTTTCGACTTCCGGCAGCTCAGGCACGGCGGCGGCGCCAGCCGAGCAGCACGGCATTGGCGACAAAGGCGATCGGCAGCAGCAGGCCGAAGCAGACGAAGATCGCCAGGCGCTGCCACATCGCGAGCTCGAGCAGGCCGTCGGGCACCGGCGGCACGTGGATATCGACCAGCGCATCGTCCTCGGCCAGCCATTCGATCACGCGCCGGCCGAACTCGAGGTTGCCGAGGCTCTCGACGAAGGTGTTGGAGAGAAAGTCGCCGTCGCCGATCACCACCACGCGTTGTTCGCCGCCGCCCTCGCGCTGCCGCGTGAGCGCGAGGGCGAGCGTCAGTGCGCCCTGCACTTCGTCGTCGGCGTCATAGCCCACGTTGCCTTCGAATGGTCCGGTTTCGGTCCACGCACCGTCCCCGGTGACGGCCAGCGGCGTCGCTTCCCAGCCGATGTTCGGCGTGGCCAGCAGGGCGCTCGCATAGGGCAGCGCGATGGTATGACGGAAGCCGTCGAGCAGGGCATGCGCCTGGTGCGTGGCGACGACCGCATAGGCCGGGTTGTCGAGACGCGTCAGACCGACCGGATCGACGACGGTGCCCGGTAAGGGCGTCACGCCGAGCGCGCGGGCGAGTCGCGACAGGCCTGGTGGCTGCTGCGGTTCGAGCAGCCACAGGAGATTGCCGCCGCGGGCCACGTAGGCGTTGATCTGTTCGAGTTCTCCGAGGCTGTAGGGCACCTCGGGCGAGGCGATGACGAGCACCGCGGTGTTGTCCGGGATGGCCGCGTGCGAGCCGATGTTGAACGCGTGCACGTGGAGGCCACGCTCGTCGAGACGGCGCGCGAAGATCGAGACGTCGTGGTTGGCTTCGCGCGCGACCTGTCGCTCGCCGTTGGCCGCGAGGAAGGTGATGTGACGATCGGCGCCGCGCGCGAGGCGCGCCAGGGCATTGGTCACGCGCTGCTCGTCGAGGCGTTCGAGACGCTCGCTGCGGCCCTCGAAGCGCAGCACGATCTCGCCGAGATTGGCGCCGATCCGGCGCGCGCGCTCGGGATCGCGCGCCGGGTCGAGAAAGCGCAATCCGAGCTGCGGGGCGTAACGCTGGTAACGCGCGAAGAAGTTGCTCACGCCCCGGGCGACGGGCAACTCGGGTGGCACCAGCGCGACGACCTCGATCGGGTCGTCGAGCAGCTCGAGTACCGCGCGGCTCGCATCGGTCAGCGAGTTGCGCGCGTCGCGCGAAACGTCGAACACGCGGTTGTGCCGGTCGGCCAGGTTGGCGAGCACGAACGCCACCGCGATGACGGCGATCACGTAGGCGGCATGGCGCATGCGCTGCGCGATTCTCATGTGAGCGAGCGATCGGCGTCGACGAGCAACGCGGTCAGCGCGAGGAACAGCAGGCTCGCGAGCACGAACCAGGCGATGTCGCCGCTGTTCACCAGCCCGAGCGAGAAACCACGCAGTCGCGCCAGCGTGGCGTAGGCGCCGACATGACTGGCCGCCGGATCGAGCCGCACCGCCCAGTCGAGCAGCCAGAGCGAGAGCGAGACGACCAGCGCGACGAGCGCGGCGGCGACCGGCTGGCGCGTCAGCGCCGAGCACATCAGGCCGAGACTGACATGCATCAACGTGAACAGGGCGAGGCCGAGCACGTTGGCCGCGTAGACCCCGGCGTCCAGCGGCGTGCCCCAGAACAGCGTCGCCGGCATCATCACCACGAGCAGGACGTAGGCGCCGGCGAGGCCGAGCACGCCGCCGAGCTTGCCGCCGACGATATCGAGCGCGCCGAGCGGCGTGGAGTAGAGGAAGCGCAGGGTGCCGTCGCGCCGCTCGCCCGCGATCGCGTTCATCGTCAGCAGGGGCGCGACCAGCAGCATACCGAGATTCGCCGCGGTGAAGTAGGGCACGAGCACGGCGTTGGTCACGCCGCTCGCGCGCAGGGCCGCTTCGTTCTCGAGGTAGCGCACCACCAGGAGCATGAAGAACACGGCCATGAAGCCCTCGCCGAGCGCGAGCACGATCCACGCGAGCGGACTGCGGAAGAGCCGTTTCGACTCGCTCGCCGCCAGTGCGCCGACCGCGACACTCATGCCGCGCGTCCTGCGGTCAGGCGCATGAACAGGTGCTCGAGGGCGTCGTAGTCCGACGTCAGCTCGACCAGTCCCCAACCCGCCGCACTGGCGGCGTCGGCGAAGGCGGCGCGTGCCGCCGCGCCGTCGTCGAGATCGATGACGAAGCCGCCGTCGGCGAGCGGCTCGGCCGCGTGCACCCCGGCCAGCCCGCGCAGCGCCGCCGGCGGCGGCGGATGGGCGAAGCGCACGCGCACGCGGCCGCCGCTGGCACGGTTGTCGGCGTCGTGCACGATGCGCCCCTGGTGCAGGATGGCGATGCGCGTGGCGAGCAGGCGTATTTCGCCGAGCACGTGGGTCGAGACCATCACCGCGCGCTCGGTGGCGAGCGCGCCGATGAGCGTGCGCACGTCGCGGATCTGGGCGGGGTCGAGACCGTTGGTGGGTTCGTCGAGGATCAGCACGGCCGGATCGTGGATGATCGCCTGCGCGATGCCGACGCGCTGCTGGTAGCCGCGCGAGAGGTGGCGGATGAGGCGCGCGCCGACCTCGTCGAGACCGCAGCGCCGGCGCGCGTGGCCGACCGCGGCGGCGAGTTCGCGGCGCGGCACACCGTGCAGGCGTGCGCACAGGGCGAGGTACTCGTCGACCAGCATGTCGTCGTAGAGCGGCGGGGTCTGCGGCAGGTAGCCGAGGGCGCGGCGCGCGGCGCGGCCGTGACGCGCGAGATCGTGCCCGCACACTTCGACCGTGCCGGTGTCGGCGACGAGCGCGCCGGCCAGGATCTGCATGGTGGTCGACTTGCCGGCGCCGTTGAGGCCGAGGAAGCCGAGGACTTCGCCACGGTGCAGCGTGATATCGACGTCGGCCAGCGCCATGCGATGCCCGAAACGCCGGCCGAGGCCGCGCGCGGCGAGCAGCACGTCGTCGCGGTGGTCTTCGCGGCCGCTCATGACGGGCCGGTAGCCCTGTCGGGTCGCGCAACCGGGGCTCGCGCGCGGCCGGCCGGCGCGCGCCACCACCGGGCAGCGGCGGCGCACGCGAGGACGGGCGGCGCGGGGCAGCGACGCGGGCGGCGTCGGTCCATGCTCACCGCGTGCCGCGCGACACGGGGCGGCCGTTGGCGTCGCCGGCGACGCTCGCGGGATCGGGTCTGACCATGGGACGGTATTATTCGTCACTCGTCGGCGGGCGCCAAGCGGCCTCGCCGGGTCCGCAGTGACACGACGGGGTCTCATGGTCATCATCGGTATCGATACGGGCGGCACGTTCACGGATTTCGTCGTATTCGACGGGCAGCGCCTGCGCGTGCACAAGGAACTCTCGACACCGGCTGCACCGGAGCGCGCGATCCTGGCCGGGCTCGCCGCGCTCGGCATCGATCGGGCCGGCGCGCGCATCGTGCACGGATCGACCGTCGCGACCAACACCTTGCTCGAAGGCAAGGGCGCGCGCACCGCGTTCGTCACCAACCGCGGCTTCGCCGACACGCTCACCATCGGTCGCCAGGCGCGTCCCGCTCTGTACGATCTTCGTCCCGCGCCGGTGGCGCCGCCGGTGCCCGCCGCGCTGTGCCTGGAGACCGGCGGCCGGCTCGCCGCCGACGGCGGCGTGATCGAGGATCTCGACGAGACCGATCTCGCCGCGCTCGCCGCCGAGATCGCCGCGCTCGCGCCGGAAGCGGTCGCCGTCAGCCTGTTGTTCTCGTTCCGCGACGATCGCTTCGAACGCGCCATCCGCGCGGCTCTGCCGCGCGAGTTGTTCGTCACCTGTTCGAGCGAGGTGCTGCCCGAGCATCGCGAGTACGAGCGTGGCATGGCAACCTGGCTGAACGCCTACGTCGGCCCCGTCATGCAGCGCTACCTCGAGCGCCTCGGCGCCGAGCTCGCGCCGGCGCCGCTGACGGTCATGCAGAGTTCGGGCGTGACGGCCGAGCCCGATTTCGCCGCGCGCCGCGCGGTCAACCTGCTGCTGTCGGGGCCGGCCGGCGGTCTCGAAGGCGCGCGCCACGTGGCCCGTGCGGCCGGACACGAGCGCATCCTGACCTTCGACATGGGCGGCACATCGACCGACGTCGCGCTCGTCGACGGCGACGTCGCCCTGACCACGGAGGGGCATCTCGGACGCTACCCCGTAGCGGTGCCGATGGTCGACATGCACACCATCGGCGCCGGCGGCGGCTCCCTGGCGCATGTCGACGCGGCCGGCGTGCTGCACGTCGGTCCCGAGTCCGCCGGCGCGGTGCCCGGCCCGGCCTGCTATGGCCAGGGCGGGACGCGCGCGACCGTGACCGATGCCAACCTGGTGCTCGGAAGACTGCCGGCGAGCGTGCAGCTGGGTGGCCGCATGGCCCTCGACGCGGCGGCCGCCGAGGCCGCACTCGCCGCGCTCGGGCGCGAGCTCGGCGGGCTTTCGGCGGTGGCCGCCGCACGTGGCGTCGTCGCCATGGCCAACGAGCACATGCAGCAGGCGCTGCGCGTGATTTCGGTCGAGCGCGGTATCGATCCGCGCGATTTCACGCTGGTTTCCTTCGGCGGCGCCGGCGGCCTCCACGTGTGCGCGCTGGCCGAGGCGCTCGGCATGCGTCGCGCGCTGATCCCGGCCGCGGCCGGCGTATTGTCGGCACTCGGCATGGTCGTGGCGCGCCCCGGCCGGCGCTTGTCGCGCACCGTGCGCGAGCCGCTCGCGGCACTCGACGGGCACGCCATCGCCGCGCACTTCGATGCGATTGCCGCCCCCGGCATCGCCGCTCTCGAACGCGAGGGGCACGCCGCGGCGACGATCGAGCGCAGTCTCTCGGTCGACGTCTGCTACCGCGGCCAGTCGTTCGCGCTCAACCTGCCGTGGCACGATGTCGCGACGCTCGAGGCGGCTTTCCATGCCGCGCACGAACAGCGCTACGGTCATCGCCTCGAGCTGCCGCTCGAGCTGGTCAACCTGCGTGTCGCCCTCGACGTGGTGGTCGCCACGCCCCGTTTCGCCCCGCCCCCCGTGGTACAGGCGGCCGCCGCGCCGCCGGGCAACGGTGTGCCGGTGCTCGCGCGCGAGGCGCTCGCAGTGGACACGCCGTTGCCGGGTCCGGCGACGATCTACGACGACATAGCCACCACCCACGTCGATGCCGGTTGGGTCGCCCGGCGCGACGCGGCCGGCAACCTGGCGCTGACACGGAACCCGGCGGCGCGCGGCGGGTCTGAGTAAGCGCGGCGGCACGCTGTGCCGCTGTTTGACGCCATACCCGTCCGCGGGTTTCGCCTTCACCCTCCATTAATCTTTACAATTGTCGGACGCTAACCGTTCCGATGGCGCCTACAGTGTGCGCCTGACATGCAAGCAGGGGGGAATTCATGCTGCACGGACTGATTGAGCTGCCCTGGTGGGGATACGTCCTCGTCGCGCTCGTCTACACCCATATCACCATCGTCGCGGTGACGATTTTCCTGCACCGCCACCAGGCCCACCGCGCGCTCGAGCTGCATCCCGTGGTGAGTCATTTCTTCCGTCTCTGGCTGTGGCTGACGACCGGCATGAACACGCGCGAGTGGACCGCCGTGCACCGCAAGCATCACGCCGCGGTGGAGACCGAGGAAGACCCGCACAGCCCGCTCGTGCACGGCATCGACAAGGTCCTGTGGCAGGGTGCGGAGCTCTACCGCGCGAATTCGCGCAATCCGGAGATGCTCGCGCAGTACGGTTTCGGCACGCCGGACGACTGGCTCGAGCGCCACGTCTACGGCACCCACCCGAACATCGGCGTGACGCTGATGTTCGCGCTCAACATCCTGATGTACGGCCCCATCGGCATCAGCATCGGCGCGGTCCAGATGATGTGGATCCCGTTCTTCGCCGCGGGGGTGATCAACGGCCTCGCGCATTGGCGCGGATACCGCAATTTCGAGACCGCGGACTGCTCGACCAATATCAGCCCGTGGGGCATTCTGATCGGCGGCGAGGAACTGCACAACAACCACCACGCCTTCGGCAGTTCGGCGAAGTTCTCCGTCAAGCCCTGGGAATTCGACCTCGGCTGGCTCTACATCCGCATCCTCGAGACGTTCGGCCTGGCCACGGTACGCAAGCGCGCACCGGCCCGTCCGGCGGTCGACCGCGCCAAGTCCGCGCCCGATTTTGAAACGCTCAAGGCGGTTGTCAGCAACCGCCTGCACATCATGGCCGACTACGGTCGCATGGTGGTCAAGCGGGTGCACCGCGACGAGCTGCGCAATGCGGCCGGTGACGTGCGCGGCAAGCTCAAGCCGCTGGGGCAGCTGCTGTTGCGCGACGACCAGCGCCTCAATGCGGACGAGCGCGGCGCGCTCGAGGAAGCGCTGAGCCTGTCGAGTTCCCTCGAGGTGGTCTACAGCTTCCGCCAGCAACTGCAGGCCATCTACGAGCAGCGCAGCGCCAGCCGCGAGAAGCTGCTCGCGTTGCTGCAGGACTGGTGTCAGCGGGCGGAGAAGACCGGCATCCAGGCACTGCAGGACTTCTCGCACACCCTGCGCGGCTACACGCTGCCGGCCGCCGCCTGAGTGCGGCCGTTGGCCAGGCACAAAAAAACCCCGCCGAGGCGGGGTTTTTTCTGGCGCGGCGGGCCGCGTCGCATCGCCGGACCTACTTGATCTTCGCTTCCTTGTAGGTCACGTGCTGGCGCACGACCGGATCGAACTTACGCCGCTCGAGCTTCTCGGGGTGCGTGCGCTTGTTCTTCGTCGTCGTGTAGAAGTGACCGGTTCCGGCACTCGAGACGAGCTTGATCTTCTCCTGCATGGGGCTGTCTCCTAGACTTTCTCACCGCGGCTGCGGATGTCTTTGAGCACCACGTCGATGCCCTGCTTGTCGATGATGCGCAGGCCCTTGGTACTCACGCGCAGTCGCACCCAGCGCTGCTCGCTGTCGACCCAGAAGCGGTGCGACTGCAGGTTGGGCAGGAAGCGGCGGCGCGTCTTGTTGTGTGCGTGCGACACGTTGTTGCCGGCGATGGGCCGCTTGCCGGTGACTTGGCATACCCGTGACATGGCGAAATCCTGCTGTTGAGCTTAAAAAGGGCGCGCAATTCTATCTGACTTCCCCGGCCGAGCCAAGCGCGCCGCACGCGCTGTGGGCCTGGCGCGTTGACCCCGCGTGGGCCCGGCCCGTCAGGCTCCTAGAGCAGCCCGCGCGCGGCCATCGAGACCGTCTCCTGTTCGCCGACCACGAGATGGTCGAGCACGCGCACGTCGATGAGCCGCGCGCACTCGACGATGCGCCGCGTGATGACATTGTCGGCGCTGCTCGGCTCGGCCACCCCGGAGGGATGGTTGTGAGCGAGGATGATGGCCGCGGCGTTGAGTTCGAGGCAGCTCTGCACGACTTCGCGCGGATGCACCGTGGCACTGTCGATGGAGCCGAAGAACAGTTCGCGGAACGCGATCACGCGGTGCCGCGTATCGAGGTAGAGGCAGGCGAACACTTCGCGCCGGTAAGCCTTCATGCGGGTCAGCAGGTAGTCGCTCGCCGCGGCGGGATTCTCGAGCGGCCCGTCGCGTTCGAGGGTTGCGTAGAGATAGCGCCGCGACAGCTCGAGCGCGGCGTGCAGCGTGGCCCAGGCGACCGGGCCCAGGCCGCGCTCGCGCGTGAACGCCGCCTGCGGCGCCTCGAGCAATCCGCGCAGGCCACCATGGCGGCCGATCAGCGTTCGTGCGAGCGCCACAGCATCGGCCCCGCGCGTGCCCCGTCGCAGCAGTACCGCGACGAGTTCGGCGTCGCTCAGGGTGCCTGCCCCGGCGCGGCACAACTTCTCGCGTGGCCGCTCGTGTGGCGGCCAGTCCTTGATGGTCATCGTGATCCCCTCCCTGGGAAGCGATGTCGCGCGGCTGAGTATACGGCTTCGCCGACGTCGCTGCTGCGATAGAATCGCGGCATTCCAACTGGGGCGCCGATGCATGCACTCACTTACCGCAAGACGGCTGCTACTCCTGGTCAGCGGGGGCATCGCCGCCTACAAGGCGCCGGACGTGGTGCGCCGCCTGCGCGATGCGGGCGCCGAGGTGCGCGTGGTGATGACGCCGGCGGCGACGCGCTTCGTCACGCCCCTGACCCTGCAGGCGGTCTCGGGTCACGACGTGCGCGTGGAACTGTTCGACAGCGCGGCGGAGGCCGCGATGGGCCATATCGAGCTGGCGCGCTGGTGCGACGCGGTGCTGGTGGCACCGGCCAGCGCGGATTTCATCGCCCGCCTGCGGGCCGGTCTCGCCGACGATCTCGCGAGCGCCGTGTGTCTCGCGAGCGCGGCCCCGCTGCTGCTCGCGCCGGCCATGAACCAGCAGATGTGGCAGCACCCGGCGACGCGCGAGAACCTCGCCGCGCTGGTCGCGCGCGGGGCCACCGTGTGCGGTCCGGCCAGCGGCAGCCAGGCCTGCGGCGAGACCGGCCCGGGGCGCATGGTCGAGAGCGCCGAGATCGTCGCCGCCGCCGCGGCGCTGTTCGCGCCCGGCACGCTGGCGGGCCTGCACGTCGTGGTGACCGCCGGTCCCACGCGCGAAGCGCTCGACCCGGTGCGCTACATCAGCAACCACAGTTCCGGCAAGATGGGCTACGCGGTTGCCGCCGCGGCACGCGAGGCCGGCGCCACGGTGACCCTGGTCAGCGGCCCCACGCGGCTCGCCGCGCCGCCCGGGGTCGCACTGGTCGCCGTGGCGTCGGCGCGGGAGATGCTCGCGGCGGTGAACGACGCGCTGGCCGCGTGCGACATCTTCATCGCGACCGCGGCGGTGGCCGACTACCGCCCGGCCAGCCCCAGCCAGAACAAGATCAAGCGCGACGGCGCGCCACGCGCGCTCGAACTCGTGCCCAACCCGGACATCCTCGCGAGCGTCGCGGCGCGCGAGGACGCCCCGTTCACGGTCGGCTTCGCGGCCGAGACCGACGACGTCGAGGCGCATGCGCGCACCAAGCTCACGCGCAAGCGCATCGACATGATCGCCGCCAATCACGTCGGCGGAGAGCTCGGTTTCGACAGCGACGACAACGAGCTCACCGTGTTGTGGAACGGTGGTCGCGCGCCGCTCGCGCGCGCCGCGAAGCCCGAGCTGGCGCGCCGACTCATCGAGCTGGTCGCGACGCGTTACCGCGCCAGTCGCGGCGCGGACGCTAGCGCGTGATACATTCCGCCACCGTCAGCCTGTACACTTTCCGGGGCCTCGCGCAGTGGCGCGCGGCACGCGGGCGGACGCAGCGCACATGAAAAGAAGTACTAACAACGCCAGCGGCGCGCGCGAGCGGTTCGCGCACCTGCCCAGACAGCTGCTCGCCTTCGCGGTCCTCGCGGTTCTGTGTGTCGCCGGCGTCATGCTGTGGCTGGACCGCTCGGGCGGGGAGTCGAGCGCCAACGGCGCCAGGAACGCGACCTATGCTGCCGCCGCGGAACAGGTCGCCGCGCGCGTGGCCGCGGCGCTCGATCCCTACCGGCGTGCCGCGTCCGGCATCGCGGCCGATGCGCGGGTGCGCGAAGCGCTGGCCGCGGCGGACAGCGGCCGCCTCGCGGCACTGGCCGCGGCGCTCGCGCCCGCCCTCGACGGCACGCTCGCGCTGCGCATCCTGGCGGCGCACGTGCGCGACGCCGATCTTGGTGCCAGGCCGCCGCTGACCTATGCCTCGATTTCGCTCATGCGCGCGGCGCGCGAGGACGGCAAGACCCCGCGGATCGAGGCACACCTGGCCGGTACAGACGACGAGCACCTGGTCGTCATCGCGCCGGTTGCAGCGGCGGCGGAGACGCCGGGGGCGCCGCTCGGCTTCGTGCACTTGTCGGTCGATCCCGACATCGTGCGTGCCGCTCTGCGCGACGCCCCGCCGCCGACTGCCTATGTCGAGATCCGCCAGGGATCGAAGGTGCGCCTCGCGAGCAGCGGGACGGCGCCGCCCGCCGACACGCCGTCGTTCAAGGTCGCGGTCGGCGACACCGCTTTCGCGGTCCGCGTCGCCGCGCCCGGGCGCGCCGCGCCGGGTGCGGACGACGGTCCGTTCGGTCTCTCGGGCGGCCTGGCCGCGCTGGCCGCCGTGCTGCTCGGCGGCGGGCTGCTCGCCTGGCGCCGCCGCCAGCCGGCGGCAACGAGCGCCGCCGCTGCGGCGGCCGACGTCGTCTACCAGGGCGCGATTCGCAACATCCTCGACGGCGCCCATCCCGGCCTCGAACAACTGTTGCCGCGTGCCCGCGCCGCGGCCCCGGCCGGCGCGGCCCCGCTCGATCTGCCCCGGGCGCACGGTGAGGACGTCACGCGCTTCGAACCCGTCCCGGTCGAGGACGAGGACCCCACCGTCCCGGGCCACACGGCCGCCGCTCCGCCCGAGGACGGGCTGATCGTGACCGAGACCTTTCCCGTCGAACCCGTCCCGTCCTCGGTCTTCCGCAGCTACGACATTCGCGGCATCGTCGGCGAGACCCTCACCGAAGACGGCGTCTACCAGATTGGCCGCGCGCTCGCCGCCGAGGCCGAGTCGCGCGGGCAGAAGACCGTGGTCGTCGCGCGCGACGGGCGCCACTCGAGCGAGCCCTTCATGCAGGCGCTGTGCAAGGGGCTGCTCGAATCGGGCCGCGACGTGCTCGACATCGGCCTCGCACCGACGCCCGTGCTCTACTTCGCCACGCATCATCTCGATGCGCGCAGCGGCGTGATGATCACCGGCAGTCACAACCCGGCGAGCTATAACGGGCTGAAGATCGTGCTCGATGGCGAGACCCTCTCGGGCGAGGCGATCCAGGCGATCCGGCGCCGCGTCGAAGAGCAGGACTTCGTCGACGGCACGGGCTCGCTGCAATCGACCGACATCCTCGCCGAGTACATCCGCCGGATCAGCGAAGAGATCCCGGTCACGCTCGGCAACGCACTGCGCGTGGTGGTCGATTGCGGCAACGGCGTGCCCGGGGCGGTGGCGCCCGACGTGCTGCGCGCGATTGGCCATGACGTGGTCGAGCTGTTCTGCGATGTCGACGGCGACTTCCCCAACCACCACCCCGATCCGTCCCAGCCGGAGAACCTGCAGGCCTTGATCGATGCAGTGCAGGACGAGGGCGCCGATCTCGGTCTCGCTTTCGACGGCGACGGCGATCGCCTCGGCGTGGTCGATGCCGAGGGGAACGTGATCTGGCCGGACCGGCAGCTGATCCTGTTCTCGCGCGACATCCTTTCGCGCAACCCGGGTGCCAAGATCATCTACGACGTGAAGTGCTCGCGCCTGCTCGCGGCCGACATCACCGAACACGGCGGCGAGCCGATCATGTCGCGCACGGGGCATTCGCTGATCAAGGCACGCATGCAGGAAACCGGCGCGCTGCTCGCCGGCGAGATGAGTGGGCACATCTTCTTCAAGGAGCGCTGGTACGGCTTCGACGACGCCATCTACTCGGCCGCGCGGCTGCTCGAAATCATCGTCAACAGCGAGCAGTCGCCGGCCGACCTGTTCGCCGCGCTGCCCGGCGGGGTGGCGACGCCCGAGCTGCATCTCGACATGCCCGAAGAGATGCACGCCGAGTTCATGGCCGCGATCATGGCGGCCGCGCAGTTCCCCGAGGCCGAGATCACGACCATCGACGGCCTGCGCGTGGATTTCGCCGATTCCTGGGGTCTGATCCGGCCATCCAACACCACCCCCTGCCTGGTGCTGCGTTTCGAAGGCGACGACGAGGCCGCGCTGGAGGGCGTCAAGGCACGCTTCCGCGCGCTCATCACGGGGATCGACGACTCCCTGCCCCTGCCGTTCTGAGGTAGGCCAGCGCGCCCGCCAGCACCTGCCGTTCCCGTAGATCCATCGAACGAATCCGACAGCGAGCCGACCCATGTCCGTAGAACCCACCGCAGCGTCCAGTGTCGCGCACGTCCTGACCGCCGCGCTGCCCTACATCCAGCGCTACCAGGGCAAGACGATCGTCATCAAGTATGGCGGCAATGCGATGACCGACGAGCGCCTCAAGGCCAGCTTCGCGCGCGACGTGGTGCTGATGAAGGCCGTGGGTATACGCCCCATCGTGGTCCACGGCGGTGGCCCTCAGATCGGCCAGCTGCTCGAGCGCATCGGCAAGGAATCGCGTTTCGTCGAAGGCATGCGCGTGACCGATGCCGAAACCATGGACGTGGTCGAGATGGTGCTCGGCGGGCTGGTCAACAAGGAGATCGTCAACCTGATCAACGCCAACGGCGGGCGCGCGATCGGGCTGACCGGCAAGGACGGTCCGCTGATCCTGGCGCGCAAGCTCACGCTCTCGCCGCGCGATCCGGCGGCCACGGCGCCCGAGATCATCGATCTCGGCCACGTCGGCGAGGTCGCCAAGGTCAACCGGCAGGTCCTCGATTTCTTCGGCAACGGCGACTTCGTGCCGGTGATCGCGCCGATCGGCGTGGGCGAGGACGGCGCGTCGTACAACATCAACGCCGATCTCGTGGCCGGTAAGATCGCCGAGGTCATGCAGGCCGAGAAGCTCATGCTGCTGACCAATACGCCGGGACTGCTCAGCCAGCAGGGCGAACTGCTGACCGGCATCACGCCCAAGCGGGTGCGCGAGCTGATCGCCGACGGCACCATCCATGGCGGCATGCTGCCCAAGATCGGCAGCGCGCTCGACGCGGTCGATAACGGCGTGCGGCGCGCGCACATCATCGACGGGCGTGTCGAGCACGCCGTGCTGCTCGAGTTGTTCACCGACGAAGGCGTCGGCACGTTGATCGAGTAATGCCGCGCAGCAACCGACGCCAGCAGATCCTGGAAGTTCTCGCGCGCGAGCTCGAGAGCAAGCCCGGCTCGCGCATCACCACGGCCGCCCTGGCCGGCGCCGTGGGCGTGTCGGAAGCGGCGCTCTATCGGCACTTCGCCAGCAAGGCGCAGATGTTCGAAGCGCTCATCGAGTTCGCCGAGGATACCGTGTTCTCGCTGTTCAACCAGGTCATGGACGAGCAAAAGGACGCCCGCGTCCGCTGTATGCACCTGACCACGGTGCTGCTGCGCTTCGCCGAGCGCAATCCCGGCATCGCGCGCCTGCTCACCGGCGACGTGCTGACCGGCGAGCACGAGCGGTTGCGCGCGCGCGTGGCGCAGTTCTTCGCGCGCGTCGAGACACAGTTCCGCCAGGTGCTGCGCGAGCGAAACCTGAGCGAGAACGGCATCGCCGACGGCGCCCGGGCGCAGCAGGTGTCACGATTGTTGCTCAGCGTGGTCGCCGGCCGCATCGGTCAGTTCGTGCGCAGCGAGTTCAAGGACGCGCCGGCGCACGACTGGGACGCGCAATGGCGGCTGTTGTGCGAGGGCTTGTTCGCGCACTGAGCGCGCCGCCGCGCCGACGGGGCGCGCTGATGTCCTCGCAAGCGGGCAGCGGCGGCGGCCCGGGCGCCGTCTAGCGCGCCCCTTTCAGTTCGCGGAAACGCTCGATGTCGGCGGCGAAACGCGCGCGGATGTCTTCCTGCTCGGCTCGCTTGTCGGCGATGAAGGCTTCGTTCTCCTCGATCTGGGCGCGCACGCTGTCGATGTTCTTGACCATGTCCTCGGACGGCTTCTTGCCTTGCCGCTCCATCTCCGCGGCGCGGTCGACCATCTTGTCGAGGTTGGTGCGGAGCTTCTCGATGTGGCTGTCGACGAGGCGGATCTGCGAATCGAGATGCGCGATCTGACCGTCCCGCGTGAGCACGAGATCGTCTTCCGAGGCGAAGGTGTCGAGCAGCACCCGATCGGCCTGGCGGCGCTGCATGGCCTCGGCCTCGCGTTCGCGCTCCGCCGCGGCCGCGGCGCGCTGGGCCTCGAGCTCCTCGATGGTCCTGGCCGCTTCCCGCTTGTCAGTGGTGAGCCCTCGCTTGTTCAGGGTCTCATGGCCCTTCTGCGCGAACTCGGGAGGCACCGCGTTGCCGCATTCGCGCACGCCTTCATGGTTGGTCCAGCACTTGATGGCCGCGCCGGCTGGCGGGGTGCCCGCCAGCAGGAGCGTACCGGCCATCAAGAACATCATCTGACGGAGCTTATGCTGCATGGTCCTAGGTTACCTGTGTGGTCGCGCCCGGGGGGCTTCCTGCCGGCGGCCCGCTTCCAGCAGGCCTGCAAAATATTAGATCAGAGTGAATCGCCGCTGAATGCGCCGTCCGCCCCGGCGGCGGCGTTTCATACGCCGTAGTTCCTGCGGTAGTCGGCAATCGCGGCGAGATCTTCAGCGCGATCACCGCGCTCCTCGAGCCAGGTGACCAGGTCGGCGAGGTTGACGATGCTGCCGACCGGCACGCCGTGCGTGTGCTCGACCTCCTGCGCTGCCGATCGCTCGCCGCTGCCGCGTTCCTGCCGATCGAGCGAGATCATCACGCCCGCGGCCCGCGCGCCGGCGGCCTTGATGAGCTGCATCGATTCGTTGACCGAGGTGCCGGCGGAGATGACATCGTCGACGATCAACACGCGCCCCTGGAGCGGCGCGCCGAGGGTCGATCCGCCCTCGCCATGGTCCTTCGCTTCCTTGCGATTGAAGCACAACGGCACGTCGCGCCCGTGATCGCGCGATAGCGATATGGCGATGGCCGCGCCCAGCGGGATGCCCTTGTAGGCCGGACCGAACAGCACGTCGAACTCGGGCGCGCCGCTGACGATGGCGGCTGCGTAAGCGCGCCCGAGGCGGTCGAGCGCGGCGCCGCTGTCGAAGCTGCCGGTGTTGAAGAAGTAGGGGCTCTGGCGGCCTGACTTGAGCGTGAAGCGCCCGAACTTGAGCGCACCGCGGGCGACGGCAAAGTCGATGAACTCGCGCTGGTAATCGTGCATGAAGGGGTCTCTGCGAATCTGGTCGGCGGGGCAGGTATGATAGCCGCCGCCCGCCCAGCGCGCACCGCGGCCGGCGCCGGGCGCTCTCCATTCACGTGGCCACGCGGAGCACCATCCATGCGCATCATCTCGCTCAACCTCAACGGCATCCGCTCCGCCCATTCCAAGGGTTTCTACCTGTGGCTCTCGCGCCAGCGTGCCGACGTCGTCTGTCTGCAGGAGACCAAGGCCCAGGTCGAGCAACTCGTCGACGAGATCCGCTCACCCGGGCGCTGGCACACCTACTTTCACGATGCCGAGAAGAAGGGCTACAGCGGTGTTGCACTGTTCTCGCGCGCCGAGCCGGATAACGTCACCTACGGCCTCGGCTTCGACGACTTCGATCGCGAAGGGCGCTACGTGCAGGCGGATTTCGGCGGGCTGTCGGTGTCCTCGCTCTACCTGCCCTCGGGCTCGTCGAGCGACGAGCGCCAGCAGATGAAGTTCCGCTTCATGGATCTCTTCATGCCGTGGCTCGAGGCGCGCCGCGCGAACGGCCGCGAATACGTGCTGTGCGGCGACTGGAACATCGCGCACAAGCAGATCGACCTGAAGAACTGGCGTTCCAACCAGAAGAACTCGGGCTTTCTGCCCGAGGAGCGGGCGTGGCTCGACCGCCTGTTCGACGAAGTCGGCTGGGTCGACGCCTTCCGTCTCGTCAACCAGGCGCCGGACCAGTACACGTGGTGGTCCAACCGCGGACAGGCCTGGGCCAAGAACGTGGGATGGCGCATCGACTACCAGATCGTCACTCCCGGCCTCGCGCCGCGCGTGCGCAAGGCTGCCATCTACACCGCCGCGCGTTTCTCCGACCACGCGCCGCTGATCATGGACTACGAGGGCGAGCTGGCTGACTTCTGAGCGGGTGCCGCAACTGGTCAAAGATTAAGCAAAAGTGTCAGACACTTTTGCTCGCTCTTTTGCTCGCTGTTGCTCGAGTTCTCGCCGGGGCGGGTCGTCAGCGGCGCTGGCGGATGCGGTAGATCGCGATCTCGGCGAGTAGGTTGGGCAGCAGCTGCATGCCGATCACGGCGCGGTGCTGGGAATCGACGATGGCGCGCTCGATCACCGCGATGTCGCGACTCGCGCAGAGGTCTTCGAAGTCGTCGAGCGTGCACATGTGGATGTTGGGCGTGTCGTACCAGGTCTGCGGCAGGTGGCGGGTGACCGGCATGCGGCCGCGTGCGAACTGCAGGCGGCACTTCCAGTGCCCCATGTTGGGGAAGGTCACGATGCCTTCGCGCCCGATGCGCAGGATCTCGTCGAGCAGCAGGTGCGGGAAGCGCATCGCCTGCACGGTCTGCGTCATCACGACGTAATCGAACGAGTCCTCGTCGAACCCCGACAGGCCCTGGTCGAGGTTGGCCTGGATCACGTTCACGCCGCGCTCGATGCAGGCGACGATGTTGTCCGGGTCGATCTCGATGCCATAGCCGCTGACGCCCTTGTCGCGCTGCAGCTCGGCGAGAAACGCGCCGTCGCCGCAGCCGAGATCGAGCACGCGCGCGCCGTCGGCGATCCAGTCGGCGATGAGCCGGTGCTCGGGGCGCAGCACCGCGGGGTTCATGCCTGCACCTCAATGCGGCGGAAGTAGCTCGCGAGCACCTTGTGGTACTGCGGAATCGGCAGCAGGAAGGAATCGTGGCCGAGGTCGGATTCGATATCGACGTAGCTCACGTCGCGGTCGCAGTCGAGCAGCGCGCGCACGATCTCGCGCGAACGCGCGGGTGAGAAGCGCCAGTCGCTGGAGAAGGAAACCACGAGAAAGCGCGCCTTGCAGCCGCTCACGGCGCGCGTGAGATCGCCGTCATGGGCCTGGGCCGGGTCGAAATAGTCGAGCGACTTCGTCATCAGCAGGTAGGTGTTGGCATCGAAGCGGCCGACGAAACTCTCGCCCTGGTAGCGCAGATAGGATTCGATTTCGAACTCGACGCCAAAGCCGAAGTTGATCTTCCCGGCGCGCAGCTCGCGCCCGAACTTCGTGTGCAGCACGTCGTCCGAGAGGTAGGTGATGTGGCCGACCATGCGGGCGAGCTTGAGTCCGTGCTCCGGGACGACGTCGTGCTCGTAGTAGTGCCCATCGTGAAAGTTCGGATCGGAGCGGATAGCCTGGCGCGCGATCTCGTTGAAGGCGATATTCTGCGTCGACAGCCGCGGCGCCGCCGCGATCACCACCGCGTGGCGCACGCGCGCCGGGAAGTCGATCGCCCATTGCAGGACCTGCATGCCGCCCAGGCTGCCGCCGATGACCGCGGCCCAGGTGTCGATGCCGAGGCGGTCGGCGAGCCGCGCCTGGCTCGCGACCCAGTCGCGCACGGTGACGATGGGAAAGTCCGGGCCGAAGCGCTTACCGGTGCCCGGCCGCACCGCGAGCGGGCCGGTGGAGCCGCCGCAGCCGCCGAGGTTGTTCGGGCAGACGACAAAGAAGCGATCGGTGTCGATCGGTTTGCCTGGTCCGATGCAGTTGTCCCACCAACCGGGTTTACGGTCTTCCGGGCTGTGGTAGCCGGCCGCGTGATGGTCGCCCGACAGCGCATGACACACCAGCACGGCGTTGTCGCGCGCGGCGTTGAGCGTGCCGTAGGTTTCGAAGCAGATGTCGTAGGCGTCGAGGGTGACGCCGCAGTCGAGCTCGATGGCTTGCTCGAAGTGTTCGATGCTTGGCGTGACCAGGCCGACGCTGGATTCGGGATTGGGCTCGGTCATGGACGCTGGGCTTGCTGGGTTGCGCGGGATGCGGGCGGTGATGCGGGGTAGCGCAGTTTATACCGGATGAACGGGTGCCGCAGAACGCGATACCGTCGCCGCGCCACGTGGATGCCTCCGAGGTCGGCGTGCAGCGGACAACGGCGGTGCCCGATAGCGCGACCCGGCCTCAGCCGTCCGCCGGCGCGCCGCCGAGCTTGCCGAACCACGGTGGCGTGCGGCTCGGCGTCGCGATGCGCAGGCGTTTGCCGCGTGCGTGCGCGCCGTGCTCGAGGACGACCCGGCGCCGCGGCACGCCGAACGCCTCGGCGAGGTAGTCGAGCAGCGCGTCGTTGGCCTTGTCGTCGCGCGCCGGCGCCTGCACGGCGATGCGCACGGCGTCGCCGTGCAGGCCATCGACGCCGGCACGGCGCGCGTTCGGTTTGACCCTGGCGCTCAGCACCAGGTCGCCGTCGTCCCAGCGGTACCAGCTCACGCGCTCACAGCAGCGCGGCGCCAGCGTCGCGCAGCGGTGCGACGAGCAGGATCTGCGCGAGCTGCAGGCCGATGAGTACCACCAGCGGTGACAGGTCGAGTGGGCCGAGCGGCGGGATCGCACGGCGCGCCGGGCCGAGCAGCGGCTCGGTCAGCGAGTGGACCACGCTGGTCAGCGGGTTGTAGGTGCCGGGTGCGACCCAGCTCAGCACGACCTGCACGATGATCGCGCCGACGAAGGTCCACAAGGTCTTGCCGAGCAGCTCGGCGAGGGCCACCACCAGCAGCCCGGCGACGCCGGGTTCGAGGCCGAGCACCAGGGCGACGAGCAGGGTATTGAGCATCTGCAACACCACCAGCAGCACGATCGAAGCGGTGTCGAGCCCGCCGAGCGACGGGATGTAGCGTCGCAGCTGCCGCAGCGGCGGGTTGGTCACGGTGACGATGGCCTGGCACAACGGGTTGTAGAAGTCCGCCCGCACCAGCTGGAACAGGAAGCGCAGCAGCACGGCGAAGATGTACAGGCCGAACACGACGTCGATGAGGAAGACGCCGGCGTTCGAGAAGTAGCCGCCCGAGCCCATCATGGCGACATCTGCGCGGCGAGTTCGACGGAGCGATCGCGCGCGGCGGTCAGCGCGCGCCGCACGATGCAGGCCAGGTCGTCCTCGGCGAAGCTGGCCAGCGCGCGTTCGGTGGTGCCGCCCGGCGAGGTCACCTGGCGGCGCAGCTCGGCCGGAGCCTGGTCGGATTTCTGCGCGAGCTCGGTGGCGCCGCGCGCCGTGGCGAGGGCGAGCTCGCGCGCGAGCGCCTGCGGCAGTCCGAGGTCCACCGCGGCCGCCTCCATCAGCTCGATGAACAGGAAATAGTAGGCCGGCCCGCTGCCCGAAAGCGCGGTGACGGCATCCATCTGTGCTTCGTCGTCGAGCCACACGCTCGTGCCGACGGCGTCGAGCAGCGCCGCGGCGCGGGCGCGCTGGGCCTCGTCGGCGCGGGCGTTGGCGATCAGCGCGCTGGCGCCGCGACCGATCAGCGCCGGCGTGTTGGGCATCGCGCGCACGATGGCGCGCTGCGCGCCCAGCCAGGCCGCGAGATGGTCGAGCGTGATGCCGGCGGCAATCGAAACGATGAGGGCATCGGCCGGGAGCGCCGCGGCGAGCGCCCGCGCGACGCCGCCGAGCTGCTGTGGCTTGACCGCGAGGACGACGACATCGGCATGGCGCACCGCGGCGGGATTGTCGGCGGTGGTGGCCACGCCGAAGCGCTCGGTGCAGGCGGCGCGCGCGGCCGCCTCGCTGTCCGCGACCGTGATCGTGCTGGCCGGTTGGCCGGCGGCGACGAGGCCGCCGATCAGCGCGCGCCCCATGTTGCCACCACCGATGAAGGCGTAGTGTGCTTGCATGCTCGCTTGCGGCTGGAGAGGGCGCGCAATCTTAGCATGCAGCCCGCGCCAGGCCGATGGTCACTCGGGGCGAGGCCCGAACACCGCCGTGCCGATGCGGACCAGCGTGGCGCCTTCGGCGATCGCGGCCTCGAAGTCATCGCTGGTGCCCATGGACAGCGTGTCGAGCGGCGTCGCGCTGGTCGCGGCAAGCGCCGCCAGCGCGGCGAAAGCGCGGCGTTGCGCGGCGAAGTCGTCGACCGGGGCGGGCAGCGACATCAGCCCGCGCAGGCGCAGCCGCGGCATCATGGCGATCGTCTCGAGCAGCGCCGGCAGCTCGGCCGGCATGATGCCGTGCTTGCTCGCCTCGCCGCTGATGTTGACCTCGACCAGAACGTTCAGCGGGGCCCGATCGTCGGGGCGCTGATCGTTCAGGCGGCGCGCGATCTTCTCGCGATCGATGGTGTGCACCCAGTCGAAGCGCGCGGCGATGTCGGCGGTCTTGTTGCTCTGGATGGCGCCGATGAAGTGCCACTCGATATCGAGATCCGCCAGTTCGTCCTGCTTGGCCAGTGCCTCCTGCAGGTAGTTCTCGCCGAAGCGCCGCTGGCCGGCGGCATACGCGGCGCGAATCGCGCTCGCCGGGTGGCGCTTGCTGACGGCAACCAGGCCGACGTCGCCGGGTTCGCGGCCGTGGCGCTCGGCGGCCACCGCGATGGCCTCGAGGACGCCGGCGAGACGCGTCGCGATGGCTGTGTCGGGCAGTGCGTGGGTGTTCATGGCGCGATCCGTGCGCGCGCCGCTCGGGGGCGGTGGGCCGCACTCGCTTCGTGGTATGTACTCATGGTTCTTGCTAAAGTTCTGCGCGTCATTCGAGGCTATTGTCACAGGCGGTTCATGGCAAGCGCCCGCCGATCGGCGCACCGCGTCGGCGCATGGCCCGGGCGCGCGCACCGTCGCAAGTTTCTGTCTGTCTTGAGGATGCCTTATGGATATCGGTGAGCTTCTCGCGTTCGGCGTCAAGAACCGCGCGTCAGACCTTCATCTCTCCGCGGGTCTGCCGCCGATGATTCGCGTCGACGGCGACGTGCGCCGAATCAACGTGCCGCCGCTGGATCACACCACGGTGCACGACCTCGTCTACGACATCATGAACGACAAGCAGCAGAAGGACTTCGAGGAGTTCCTCGAGTGCGACTTCTCGTTCGAGATCCCGGGGCTGGCCCGTTTCCGCGTCAACGCGTTCAACCAGAATCGCGGTGCCGGCGCGGTGTTCCGTACGATTCCCTCGGAGATCCTCAGCCTGGAGGATCTCAAGGCACCGTCGATTTTCAAGGAAATCTCCGATCTGCCGCGCGGCGTGGTGCTCGTCACCGGCCCGACCGGCTCGGGCAAGTCGACCACGCTGGCGGCGATGATCAACCACAAGAACGAATCCGAGTACGGGCACATCCTCACCATCGAGGACCCGATCGAGTTCGTGCACCAGTCGAAGAAGTGCCTGATCAACCAGCGTGAAGTGCACCGCGATACGCTCGGCTTCAACGAGGCGCTGCGCTCGGCGCTGCGCGAGGATCCGGACACCATCCTGGTCGGCGAGATGCGTGACCTCGAGACCATCCGGCTGGCACTGTCCGCGGCCGAGACCGGTCACCTCGTGTTCGGCACGCTGCACACGAGCTCCGCGGCCAAGACCATCGACCGTATCGTCGACGTCTTCCCCGCCGAGGAGAAGGACATGGTTCGCGCGATGCTTTCGGAGTCGTTGCGCGCGGTCATCTCGCAGACCTTGCTCAAGCGCAACGGCGGCGGACGCGTCGCGGCCCACGAGATCATGATGGGCACGCCGGCCATCCGTAACCTGATCCGCGAGAACAAGATCGCGCAGATGTACTCGGCCATCCAGACCGGCCAGCAGTTCGGCATGCAGACCCTGGACCAGTGCCTCAAGGGCCTGGTCGAGAAGAACATCGTCTCGCGCCAGGAAGCGCGTCTGAAAGCGGCCAACAAGGACGCTTTCTGAGGCCGGCCGCGCGACGCGCGAGCGGCACGGCAAGCGCCCCCTCGGCGCTGACACTCACCCCGGAGGTGCAACATGGAACGCGATCAAGCTATCAAGTACATGCGCGATCTGCTCACGCTGATGATCGAGAAGAAGGCTTCGGACCTGTTCATCACGCGTGATTTTCCGCCGGCGATGAAGATCGACGGCAAGGTCACCCCGGTCTCCAAGACGCGGCTGTCCGGCGACAACACCAAGGCGCTCACCTACGCGGTCATGAACGATCGCCAGATCAAGGAGTACGAAGCGACCAAGGAGTGCAACTTCGCCATCGCGCCGACCGGCATCGGGCGCTTCCGTGCGAACGCCTTCATCCAGCAGGGTGCCTGCGGCATGGTGCTGCGCACCATCGAGACCGAGGTGCCGAACCTCGACAAGCTCGGCCTGCCGCCGGTGATGAAGGACATCATCATGACCAAGCGCGGGCTGGTGATCATGGTTGGCGGTACCGGCTCGGGCAAGTCGACCTCGCTCGCGGCGATGATCGATCACCGCAATGCCAACTCCTACGGTCACATCATCACCATCGAGGATCCGATCGAGTACGTCCACCCGCACAAGAACTGCATCCTCATGCAGCGCGAAGTCGGGGTGGACACCGACGACTGGGACATCGCGTTGAAGAACAGCCTGCGCCAGGCGCCGGACGTGATCCTGCTCGGTGAGATCCGCGATCGCGAGACGATGGAGTTCGGTATCGCCTTTGCCGAGACCGGCCACCTCGCCGTCGCCACGCTGCACGCCAACAGTTCCAACCAGGCGCTCGACCGCATCATCAACTTCTTCCCCGAAGAGCGCCGCCAGCAGCTGCTGATGGATCTCTCGCTCAATCTGCGTGCGGTGATCTCGCAGCGCCTGCTCAAGAAGTCCGACGGCAAGGGCCGCGTTGCGGCTATCGAAATCCTGATGAACTCGCCGCTGGTCTCCGACCTCATCTACAAGGGCGAGGTCCACATGATCAAGGAGATCATGTCGAAGTCCAACGAGATGGGCATGAAGACCTTCGACCAGGCCTTGTTCGACCTCTACGAGGCCGACCTCATCACGCTTGACGACGCATTACGCAACGCCGATTCGCAGAACGAGCTGCGCCTGCGCATCAAGCTCGAGGGCAAGGCGGCCAAGGGGCGCAACATGCTTGCCGAGGAAGGCGGCCTGTCGCTCGAGGCGACCGAGGAAGAAAGCGGCATCCTGCGCTGAGTACAGCGCGCCGCGCAGCCGCCCGACACCAACTGGAGCACGCATGGACATCACCCCGTATCTGCAGCTGCTGCGCGACAAGCAAGGCTCGGATCTCTTCTTCACCGTGGGCTCCCCGGTCAAGGTCAAGATCGAGGGCACGATGAACTCCGTCGGCAAGACCCAGCTGACCGGCGAGGTGGTCCGCGCGGCTGCCTACGGCATCATGAACGAGAAGCAGATCGCCTCGTTCGAGGAGACCATGGAGTGTGATTTCGCCATCGCGTTGCCGGACATGTCAGCGCGTTTCCGCGTCAACGTGTTCCGCCAACGCGGCGAGGTGGCGATGGTGCTGCGGCGCATTCCGGCCGAGATCCCGACCATCGGGGAACTCGGCTTGCCGGATATCCTGGGCGATCTCATCATGCACAAACGCGGCCTGATGCTGATGGTCGGCGCCACGGGGTCGGGTAAGTCGACCACGCTCGCGGCGATGGTCAACGAGCGCAACCAGCAGATGAGCGGGCACATCCTCACCATCGAGGACCCGGTCGAGTTCTCCCACCCGAACCTCAAGTCGATCGTCAACCAGCGCGAGATCGGCGTCGACACCTTGTCCTACCGCGCCGCACTGCGCTCGTCACTGCGCGAGGCGCCGGATGTGATCTTCATCGGCGAGGTGCGCGATCGAGAGACGATGGAAGCCGCGCTCGAGCTGTGCAACACGGGCCATCTCGCGATCTCGACGCTGCATGCGAACAACGCCAACCAGGCGATGGAGCGCGTCATCAACCTGTTCCCACAGGCTTTGCACAAGCAGCTCCTGATGGACCTCTCGGTGAACCTGCGCGCGGTCATCTCGCAGCGCCTGGTGAAGGGCATGGACGGCCGGCGCGTCGCCGCCATCGAGATCCTGATCAATACCCCGCATATCGCCGATCTCATCCTCAAGGGCGAGCTGCACGATCTCAAGGAAGCGATGGAAGGCAGCGGCACGCGCGGCATGCAGACTTTCGACATGGCGTTGCACACGCTGTTTCGCGAAGAGCGTATCTCGCTCGAAGAGGCGCTCTCGAACGCTGATTCACGCACCAACCTCGAAGCGAAGATCAATTTCGGCTGAGTACGCCGCGAGCGCGCGGAGTTGATCCCGCTCGGGGCGCGCCCCGAGCCGCCGCGGCATACTGTTGTGCCCGGTATGGTGATGCGCGACGGCTGTCGCTGATTGCCCTGCCGCCCGATGGGTCCAGCGGAGAATCGTCGCCATGCGCCTGACAGTCAGCCTCTTTCTTGCCGTCGTCGCTAGCGCGGCTGTGGCCGAGCCCGCCGCCGATGGCGCGGCGTTGTACGCCGAGCACTGCGCGCGCTGCCACCTGTCGGGTACCCGGCCACCGCTCGCGCCCCCCGCCGGGGCGGTACAGCAGCGCTACCGCGCGGCTTACCCGGTGCGCGAAGACTTCGTTGGTGCGGTCGCCGCCTGGATCGCGGCGCCGGACGCGGAACGTGGCCTGATGGCGCGCGCGATCGAGCATCACGGCGTGATGCCGGCGATGGACCTCGCGCCCGAGGTGCGCGAACGTATCGCGTCACACTTGTACGCGGCGCATTTCGAGCCTCCGGCCCACGCCGCTGCGAAGGGTGGCCGTCCTGCCGGCGACGGCAGCGGTCACGACGGCTGCAAGGGCCACGGCGGTGGTCACGGCAAGGGTGGCGGTCACGGCCGGGGCGACGGCAGCGGTGGCGGCGACTGCAAGGGCCACGGCGGTGGCCATGGCAAGGGTGGCGGTCACGGCCAGGGCGACGGCAGCGGTCACGGCGACTGCAAGGGCCACGGTGGTGGCCATGGCAAGGGTGGCGGTCACGGCCAGGGCGACGGCAGCGGTGGCGGCCACGGTGGCTGCAAGGGCCACGGTGGTGGCCATGGCAAGGGGGCCGGTCACGGCCAGGGCGACGGCAGCGGTGGCGGCCACGGTGGCTG